>Ga0209403_10005986_pt1 | contig 12470 bp, 11 predicted proteins | sample ArcticOcean_MG_C_8_FD_187440 | JGI IMG/M metagenome (GOLD analysis project Ga0209403, IMG submission 187440) | Marine microbial communities from western Arctic Ocean - ArcticOcean_MG_CB11_86 (SPAdes) (version 2) | ecosystem: Environmental > Aquatic > Marine > Oceanic | place: Arctic Ocean... | reverse complement strand
GGTGATCGGTACCGGACGAATGCTCGCGTCTGGCAAGATCGGACGCATGGCGGTGCGCTCGGATATGCGTTGCCAGGGGGTGGGTCGGGCGGTGCTGGACGCGCTGGTCAATGAAGCCCGGACTCGGGGCTTAGCCGGTGTGAGCCTGGGCGCACAGTTATCGGCGGTGGCGTTTTATCAGCGAGCCGGTTTTTTTTGTCAGGGTGATGTGTTTATCGATGCGGGAATAGATCATCGCCAGATGGTTCTGGGCTTTTAGCAATGAATCGATCTAATACCTGCCTATGAAAGCCAAAGCACCGCGCATCAGCAGCTTCAAATTATCTGCCGGGACGTTGCTTGCCGGTAAGTACGAGGTCGTGTCACGACTGGGGTCCGGTTGGGAGGGTGAGGTATACCTGGTTCGCGAGTGCGGCACACGTATCGAGCGCACGGTGAAGATATTTTTTCCAAGACGCAATCTGGGTAACCGGGCATTGCGTTTTTATGCGCGTAAATTGCACAAGTTACGCCACTGTCCGGTCGTGATTCAATACCATACCCGGGATACTTTTGTCTTTAACGGTTTGCCGGTGTCTTTTCTGGTATCGGAATTCGTCGAAGGTGAGTTGTTGTCCGATTTTCTCAAGCGCCAGTCGGGACGTCGCCTTAACCCTTTCCAGGCGGTGCACTTGCTGCATGCGTTGGCAGTGGGGATAGAGCTTATCCACAACGTGGGCGAATATCATGGCGACCTACATACCGATAACGTGATTGTGTTACGCCACGGACTGGGCTTTGAGTTGAAACTACTGGATATGTTCAGTTGGGGGTCACCTAACGCGGAAAATATACAGCACGATGTATTTGACTTGATTCGTATTTTTTACGATGCGCTGGGCGGTCAGCGCTGGTACCGGCGTCAGCCACAAGAAGTCAAAGACATCTGCAAGGGGCTCAAGCGCTCACTTATTGCCCGAGAGTTTCGAAGTGCAGGCCAGCTTTGCCAGTATCTGGAAATGATGGAGTGGCAGTAGTTTGCCGGCCAGTACGTGAATTCTTCTCCCTCTCCGAGTTCACCTATGGTGTTGGCTGACGCCAACCTGGAATCCCCGCAGCCCGTCACATTGTCATGTGGTCAAGCCGTAGTCTTTACTCGCCCCCACGCAGGCCGCACGCATGGCAACGAGGACGCTCTTGGCATTTTCCAGCTTGAGCCTGATCGAGTGTGGCTCGCGGTTGCCGACGGGGTGGGAGGTTTGCCACGGGGACGTGAGGCAGCGACCCGGGTCATCGAGATGCTGGGTGAACCTCGATCACAAGACAACGATGCGGTAATCGAAACGCGTATCCAAATGGCCAACCAGGCATTACTCGAGCAACTGCCTGGCAGCGCAACAACGATTTCTATTGTCGAGATTTCTCAAGATTCATTGACCAGTTACCACGCCGGCGATTCAGCAGCACTGGTGGTGGGTCAGCGTACCCGAATCAAGCTCAAGACCCAATGTCACTCACCCGTGGGCATCGCTGAGGCCAATGGCTTGTTGGATGAGAAGCAGGCGTTGTTTCATCCGCGTCGGCATCTACTCAACAATATGGTGGGAGATCCTGCGCTATGGCTGGAGAAGACGGGGCCATTGGAATTGGCACCACGTGATACCGTGCTGGTGGCCAGCGATGGGCTTTGGGACAACGTTTTTGTCTCGGAGGTCATCGAGGCAATCCGGGCAGGCCCAATGCTACAGGCAGCGCAGTTGCTTGCCGATACCGTGATAACCCGTATGAGCACACCCGCTGCTGGCGTACCGTCGAAACCTGATGATGTCAGTTTTATCCTGTATCGCCCGCATCAACTCGACCTGTCGGATTGAGTGAAGTGATTCATGATTGTATCGGAGCCTAGTCAAAGGAGTGCTCGGGAGATTTTCGTTTTGAAGAGTTAATTATTAAAGGGACCCTACCGGGCCACTGAAACCGCAGTGGCGACTTGTTTGGTGATCCGTAGCCGGATAAGGTTTAGTGGGTGATCAGCGGCCGATTAATTTTTTAATCACCGTCCAGTTCCTTAAGTATCTTTTGTGTCTTAGCCACCTGTTCAGTGGCGAATTCATAGTACTGCGCATGGCTGGCACTGCGAAAGACTTGCGCGACCGCCTCGAACCCAGTCAATGCCACGCGAGCGAGGCCCACATCGTTTAGCCGTTGGGCGAGGGTTTTTTGCGCAACCGCAAGGTTGGCCATCGTCATGGCCCAGGCCATTGGCATCTGCTCATGAGTCCATTCCTTGAGCGCGTTCTCATAGGCAGCGATAGCGTGCTCCAGTATCTGTGTATTCTCCTCTCGCTCTCCGAGCTTTTGCAGTGCGGCGCCAAGATTATTTTGTGTCATCGCCCAGTCCTGGGGCACGCGCTCGCGCGTTCTTTCAGCGAGTGCATTCCGGTACGCCGCGACCGATTTTTCCAGCGTACGGGGACTCTTGCGGTGTTCGCCCAGCATTCGCAGTGCGGTACCGAGATTATTTAAGGTTGCAGCCCAGTGCAGCGGGACCTGGTCACGAGTCCATTGCAGCAACACCTGTTTGTATGCCTCGACAGATCGTTTCAGTAGCTGCGCGTCGTTTTTTCGCTGGCCGAGTGCTTGCAGTACCGAGCCAAGATTATTTTGTGTAGTGGCCCATTCGCGAGGGGAGTTTTCCTGAGTACGTACTTCAAGCGCACATTCGAAGGCTTGCAGTGATTTTTCCAGCATCTCCGTGTTGTTTTGACGCTGTCCGAGGATGCCCAGAGTATTGCCCAGATTATTCTGTGTGGCTGCCCATTCAAGCGAGGCCTTCTCACGACCCCGCTCTGAGAGCGCATTCTCAAAAGCGATAATCGATTCTTCCAGCATCCGGGTGCCGCGCCGGCGTTGTCCAAGCACGCCAAGCGCATTACCAATATCATTTTGCGTTGTGGCCCAGTCCAGCGGCTTTTGAATTTTAGGTACTAATGTTAGGACCGTGTCTTGATAGATGTGGATACACTCTTCGAGCGCAGCGTTATCCATGAACTCCCGGCCAAGATCGGCCAAAATCAAAGCTCGCCTGCTCTGGTAGCGCCATTGCAGTGACGGGTCCAGCCCTGGCAGTACGGCAGCTTGGGCGTAAAACTCCGCCGCACGTGGGTACTCCTGCAAAAGAGCGCCAAGCAGCGCTTCTCCTGCAAGGATATGGGCGAGGTTTAACGACGTTTCACCTGATTCAACAGCACGCGCATAAGCTTTCGCCAAAGCGTTGCTCGCCTTATCCAGTGAGAAACTGTCACCGGGTTGTAGCAAATGGTTTGTCTTTGCAAGTGCGGCGGCAATCTTAGGATCTTTCCAGGCAACGCCCCAATCATCTTTACCGAGCTGACGCAGCTCCTTCAGTCTGGCCCAACTTTGCCTAAGAAGGTCAGATACCTGATTTACCGAAACCTGTTTTGCCAGAGCAGGCTGAAGTAGCGCTTCAAGGTCCGATCGGGGTGCACCCAGCATTCTCTGGAGGGCATCCAATTCCGCTTGGGTATGGCCGGCCTCGTCGGTCAATTCGGCTGTCGACTTGCAGAAGGCGTCTTTTTTTTGCTATTCATGCTCTTTGCTATGGGCGGTATTTTGCTTTTCCACCAGCGGTTTCGCACGCCGCTTTCGAGGTAGATTCAATAAAAGAAGAGTTTACCGAGAAACCTTTTGGCGCTGGCGTTCTAAATGCGAAGAAAACTCGGGACCGTAATCGAGGCACCTGTAAAGCGCGATGCCGGGATTGGTCAGGAAGGTATCGACAATAAACGCAGGGCGGGACTTGTCCCGCCCTGCAGGTATAGCCTAGTCAACGATGTGATAGACCGGTGCTTTTTCCATGGTCCACTCGCCAGATTCCGGGTCACGGTGCGACAGAGTTAAAGCATGCCAGTTTTCATCATCCAGTTTCATATGGTCACCACGATAGTAGTAACCGGGCCAGCGCGTCTCCTTGCGAAACAGAGTATGTTGTGTAACACACTCTGAGGTGATAGCACGGTGTTTCAACTCCCATGCACGCTGTAACTGGTGCAGATCCTCAGCACCGATATGCTCCAGGTCTTCGTGCAGGGTGGCCAGCAGGTGAAGTCCGCGCAGCAGCATGGGTTCGTTAGTCATGTAGTTGGCACCGATACCGCCCACATATTCATCCATGATCTTCTCAAGACGCTGCAGGCCGTGGATAGGCAGTATGTAGCTCGGCGAGACGGTTCCACCCACGATTTCGTTACGGCCGACCTCGTAGTTTTCCATAGGTTGGTAGATCTCTTTCCTGCGATCCTCGATCTGCTTTTCTGAAACCTGGATCTTCTCGCTTGCATGCTCCCGAATGTATTTGACTGCGGCCTTGGCGGCAAGGCGGCCTTCGGTAAACGATCCGGATGAAAATGCGTGAGCAGTTCCGCCGAGCGCATCACCGGCACCAAATAACCCTTCGACCGTCATCATCCGGTTGTACCCCCAGTAGTACTCATCTGGAGAGAGATCTTCCGGTCCGCTGGCCCATGCGCCCGAGCAGGTGGCATGAGAGCCCATGACATAAGGCTCAGATGTGGTCAGCTCAGGGTTGGTGTATTTGGGATCAATGTCCTGTGATGCCCAGACAACGGCCTGGCCGACGGTCATGCCGAGAAAGTTCTCCCAACCCACGGTTTCTTTGTGGGGATCCTGAAAGGCTTCCTTGGTCACCATATGGATTGGTCCACGTCCGGCTTTTGTTTCCTCGATGAAGGCATGGTTACGCAGACAGGTCGGTGTGGGGTGATGATCAATGTAGTCACCCACCAGTTCCTTGGTATGGTCATACCATTTAGATTCGTATTCGTCTCCGTAAGCATTCTGCGTATAGGTCTTAAGGTGCAGAAAATATGCCCCCACCGGGCCGTAACCATCCTTAAACCGGCACAGCACGATGCGATTCTCCATCTGGGTCATCTTTGCACCCGCGAGGATCGGCAGCGCGTACGCAGAGCCACTACTCCATGGTGCATACCAGGTCCGACCCATACCTTCACCGACAGACCGGGGCTTGAAGATATGTGAGGCACCACCGGCACCTACGATAACGGTTTTAGCCTTGAACACATGCAGATCGCCAGTACGGACATTAAAGCCAATCGCGCCGCCCACCCGGTTGGGTTTGCTTTCATCCATTAGCAGGTGGGTAACCATGATGCGGTTGTAGATCTTGTCGGCAGATTTTTTGGCCGCTTCAGCCACAATCGGCTTGTAGCTTTCACCATGGATCATGATCTGCCACTTGCCTTCACGCAGGTAGCGTCCGTTCTCGGGATCACGCATTATTGGCAAGCCCCACTCTTCGAACTTGTGTACGGTGGAGTCCACGTGGCGAGCCATGTCGTAAGCCAGGTCTTCGCGCACCAAACCCATCAAGTCGTTTCGGGCGTAGCGAACATGATCTTCAGGCTGGTTCTCGTCCCACTGCATACCCATGTAGCAGTTAATGGCATACAAACCCTGCGCGACAGCGCCGCTACGATCGATGTTGGCTTTTTCGGCGACCACGATCTTTAAATCGCGCCCCCAGTACCGGGCTTCGTAAGCGGCGCCGGTGCCACCCATTCCTCCGCCGACAACCAGAATGTCGCAATCTTCAAAAACTGTTTTGAAACCCATCAGTAATAAACTCCCTGTTTAAATTTGCTCTTGTCCATCACTGGTAATCCGACATTGGTGTTGAGGGCATCTGGCTCATAGCACAGCAGCTCGGAATTCAGATCCTCTTCGGAGGGTTCTGCCAGATCAGCTAACCTTGGAATCTTTTCTCCCCAAGGTTGTGTGGTTATGGGTGAGACAAAATTCTTCTCGTGGCCATTTCGGAATTTAATCTTCCAGGAGATCGTTCCTTTTTCTTCTTCGCGCAGTACGCGAACACTGTGCCCCAGCGGAGCAAAGTCAGCATAACCACGCACATCGATGGCGTTTTGCGGGCAAGCCTTTACACAGGCATAGCATTCCCAGCACATATTGGGCTCAATGTTGACTGCACGTCGATAGGTCTTATCGATGTGCATGATGTCCGATGGACAGATATCGACGCAGTGACCGCAGCCGTCACATTTGGTCATATAAACAAAGGTTGGCATTTTATTCTCCGTTTTCCTGATTTAAGACAACAACCGGCAAGCGGTTTATTGACTGAATAAATCAGGGATTAATTTGTTTGATCAATAGTGCCGGGACGACTCGCGTTTGATACCCAGGCCAAACTGTGCGGGCGCATCGGCTGGCGGTGGGAGGTTTGATCTTGAGCCATCGGCTTCTTCCATGCGCCTTTGAAACGCGGCGGCGGGTTTAAAGAACATGTGAGCGAACTTGGACCACAGCACGCCGCCGAACAGGATCGTGCTGGCAGTTATGAACAAAGCAAAGAAAAGCGTTGCTTGCCACGTGGAGCCACCAGAAAACTGCAGGATTGACCAGATCAGGGCAAAGGTGGCCGTGGCGAGAAGCGAGAGGATAAACAAGTCTGCGCGCACCACCCGATACCACGCATTGCCCTCTGCAGCGACATCTACCCGAATAAAGAACCAGAACCAGTAACCACCAACGCACACCATCAGAGCGCCCAGGTGCCATAAAGTCGTGGTCAAAGGAGGTGCTGGCGTAGCAGCCGTCGGATAACAAAATATCAGCAGCGCGGTGGTTACAATGAAAGTCACAAACCCGTACATCCCCAGAAGATGGGCAATACGGCGTTGCGGATTGCAGAACTCGGCGGACATCAGCACATCCTCTACTACAGTCTTGACAGCTATTCCTGTTTTTTCGCCACCGCCGACTGTTCGGGTTCTGTTCTTTTTTGATTTTTCTGCATTCTGGAAAAAATACTTGGCGCTTTTCTTGTGAATGGTATCCAGCAGTGTGCCGCCCAGGACCAGCAAAAACATCAGGACCACATACAATTGCATGGCTAGAGGGGTGATGGACCCGGAAAGCTCCGCGAAGGGGTTATGAGTAAACATGAATTCAGTTGTCCTTGAGGATCAAAAAGAAACGAACGCGATGCTGAATCATGATCATTCACAACACAAGTCATTGTTTTCTTGCTGTCTATAAAATGAACTTATGTTTTGATTTTAGATAGGCTTGCCTGCTGCCAGTCTCTTTGAAGATAAGCATTGCCTATGAAATGATATTCCAGATCGTACCCGAGCCCAGAGATAGGTTAGTTGTGGGATACTGGTATCGATTTGCTTAGTGCCCAAAGTATGACCTGCCTGGTTTTGAGCAAAACCAAGAGTCAGACGGTTGGCAAATTGCCAGAGGTATCTGACATGTTTATTTGTCGATGTGGGTCTTGGAATTCCTGTGTGAGTGGTTTTCACGGAACCTTTGACCATCTTGTTAACCCCATGCCTTAACCTCGCTTTGGGGGTGATCTAAGACGTCTAATTGCTTATCACGGACGCTATGGTAGCCAGTCCTGTTGGGGTTTTAATGGTAAAAGATAGGACGAATGAATTGTCTGCACGGAATTCCTGATCTAATCAGATCTCGTAACATCATTACCGGCAGCCTGACCAAGTTACCTGCGATCTCTTCGTCAGCCAGCGTCACTTGTTATGTCTGATCTCGCACCGTTGCAGATGGTGGCTATTGGCCTGATCTTTGTATGGGGTAGCCTGGTGCGGTCAGGCATTGGTTTTGGAGGTGCGGCGGTGGCGATGCCGTTGCTGTTGTTGATTGTCGATAGCCCGCTGATTGTCATGCCAGTGATTGCTGTACAGCTTTTGATTTTTGCTGGTATCACGACAGTCACGCGCCTAGAGAGTGTGGACTGGGGGTACATTGGCCGCTCGTTTATTATCATATTGCCGTTCAAGATCATCGGCCTGGTCGGCCTTTTGAACTTGCCAGGCTCGGTGCTGTCGATTGCGGTCTTCGTTCTCACCGGCGCCTATGGAGCGAGTTACCTGCTTGGGGTCAGTTTTCGCAGCAACAGTGTCTGGCTGGATCGGGTGCTGCTAGCACTAGGTGGGTATGCCAGCGGTACCTCATTGATCGGTGCACCGCTGCTGGTGGCGGTGTATGTGCGTCATGTCGCGTCCGAGCGACTACGTGAGACTCTGTTCGTATTGTGGATGCTGCTGGCTTCGATGAAACTGGCGACGTTTCTCGCAACCGGGGTGAATATGCAGTGGCAGGCACAGCTGTGGCTACTGCCCTGTGCGGCCGTTGGCCATGTGCTGGGCCTCAAGGTGCACCGCCACCTGTTGAGGGCGCAAGGAGGATCCTTCATGCGGGTGATGGGAGCGGTCTTACTGGGAGTGTCTCTGGCAGGCCTTGCACGGGTGATCTTCTGACACCATGTGCAACATGTGAGTCTGCGCGGGCAGACCCTCCTATAATCGCACTTTCACTTTCACCTGGGTTGCAGCCAGACCCTGACAGCCTATCCGGATAATTAGATACCAGACTATGACTGATACTTTTAAACTTGTGACCGACACCTTGCTTACACCTGCCGGGCTTGAGACGTCCGATATCGATCGGCTGATGGGCCGCCTGCTGAGTCAGGATATCGACTATGCAGATCTTTATTTCCAGTACAGCCGCCAGGAGGGTTGGGTGCTGGAGGACGGCGCCGTTAAATCGGGTAGTCGCAGCACTGACCAGGGAGTGGGCCTACGTGCTGTCAGTGGCGAGAAAACCGGTTTTGCCTACTCGGACGAATTTGTACTGCCGGCGCTTGCCCAGGCGGCGGATGCTGCGCGAGCCATTGCGAAAAGCGGCGGGGCGACTTCGCCGGTGCAATGGCGTAACGCAAAGTCACCACCGCTGTATACCCCGGCCGATCCCCTTTCGAGTTTGAGTGACCAAGACAAAGTTGAATTGCTGCAAGCAGTGGAAGTGCAGGCCCGCGCTTGTGATCCACGGGTCAGCCAGGTCATGGCAAGCCTTGCCGCAGTGCACGATGTAGTGCTGGTGGCGCGTAGCGACGGCCAGATGACGGCCGATGTACGACCACTGGTGCGCCTCAATGTGACTGTGATTGTCGAACAGAACGGACGGCGCGAGCAGGGCAGTTACGGCGGTGGCGGGCGCTTTGGTTACGCCTGGTTGCGCGAGGAGGATCGCGCCGGCTCTTATGCGCGCGAAGCCGTGCGCCAGGCCTTGGTAAATCTCGAGGCCGTGGATTCCCCCGCTGGGACCATGACCGTAGTGCTTGGTCCCGGCTGGCCCGGCATTTTGCTGCATGAGGCAATTGGCCACGGCTTAGAAGGCGATTTTAATCGCAAGGGGACCTCGGCTTTTTCCGGGCGCATCGGCGAGCAGGTGGCCTCCCCGGGATGCACCGTAGTCGATAACGGCACTATTGCTGACCGGCGTGGCTCATTGACTGTAGATGATGAAGGCACACCGTCCCAGAACACCGTGCTGATTGAGAATGGCGTGCTCAAGGGCTACATGCAAGATACCTTGAACGCGCGCTTAACGGGTACCGCCAGTACGGGCAATGGTCGGCGCGAGTCCTATGCCCACCTGCCGATGCCGCGCATGACCAATACCTACATGCTGGCCGGCTCGCACGACCCGGGTGAGATCATCGCCTCAGTGGATCAAGGCCTGTACGCCGTAAATTTCTCTGGTGGGCAGGTGGATATCACCTCGGGCAAGTTCGTGTTTTCAGCCAGCGAGGCTTACCGAATTGAAAAGGGCAAGATCGGCGCTCCGGTCAAGGGTGCAACGCTTATTGGCAATGGTCCAGATGTACTGACCCGGGTCGCCATGGTGGGCAATGATCTGGAGCTGGATTCGGGAGTTGGCACCTGCGGCAAGGATGGCCAGAGTGTGCCGGTGGGCGTGGGACAGCCCACTTTACGCATTGACGGCCTGACCGTTGGAGGTGTGGAGATATGAGCGAAAAATCACAGGCCATGGATTCGGACTCGACTGGTGCAGCGCTGGATGATGCGCCACTGTATGAGGCTGTTCAGGCGGCGTTGGCAGAAGCCAGCCAGCAGGGGGCATCGGCTGCCGAGGCAGCTGCGAGCCTGGGTCAGGGACTTTCGGTCAATGTACGCATGGGAGAGGTCGAAACGGTTGAGCATACCCGTGATCGAGGCCTGGTGGTTTCGGTGTATTTTGGGCAGTGTACTGGCAGTGCCAGCACCTCAGATTACGCGCCGACTGCGGTACGCGAGGCTGTACTTGCAGCTTGCAGTATTGCCCGGTACACCCAGGAGGATCCCTGCCATGGCCTTGCCGACCCCGAGCGCCTGGCAACAGATGCGGTGGATCTGGACCTGGATCTGTACCACCCGTGGCACCCTTCAGTGGATGAGGCCCGCGACCTGGCGCTGGTATGTGAAGACAAAGCACTTTCAGCTGATGCACGCATAGATAACTCCGAGGGCGCGTCGGTTGATGCCCATGAGGGCTGTGAGGTCTACGGCAACACGCACGACTTTATCGGCTATACCCGCAAATCCCGCCAGGGCATCAGTTGCTCGGTCATCGGCACTGAGAACGGTGCCATGCAGCGCGATTACTGGTACAGCGCAGCACGACGCTTCGGTGAGCTCGATAGCGCTGCCGAGGTGGGGGAGCAAGCTGCTGCACGGACACTGCGCCGCCTCGGGTCACGTCGTATCCCCACCTGCAAGGTGCCCGTTATCTACGAGGCGCCGGTTGCCTCCAGCCTGTTGTCGCATTTCATCGGCGCCGTCAGTGGTGGCGCGCTTTATCGCAAGGCATCTTTTTTACTCGACCACCTGGATAAGCAGATATTTCCCGAATTTGTCCGTATCCACGAGCAGCCGCTGTTGATAGGTGCTATGGGCAGCTCTTCCTTTGATAACGAGGGTGTTGCGACTGCGCCGCGCGATATTGTCAGCGATGGCGTACTGCGAAGCTATGTGCTGAGCTCCTACAGTGCGCGTCGGTTAGGAATGGAAACGACCGGCAATGCCGGCGGCGTGCACAATCTCACCATTGATCCTGGGGAGCAGGATCTCGATACGCTGATCAAAGGTATAGAAAAAGGCCTGCTGGTGACTGAACTCATCGGTTTTGGTGTCAATACCGTTACTGGGGATTACTCGCGTGGTGTATCAGGTCTTTGGATCGAAAACGGTGAGATTGTTCATCCAGTAGAGGAAGTCACTGTGGCGGGCAATCTCAAGGACATCTTCTCCAACATTGTGGCCGTGGCAAACGATGTGGATCCGCGGCGCAATATTCGTTGTGGTTCCATCCGCGTGGATGGCCTGACTATTGCCGGGGAGTAACACCAGTACGGCTGGCTTGATGCTGTTGGGCCGTATTTCGGGTCGTGGGTCTACAAGGTTGTTGCTGTTGCGATTTCACGACAAGCGCTGAGCGGATTTCTCACCCAGGTTACACATGGCCAGTCGCTTTTGGCGCGACGGGCCATACTTGTGCCCATGGATCTGGGCACTGTTGGCAAGCGTGCGGACATGATGTAAATGAACATTATCTTTTTGTTAATTCCGCTGGCGCTGGCGCTGGTGGCATTGGTGATCTGGGGTTTTTTCTGGGCTTTACGCCGTGGCCAGTTCGAGGATCTGGCAGGGTTTCGTGATCTTGGAGCGCGGTAGCTTATTCATCTGGCGTCGGATCGAGCCGTGGGGCCAAAAGTTTATTGCCGGTGCGTCATCCGGGCCATACGTTGGTGCTTACTGTTCTGGGGCTGGCTACCCTGCGGGCTGGTTTACGCGACACTGGTGTGGTCGCTCGCAACAGCCGACCCGTTGCGTGGTGGTGCGCTGATGGCGGCATTCGGCATTGGTACGCTGCCGATGTTGCTGGTACTGGGCTCGGTGGCGGATAAGCTTCTTTCCCTCACCCGCCGGCCACGCGTTCGCCAGATTGCAGGCAGCGTAATAATAGTCATAGGCCTTTTAACCCTGTTTGGTGTCATACGCCCTCTTCACATCGGACCCCATCCGGTCGATCACATGATCTGCGGGCCAGATTATCTGCCGGGAAAAGTCACAAACTGAATCCGATCAGTTACCTTAAACGGGTAATAAGGGCTTTGGTTGATCGGGCATGAAGAGCGAAAATACTTCGCCTCAATGCGGGCAGCCCATGATTACCGCCTACGGTTGATAGCAACGACCATATCGATCATGTTCGATATCCGTACAAGTGTCGCCATGATTTTAATATTGTGGCAGAATAAGTTACTAATGGATTATGATAATTTGCGTGAACAAGAGTGTAGCGGGATCAACCCGGGCAGGGCGCCTCTGATGCGGCCGTAACTGCCTTTTTAGTCTGGCTTTTGCCCTAAGTCGATAACGGGCTCGGGCCACACCTTCCTGTGCTGCACCGGTAAAGCGAGAACGGGTAACCGATGCAGCCATTTTTTCAAACTATCGGCGAGTATTGGCAGGCGCTGGGCGCATTTTTTGCGTTTGATGCTGCGTTGCTGGCTGAGCCATCGATGGTGCTACGGCTGG
>Ga0209403_10005984_pt1 | contig 12474 bp, 12 predicted proteins | sample ArcticOcean_MG_C_8_FD_187440 | JGI IMG/M metagenome (GOLD analysis project Ga0209403, IMG submission 187440) | Marine microbial communities from western Arctic Ocean - ArcticOcean_MG_CB11_86 (SPAdes) (version 2) | ecosystem: Environmental > Aquatic > Marine > Oceanic | place: Arctic Ocean... | reverse complement strand
CGCCTACCTCACGATTCCGGAGGATGCGGATTGGCAAGTCGGCGACCTCGTGGGACTCGGCATCTCGCACCCCTGCACCACCTTCGACAAGTGGCGGCTACTCTACTTGGTTGATGACGACTGGAACGTCAGCGGCGGCATCCGGACCTACCTCGCCTGACGCTGTCAGCCACGGATCACGTGGATCAAAAAGGGGAAGCCACGGATTTCACAGATCACGCGGATCAAAAAAGGGAAACCATCCGCGAGCATCCGTGGCCGAAAACCAAAACCCTTGCGTCGCGCTCGGCCCCGCGCTAAGCTTCGCAGAAGCAATCACCCTACCCACTCTCTCAAGGAGGCCCGATGCGACGAATCCTCTGTTGGCTGCTCCCGCTCACCTTCCTGCTCGCCCTCCCCCTTTGCGCTGCCCAACGCGGGGTCAAGCGCATCGTGATCAAGACTCAGGCTGGTGAGACGGTGGGGCTGTACGAGGAGAACCAAGCGCTCGTCATCGGAGTGAGCGACTACACGGCGGGTTGGCCGGACCTTGAAAGCGTAGTCCGGGACGTGGACGCGGTGCCCCCAGTGGATTTTTTTTGGTGCTGAACCCCGGAGCGGACGTGCCCAACGGTGGCACGGGGCGGCGCACCCGTGCCACCGTCCGGTGCGCGGGTATGCCGCCCCGCGCTACCGAATTTTTTCCGGCGGCTTCAGGTGACGGAGGGTTTTGTGTCTTGGCCCGGAGAGATTGACTTGGCTCCGGACGCGATGTGCGAGGCCATCCGGCGCAACGGATGCTGGATGTTGGAGTGAGATGCCTAAGCACAAAAAACAGAAAATCGGAGCCGAAGAGACTCTGGAAGCGGAAGTGGAGGAAGCCACTGAGTTGGAAGGAGAGTCCGAGGGCGGCGAGTTGAAAATCGCGGCGACCTTCCCGTTCACGCGCTTCCGGGAGAAGGTGAAGCCGCCGCGCAAGCAGCGCTACAACCGTCAGGCGGAAAAGCGCGTGGCGCCGGACGAGTGAGGGGCGTCACTGCTGGGGCTTGCCGTCGGCCCACGGCCCGCTGAAGAGGATTTCTCCATCCGGAGCATAGTAGGTGCCCTGTCCGTTCTGCTGGCTGTCGGCCCAGGCGCCCTCGTAGCGCGAGCCGTCCGGGAAGGTGTAGATGCCCTGCCCGTGCTGGAGGCACTTGAGAAAGCTCCCAGCGTAGCTAGCCCCGCTGGGGTAGGTCATCACGCCCTTGCCTTCCGGTTTGCCCTTGATGAAAGCGCCCTTGTAGCGTGAACCGTCGGTGTAGTGGTATGTTCCCTGGCCGTGCGGCTTGCTGTCCACAAAGTTGCCTGCGTAGCTCGCACCGCTGGGGTAGCGGATTTCGCCACGTCCAGAGCGCGTGCCCATGTTGAACTGGCCCTCATAGACGGCCTGATCCGGGAAGGTGTAGGTGCCAAGACCGTGAGGCTGACCGTCGAGAAAAGTGCCTTCGTAGGAAGCTCCGGTGGGGTAAGTCTGCTTGCCCCGTCCGTTTTGGATGCCCGCTCGCCACTGACCGTCGTAGCGGGTGCCGTCCGGATAAGCAATCACACCCTTCCCTTCCGGGGTGCCCATGCGGAATTCCCCCTCGTAGTGGCTGCCGTCGGCAAAGGCGTACTTGCCCTGCCCGTCTGGAGTGCCGTCCTTGACGCGGCCTTCGTAGGTGGCGCCGTTGGCGTAGTTCCAGCGGCCCTGTCCGTAGGGTATGCCGTTTCGCCAATTGCCCTCGTACTGTGATCCGGCGGGATAACGGGCGGTGCCGCGTCCACTGGGAATGCCCGCAGCAAAACTGCCCTCGTACACGGTGCCGTCAGGGTAGGTGTAAGTGCCCTGCCCCTTGATACTCCCGGAGGCGAAATTGCCCTTGTAGCGGGAGCCATCGGGGAAGGCGTACTCACCCTGTCCGTGCGGAGTGCCCTCGAGGAAGGCTCCGGAGTAGACCGCTCCACTTGGGTAAGTCAGAGTGCCGGTGCCCTGCTGGATGCCATCCGAAAACTGACCGGTGGCGACACTGCCATCCTTGTGAGTGAAGATGCCCTGTCCCCGGATGGTTCCGGCAACGAATTGCCCTTCATAGGCGGTGCCGTTGGCATAACTCAGCTTGCCCTGCCCCTGCGGAAGTCCCTGGGCAAACGGGCCTTTGTAACGACTACCGTCGGCGTATTTGAACTCGCCTTGCCCCTCCGGGATGCCGTGCGACCACTGCCCCTTGTAGCGTCCGCCCTCGGCATAGACAAACGTGCCCTGTCCGTGGAAATTGCCGTTGTGCCAAATTCCGGAGTAGCGACTGTCGTTGGTGTAGGTAAAGGTGCCGGACCCCTGTTGAACGCCGTTGGACCACTGACCTTTGTAGCTGCTGCCATCGGCGTACTTGAAGGTGCCCTGCCCGTGGTAGTTCCCCTGATACCAAAGACCCTTGTAGTGGCTACCATTGGCAAAGGTGAAGGTGCCGAGTCCGTGGTAGCGTCCGCCCTGCCATGCGCCGTGGTAGCGTCCGCCGTTGGCAAAGCGCAACTCGCCCTGTCCATGCGGCGTCCCCTTGCGCCACTGCCCCTCGTAGCGGGAACCATCGGCGTAAGCCATCGTGCCCTCCCCTTCGGGCTGGCCGTCCCACCAGCCGCCGACATAGCTGGCACCGTCCGGATAGCGGTAGTTGCCCACGCGGTACTCACCATCGGTCAGCGTTCCCCGATACACGGACTGGTCGGCAAAGCGGAGTTTGCCCTTGCCTTCGATGCGGCCTTCGGCAACCTCGCCCTCGTACACCGTGCCGCTGGCGTAACGCAGAGTGCCGCTACCACTGGGCCGTTCGTTCTCCCAAGTGCCATCGTAGCGCGTACCGTCCGCATACTCGATGCGGCCCTTGCCCTGCAAAGCACCCTTGACGAATTCCCCGCTGTAGCGTGTGCCGTCCGGATAGGTCAGTTCCCCACCGCCGTGGAAGCGTCCGTCCTGAAACTCCCCGACATACTGCATGCCGTTGGGGTAGATCAGCCACCCTCGTCCATAGGGAATGCCGTCCCACCAGTCGCCATCATAAACGGCTCCACTGGTGTAAATGTAGGTGCCGCGTCCTTCCGGAATGCCATAGGACCATTGTCCCTCGTAGCGGGAGCCGTCAGCATACTGATACAACCCCTGCCCGTGTGGTTGACCGTCCTTCAAATCACCCTCGTAACGCGAGTCGTCGGAGAAGAGCAGTTCCTCAGCATGGAGGCCCGGAAGCGGAGGAGTCCCCGACAACAGCAACGTGAAGACGAGGAGGCTGAAGAGTAGGCGTGGGAATCGCATGGCGGCTTTTGGGAATGGGTTACAAAACGTCTGCGCTCAGAACTCCAAGACCGAACGGCTTTCCCTAGAGACGTAGGCGATGGTCGCCCCGCGCCACATTGGATAGACTCGACCCACGAGATCACCGAGCGTTCCGGGGTCTTCGGAAAGTACGAAGCGCACTCGGCCACTCGGCAGCACGGCGTGGTCCATCACATAGGCGGCGAACATGACGCGCTTTTTCCCGTCAATGTTCCGCACCGCCAGCAGCGGACGACCATAGACGTGCTGGAGGTTGTGGAGGACTGTGGGAATGAAGGTCCAGTCTCCGGCAGCAGCTTCGGCCACCGGTTTGTCCATGATGCTGTGGCTGACGTCCACAGCAATATGATTGAGAGTCAAGATTTGTTCCACTTCAAGTGGGGCGTGCTGAGAGTCCATGTTTTGGTATTTGCGTCTGGATTGAAAAGTGAAGAGAATCGTTCACTATGCTTCAACACTGTGCCAAGAGTACCCGGGACAGTCAACGCAAACTCGCACTGCTGCTTGATCCCCGTTCCGAAACTTGAAAGAATGGCAGGAATGTTCATGATTGCTTTAGCAATCTCAATACACTGAAGGCAAGGATTCAAAGTGAGGTATTATCTGGGGATGGCGAGCGTGGTGGTGGCTCTAGTCACGAGTTGCTCGATGCCAGAACTTGAATCCGGGCAAGCACTTGCGGCCAGGAAGCCGATCTCAACGGATTGGAACGATGGACGCTACAACAAACGCAGCTATCGGCCAGTGCATCCACGGTCTTTCCGGAATTGTGTCCGGTTCGTCGTCCAGAAGATTGCCAAAACCCGCTGCTGATTTAGCCTGATGCGTTGTTTTGATTGCGGGCGGGACTGGAGGATTTTCGGATTGTTAGGTCTATTGCTGCTGTTCAGCAGTGCCTGTACCCCGCCACTGCCTACGATCCAGGCTTCTGCTCCGCGCACTCTGGAGCCAGAGTGGAATGACGACGGGCGCTTCAATTCCCAGAACTACGGCCACATTCACCGTAATTTCCAGCGCAGTTGTCTGGAACGTTACCCGAGACCCCCCCAATACCTGACCCGTGACTGCTGACCAACGATGTGTGTGGTCAGTCTCCGGAACCAGCCGCAGGTGCGAGGGCTTCCGGGGTCGCCGAGCGTTGTCGCAAACGATGCCAGAGCAGCGTGACCACAACGATGGCAAGGATCGGCAGCGCACTCCAATTGATTCCGCGCCAACCCACATTGTTGAGCAGCACTCCAGCCAACAGCGAGGCCGAAGCCGCCGTGCCGAAAACAAGAAAATCGTTGATCCCCTGAATTAGTGCCTTCTCGGCGGGACGGTAGGTCTCGGTGAGCAGGGTGGTTCCGGAGATGAACATGAAGTTCCAGCCCGTACCGAGCAGAATCAATGCAGCCCAGAAGTGCCACCACGTTTCACCGTGGAGGTTGAGAGCGATGCAGATGAGATTGAGTGTCACGCCCATCATCATCATCCGGGTGGCCCCAAAGCGCTGGATGAGCGAACCCGTCACAAACGAGGGCAGAAACATCCCCACGATGTGCCACTGGATGACCAGCGCGGTGTCCGGAAACAGATACTCGCGGTGGGTCATTGCCAACGGGGTTGCCGTCATCACGAGGGCCATCACCGCATACCCCAGCGCGGCGCTCACCACCGCAAGGACCAGGTTCGGTTGCACCATCAACTCCGCAAGCGGACGACGGACCCCGTGTTGCTCCTCGGTGGTGGGACGTGGGAGGTCGAGAAACGCCAAGATACCCGCGACCACGGCGAAGAGTCCCGTCACGGCAAGAAACCCCCCGGCGAAGGGCGCATTCGCCACCCAATCCTTGCCCTGCATGGCAAGTGTCGGGCCAATCAAGCCTCCGACAATCCCTCCAGCCATCACCAGCGAGATCGCCTTGGCCTTGAACTCCGGACCTGCAATCTCAACCACTGTGAAACGGTAGAGGTGGTTGAAACCGATCAGCAGGCCGATCATATAAGTGGAGACACAAAAGAGGGGGAAACTGCCAATCAGGATCGCATACGCTCCAGAAAGCGCCCCAATTGTGCCGATGGCTGTGCCGACCAGAAAGCCGTTGCGACGTCCCACACGGCGCATCAACAGGGAGGCCGGGATGCCCGCCGACATAGTGCCCAGCAAGCTCAGGAAGAGCGGCAGTGTGGCCAGCGCCTTGTTCTCCGCAATCGCGTAGCCGATCAGCGACCCTGCCGAAACGGTCAGACTGGCAACAGAACCCGTGAGCGCAAAGCAGGCGGTGAGCAGGAAAACACGGAAGCGAACACGGGGGGGCGTCTGGGACATGGGAATCTCGTTGCAGATTGAGCCTGATCCGTTAGTCTATCAGACGAACCTCTCATCTCCAAAAACAATCCCACAGGCCTACCCTGAATGACCGAATTTCTCAACGAATCCCTCACCTTTTACCACGTTTCCGTCCTGCTTTTCGGTATTGCCGGGTTGATCATTCTGCTACGGGTTTTGTTGCGCAAGCGCAAGTCTGGTGAGAAGGAGCCACATTTGGCCTTCCGACGCTGGAGCAAGCGCTTCGAGCAAGCTGGGGATGAATTGGAGAAAATTCTGATCGAGCATCCGACCCTCTCCAAGGGCGCAATCAAACTCTTGCGCAAAGCCCGGCGCAAGGAGGACAAGGCTGAGCAGAAGAATGAGAAATCCAAGGACGAGCAAACGGTGACATCCATCCGGACCGACCTGAAAGCAGGCAAATCGGTGGAGGAGATCGTCAAGGGGCACTCAAACCGCGTCTATGTGCTGGATTTTGAGGGCAACATCCTCGCATCTTCGGTGGAACAACTCCGGGACGAGATCACCTTTTTGCTGGGGGCGGCTTTGCCTTCGGACGAGGTGGTGGTGCGACTCAGCAGTCCGGGAGGAGCGGTGGCGCAGTACGGACTCGCCAGTTCGCAACTCGCTCGGCTCAAGCAGGCGGGGCTGCGCTGCACGGTTTGTGTGGATGTCATCGCCGCCAGCGGCGGTTACATGATGGCGACTGTTGCGGACCGCATCGTGGCCGCACCCTTTGCGTTCGTTGGCTCCATCGGTGTAGTTGCAGGCATCCCGAATTTCCACCGCATTCTCCAGAAGAACGAGGTGGACTACCACCTCTTCACCGCCGGAAAGCACAAACGCACTGTCACACCGTTTGTAGAAATTACCGAGGAGGGCCGCGAGAAATTCCAGGCGGACCTGGAAGCAATCCACGGTGCGTTCAAAGGATTGATTCAAGAACACCGTCCGGACATGAACTTGGAAACCATCGCAACAGGGGAATACTGGCTGGCCTCAAAAGCCTTGGAACTGGGGCTGGTGGACGAGCTGCGGACAAGCGACGACTACCTCTACGCGAAGCAGGAGGACGGGCACGAGGTCGTGGAAGTCCGCACGGAAAGCGGGAAAAACCGGATGGATCGCTGGTTAGACCGAGGGGCAGTGTGGGTACAGGATTGGTTCACCCGACACGGCTGGACGGGTCCGGACAGTGCCGGGCTCCCGCCCTACCGGATGTGATGCTGGAAATCAGTAGCCGCGAATCTGGAAGAGCGCACGGTCCACAGCATCACGGATGCGCTCGCTAGGATGTGTTGCGAGAGCTTCCAATGTTTCCGCAGCGCGGACATCTTTCAGTTTTCCAAGAATGCGAATGTGCAACTCCAGCACACGAACATCCACCGTGTCATTTTTGTAGCCTGTAATACTGTCCAGTGTCGGACTGACACCCATACTACCAAGCCGTCCAATGGCTTCCGCTACCTGCCCAGCGACCTCTTCGTCTTCCAAATAAGGGAGCATTAGCGTTGCAACCTTCGGGTTGCGCATGCGCTGGAGCAGCTTGAAGGTGTCTCGGTTCACAAAGAATGATTTCCCCTTCAAAGTCGCAATCAAAGCTTCTGAAGCAGGAGCGCCGACTTGCAGCAGGACTTGCCGATACACGCCTCGATTGGCTTTCTGTGACGGCATCGTGTAGAGTTGCACTAGTTTACCCAGCGCGGCAGCACCATAGCTGGCCAAAGCTCCTCCCGCTGCCTGTATCACATCAGGGTCTGCTTTAGGAAGCAGATCCAGCAACGGCTGGATGCCGGGTTCATAGACATTGGCACCGAGACCCCGCACAGCTTCCGTCTGCACCACGGGGCTTGCATCGCGCAAAGCAAGGACAAGGAGTTTGCCGGCGCGGTCGTTGCCGACTTTCCCAGCAATCCGAACCGCTCGTTGCCGCACTTTCGGATCTTCATGCTCCATTAATTTTTCGGCTGCATCCAATGCCTCTTCTTCTTGCCCGTTGCGGTAAAGCGACTCGGCATCCTCAATGGTCTTTGTGCAGCCTCCAATTCCTACAAAGAAGAAGGCAAGCGCCGCTAACAGAATCCTAGTTTGAATCTTCATATTTGTTCTCCAATAATTCACGGGTGTTCAATGACAATATCCTTTAACTCCGGAGCAACACGAGGTTCCTTGAAATCAATCTGTTGTCCATCAAGAATTCCCATCAGCAGATCCGCCAAGCGGTCGGGCTTTCCTGCGTAACGCACACGAATGGTCACAATCGAAGGCTCAGTTCCTGCCAGCGTATTGTCGTAGTCAATGTATCTGAATTGATCATTTTGTCTCTGATCCAAGGCCGATCTGAATCTGCGGACGTTGCGACTGTCGAAGCCCTTTAAGACAATTTCATAAGGCATCAGTTTGTCACCCCCCACAGTGATTGTCGACATCTCCTTGATAACCTGGGGGATGAATTCACGCTTGAGGTCTTGGTAGGTATCTTGTACAAGACCGGTGATCATTGCTGACGGAATGACGTTGGGGCCGCCCCGTCGAGCGACATTGGCGACGGTGTTTGCGAACGCCCCGCCTCGCCCTGTGGAAATGTTTTTCGCTGTGACGTTGAGGGAAAGAGCAAGATCGCCCTTCGTGTTTCCACTGATTGAAAAGATATTGACCTCAACCACCACCTTTGCCAGTTGCTGTAGCAGGCTAAGACCGGTTGTATAGAACCCCTCTGCGTTCTGGATCTGCTTGTTGAGCAATGCACGGTCTGCTGGACTCCCAGACACTACCGCCAGAAATTGTTCTTTTGATATTTTCCCAAACTGCTCTTTTGTTTTTTCGTCGGTCTGCAAGTGGGTGACCGCATTCCGAAAATCCATTGCCCGCAATCCTCGCTGGTTCAGGTCGGTTTGAATCTGATTCAGCAGTGCTTCCTCTAAATCACCAAACTGAAACCCTGATCCTGACAGGTCAATGTCTTTTTTACTGGTGATCACGACCACTAACGTGCTTGAACTGGTGTTGATGAGCTTGAGATCCTTTTGCAAAGCGACAAGAACTTTCTGGCGGCTTATCTTAAAAGCAGTGTCAATGCCATAATACTTGTTTGCAAAGATACGCTTCTCAGCTACAATCTCTTTATCGACAACATAACTGTCTAGGTTTTTAGAAAGATACTCTTCAATTTTTTCAAAATTGTTGTTGTAATTTTCCTCGGTCAGTAACTCCCGGACCATGTCATCCACGGCATAGCTAGTCGCTTGATTAGTTGCAAGTATCTTCGCTGAACGCAGGTCGTTCTGCTTGATGAATGCTTTCGCTTTGGCACGAATCACTCGAATGTCAGGAGTGCTGTTGCTTTCCCTAAACGAAATGCGACCGTTGACATCTGCAAGGGTAAGAAAATTTTCGGCCTTGGGCTTGGGTGTCGGTTTTGGCGCGGAAGCACAACCCACCAGTAGCACAACGAAAAGGATGTGGACTAAGATCCGCAGAAGAGTTTTAGACATAATTCCTTTTATAAGTTAGGGTTCAAAAAAACACTTGAGCCTGATTTATTTGAAAAAAGGCAGTCTAACATTCTTTTTATTGAATCGCAAGTCATTTATAAATTTCTGCACTGATTTGGTGCAGTTTTTCCAGTTGAAAGTGTTTCACTATTGCAATAAATAATCTATTCGTTTGACTGATTTTTTAAATAATTCCTTTTCGTTCGTGTTAATTTCACCTTCTTGGTAATACATATTTGCACCTGATAAATTTCCACTTTTTTCTTCAATATATCCCATAATAAAGTAGTATCCAACCCCACTTTCATGATTCTCAACTCGCAATTTTGCGGCCTCGAAAAGTCCACTGTCTATGTAATCTGCAGCCATTTTGTCAATCTGAAATGTGGATTGCTCTTGTACAACACTCTTTAGGTATGGAGCAAACTTATTTCTTAAAATATTTTGCGTAACTTGACTCAATTGTATATTCGTATAGCTTGGTAGTATTCCAGTGGTTTGTGCACTTACCTGAAATTCAACGACTATTGTTTTCTTGCCTGAATCCTTAATTTCAATCTTTGCTTGCCCCTTTCTGCTTATGGTTGTTTGGTAAACTCTGACTGTTCCCGGTCTCGATGAGCACGGATTTTTATCAAGCAGGTAATTGCACCTGTTTAAAGTAACTTTTTTAGAAGCTGGTCTTGACGTCTCGTTTGATTTTTCCAGTTCCAACGAGACTGTGATTGCTGTGAAATCCTTGGTGGGGATAGCCTGATCAATACCAAATGGTGCAATGAGTTTTCCTGTACTGTTTACATCTTGTATGACATCATAACCATTGTTCATCAACAATTCAGTTAAAATATTTTTCAAATGATAGCCATCTCTATCTGAACTGGTCACCAAAATTGGCTTGTTTGTCAATACTTTTGATGATGGTGTAAAGTAGGTGATTGTGAAGTTTTTTTGCGAAGAGAGAGAACTACACCCAAAAATTAGTATTAGCACTATCAAGCACCAACCATTATAGCGTACTTTTTTCATTCAATACCTTTATGTTTTTAAGAGCTTCTACATACATTCTTTTATAACCTCCTGCATTGATGGCTTTTGCATAGTATTCTATTGCTATCTCAAAATCTCCATAGGTATGATAGATTAACCCTAGATTGTAATAATCAGTTGATGATCCAAACATATTTTCAGTAACATCTTTTTCAAGAATTTTTCTAGCAACTTCAATTTTACCTCGTTTCAGCCATTCTATTGCGTCATTGTGATTTCCTTCATCAATTTCCAGCCTTACCGCTAAGTCCACTGTTCCTATGTTATTGCTAATGATTGGACCAAGTCCTGCTGCAATACTTTGATTTAAAGCTTTTTCATCTTGATATGATGTTTCAATTAGTTGGTAACCATTGAGACTTTTATGATGAGTGTATTGATCATTTTCATTTATGTAGACATCACCAGAATACCAGAGATCAATCAATCCTGATGCATTCCGGTTTAATCTGATTTCGTCCCAAGTTGAGTTTTCTAATTCCTGACATGCATTATAACCCTTTGGAGGATTCTTTAAATACTGGCAACGAGTCGCCTTTCTGTAAAAACCATATACTTGCTCTCTTTCATACCGTCCCGTTTGAATCCCGTATGATACCTTTAAACGAATCAATGCACTTAGCTGGGGTTCTTTGTAACCTGCGGCAGGTCTGATTTCTTTTAAGTCTTTTTTAATCTTTTGGTACTGTTCCAATGAAAATACTGATTTTCCATCAAAGGATAACGATTCACTCAGAGCATCAATGATGATCTTCTTATTTTGATTTAATGTTCCCTTATTGACAACTCTGCTATCATTCAACGAGACGATTCTTTCAGTGTAATCTATTTCGTCAAATTCCAAATCAACAACGACAACCTCAGCACTGTTGAATCTCGAATCGTTGGTAATCTGCCTTTCTAACTGTATGAAGTGCCTATCCGCACAACCCTGAAGAATGATTGATGCAAATACAGCATTTAAAAAAATAATTAATTTATTTAATGACATATGTTTTTGATTCCGAGATGGTGTTTGCTTTACTGCCAGTTTCTTTTGCTGTTGATAAAGTTAAAGAATATTTATCGCCAGAATTAATGGCCATTAATAATTTCGTCGAATCATCAATTTTGTAGATCAAGACGCTACTGTGTTGTGAGATACCGGGTGTGGAAACAGTATTAACGACTAGTTCATTCCAACTCCTTCTGATTGTACAACCCTTGCCACAGTCATCACTTTGGCTTCTGCTGACAAGATTTGTAGTTGTATATTTTTTTGTTTCACCCCGAATCTTTTTAGTATAACCATAAAGTACTATATTTTTTTCTGTTTTTATGCTGTTCAAGTTTTCAAATTCATTTACTGGAGTGATTTTATAACCCTTCCCGCTTAACCTCCCTAATATCTTGTTAAGAAGGTCATTTACCTCACATTTACAGTAGATGATATTGTAATTTTTCGGGATAATTATTTCCTTTGTCTTTTTTTCTTCGATTCTTGTAATCTTTTGTGTAGAACAACCAGCTATTAAAATAAATATGAAAGCTAAAATTAATTTATTCATAATCTCCAACCTATTGTAATGTTTAATCCAATAACTGATGCCGGGTTGTTATCTTTGATATAACTTTTATAATTTTCATTTTCAGATTGAAATGTAGTGTCGTCAGTCAGGTCAAATGAATTAGTGTTTATTTTACTTGTGGACACAATAAAAAACCGGACTCCATAATACACGTCTTCACGGTCATATCCTTGGATAGTGGTGGAATACTGTGCCATTGGGCCAGTGTATGTAACATCTTTATTGAATTCGATTTCATTAATTTGTCCATAATATTTATTTAAATTGGTCATTACTCCAACATCCCATCTATGAACGTACTTTTCAAAGCGGTAAAAAAGATGAATATCGTAACTTGTCAATTTTAATTTTCCTGTAAACCCTTGGGCTGTATGATCCTTAGTTGATTGTGCACTTGCACTAACGCCATAACCTTTCACACTTGCTGCTCCAATTTCCAATTGCAGTGGATTATAATTTTTCATTCTCCCTTGGGAATACGGTATTCCTATACCAAAATCCCATGTTTCAGAAAAAACACTGCTGCTGCTGAATAACAAAAAAATCATCGCTAAAATTAAATTCCTCACTACGTTCACCTAATTAAAAAACGTAAAAATTTAAAAAACAACACATCCACTTTTACTTATTATTCGGTTTTTAAAAAAAATTAAAATCTCATCTTCTGGTTCATTTCATGAAGTATTGTCACTGTAATGCTGGGATACATAGCGACTCAGAACTTAGACA
>Ga0209403_10005983_pt1 | contig 12475 bp, 13 predicted proteins | sample ArcticOcean_MG_C_8_FD_187440 | JGI IMG/M metagenome (GOLD analysis project Ga0209403, IMG submission 187440) | Marine microbial communities from western Arctic Ocean - ArcticOcean_MG_CB11_86 (SPAdes) (version 2) | ecosystem: Environmental > Aquatic > Marine > Oceanic | place: Arctic Ocean... | reverse complement strand
AAGTGCCCCCTGCAAAGTCCACGTCAAAACTAATTGTATTATTGTCACTTGGAAGGGATTGAATGTTCTGTATTAAAAATATGAATGCTGAAGACACTAAAAAAGATTGGGATTCCAGAGGTTACTCCTTTGGAATCTTTAAAGACCCTCCAGGACAGGTTTGGGCAGATTTTGACCATACACAGATGAACTTGTTGTATTAGCAGAGGGAGAGATTGAAGGCAAGTCGCAGCAACCTCCAATAGGTGAAGAAGTTTTTATTCCTGCTAATGCTATCCATACTGTCAGGAATGGAAGTAAGACAAAAAATTTATGGTATTACGGATACAAAAACACATGAGGGGATAAAGCGTTATTTTTTATTTCCTTCTTTAGGGAATGTTTTTGCTTTTTTCAAATCTGCTTGGTTTATTTCTTCTTTCTCTTGCTCTATAGTCTCTTTCAGGGTTTCGGTTACGAAATTCTTCTGGAGTAGCAAGCTCTCCTTGCTTATTTCTTGTTTTTGCTTTGTCATCTTTAACCTCGAGTCTTTGATTAATTTTATATAGATAATTTCTTGACTTGTATAAAATATTAGATATTATGTATTATGTATTATAAATTATGTATAAAATTATACTGAGAAAGGAGATAAAATGAAAACGGCATTTTCTTATCTATGAATAAATGAATGAATGAATGAATAAGCATGATTGTTCTTAATTTTTTTAATCACACTATTTAAAAAGGTTGTTATGAAAAAAATCGCTATATTATTATCATTGTTTTTATTTGTCAGCGTAGCATCTGCGTTTGGAGCTCCAAGGTATCATTTCTGTGTTGTCCATAATAATGCAGATCATCCTTCTATCACAGCAGTAATACAGGGATTGAACGATGAGGCAGAAATATACAATATCAAGGTAACGCACTACGATCCTGCATTTGACCCTCAAAAACAAATTTCAATGATTGAAGACTGTATTTCTCTAAAGTCTGATTTGATTGTAGTGAATGCAGTTGATCCTGAGGCTGTAATATCAGGTTTAAAAAAAGCTTATAAAGCTGGTATTCCAGTAGTAATGAATAACGCTGATACTAACGAAGAAGGTAGAAAGTATACAAAGACATATGTTGGTGCAGCAGCAGTATTACAAGGACATGCAACAGGTGAAGCAATGGTGAATACTCTTCCAAACGGAGCAAAGGGAGTAGTAATTATTGGTAAACCTGGACAAACGGATGTTGTTTTACGCTTACAAGGGGTAAGAGAAGCCCTCGCAAAAGGTAACAGAAATTTAGAATTCCTTGACGAGCAACCGGCAAATTGGATGCCTGATCAAGCAATGACAGTCATGCAGGCTTTCCTTACAAGATATCCTCCAGGTGAGCTTGACTTTGTTCTTGCTTTGGACGACCCAATGGCGCTTGGAGCTATGCAAGCAATCAAAGCTGCAGGCAGGATGAATGAGATAAAAAGTTATGGTTTCAATGGAAACAAGCAGGCCTGTGATGCTATTAAAAATGGAGAAATGGAGGGCACGGCTTTAAGCTTAAGTTATTTGAGTGGTGTAAATACAATTCGAGCTGGATACGACGTCCTAAAAGGTAGAATCGTATCTAATCAGATATTTTCTCCAACTCAGCAATTAATTCCAGCAAATATTGATGAGTGGTATAGTCAGTGTTGGTAAAAATTGTGATATTCAATTTGAACCAGGTATAAATATAATTTTAATAAAGATCAGGAATTGGAATACTCCCAATTCTGAGAATAAATTATATTAATTACCCTAAGGCCAGCGGACGATGTCCATATAATATACGTAAATGTACTTATATTATACTTCCTCCTTTTTAATTAGGAGAAATTTCCTTAAATTTCTCCTATATTATACTTCCTCCTTTTTAATTAGGAGAAATTTCCTTAAATTTCTCCTAATCCATTCAAGTATTTGCGTAAACAAGAAATTTGTTATTTTGTTACAAATGAAATATTTTTGATTTATAGCAAATCTAATATTTTATTATAAATGGATATGTTTATTTAGAATACTAATTTTTTAGAGTTAAAGAATATTGTAACTAAGTTAAAATTATAAATTTTATTTAATTCTATAAAGTAAATTTTATTAAGCTTTTACTAAAAATATTATAAAAAAAATTATGTCTTCTATTAATATTAATGGTAAATATTTCAGAATGTATCCACCAGGTAAACACAAAGGATATGCAAATAAAAATCTTTCACTTGAAAAATCTAAAACTGTTTTCCTAATAGTTGATGTTTACGGTTTGGGTTTTGATTCTCATCCAGAAAGTAATATCAAAAATCCAGCTTGGGAAGCAACTACTCAGTTTACTGATGGTGAGCGTGCTGCAATGTCTAACATAAAGAAAGCCACTGATGCTGCAAGGAAACTAGCGTTGCCTATAATTTATGTTAGCAATAGTGCTCCACGGATAGCACTTGAAAAATCTGCATATCAAGAACAGAAATCCAGCACATTAAATGTTCTAAAGAATGAACTATTTGCCGAAGATAATATAGACCCATTAGAATACCATCTCGGTGAATCAAAAGTTCTACAATACAGTGATATAGTAGCCCCCCAAAAAGGAGATTATTACATTCGGAAACATACTCATAGTGGATTTTTTGATACACGTTTAGATACACTTTTGCGTAACTTGGGTACTAAAACTTTAGTTTGTGTTGGATTTGCCTTAGATATGTGTCTAGGTACAACAATGATCGATGCTTTGTGGAGAAATTACAGAGTTCTTCTTCTTCGAGATTGCACATATGCAGTTGAATTGGATGGGATTGACCCTAAGGGCTCATGGACAAGTAGATGGATCTTATATGTAGAATGTGCAATAGGTTACACAAGTACATCTGAGGATTGGGCTCGTGCATGTAACTCAGTTAAAGATTAGCAATAAACAATTAAAATTAATCTAATTTTACATGCTAAATATATTTAGTTGGAAAAAAATTAATTTGATTGAAAACCAAGTAGGTTTACTCTTATTAATTATTTTGGTTTTTGTAGGCAGTTATTTATCTCCTTATTTTTTAACAGTTTATAATTTATATAGTATTTTATGGGCAGTTTCTGTACTCGGAATTGTCTGTTTGGGTCAAGCTGTTTTATTGATAACAGCAAACTTTGATATGTCAGTTAGCATGGTTGTTCCATTTACTGGAATTGTTACTGTCTGGGCTCAAATTGCTAACTATGGACTTTGGACTTCCATAATGATCGGGTTATTCGTAGCAACACTAATTGGATTGTTAAATGGTTTTATAGTAGTATTCACAAAAGCCAATGCTTTTTTAATCACTTTTGGAATGCAGACACTTGTATATGCAGTCGCATTAATTTTTACACAGGCAAGAACTTGGTATGTTACTATTCCAGAATTCCATGAATTGGGACGAGGGCAACTGTTTGGAAGAGTTCATTATTCAGTAATTATTTTTTTAGGTATGGCAATATTATTAGAAATAATTCTTAGATATACTCGAACAGGTCGTTATTTGTTTGTTTTGGGAGCAAACGAGGATGCAGGAAGACGTTTGGGATTGTCTATGATAAAGCTGAAAATACTAGTATTTGGTTTCTGTGGTTTTATGGCCGGACTCGCTGGTTTGATCATGACATCCCGTTTAGGACAGACAAGAGCAGGAGGGGCAGTCGGAATGGATTTTGATTCTGTTATTGCTGTAGTTTTAGGTGGTACTAGTCTTTTCGGTGGAACTGGTGGGGCATTGCGAACCATTATAGGGGTTTTGATCCTTGGGATTCTGAGTAATGTTATGGTTTTAGGAGGAATCCCAATTGCTGCACAGTGGATAGGAAAAGGGTTAGTATTTATTTTAGTAGCCGGTGCAAATGAACATATTAGAAAGCTTATACTAGATAAATATAAAAAAAGTTAATCTTTATTGTTTTAAACGACATTATGAATATTAGTCAAAGAGATATTTTTGAAAACGTGTTTGGAAGAATAATTAATCATACTATAATAATTTTATTACTAGGTTTAACTTTCCTTTTTTCAATTCTAACACCTGAAGTATTTCTTTCTACTGATAATATTCATAATTTGGCCAGACAAATTTCATTCAATACTATCGTTGCTTTTGGCCAGGTTACGGTCTTAATTACTAAAGGAATCGACCTCTCAGTAGGTTCTGTCTTGGCATTATCAGCCGCAATAGTAATTGGTTTTCAAGACCTAGGAATAGTAATAGCAATAATTTTAGCGTTATTGATGGGAATAGTAGTTGGGTTTTTAAATGGGTGGTTGGTAAGCAAGATAAAAATTCCAGCATTTATTGTAACACTAGGGACTATGACATTAGTATATGGGATTGTACTAACATATACTAAGCAACAATCTATAATTGGGAAAATAGATTCATTTACGATTCTTGGTTCTGGAAGTATAGGGCCCCTACCAATACCAACATTAATAATGCTTATTCTTTTATTTATATTTCACATGATGTTAAATTATACAAAACCGGGTCGTTATCTTTATGCCATAGGTAGTAACGAACAAGCTACATTTCAAGCTAGTGTTAGGATTGTAAGGTATAAGATTCTGGCTTTCACAATAAGCGGTTTTTGTGCTGCATTAGCAGGTGTTCTTTTAGCTTCACGTTTAAATTCTTCTAGTATACATATTGGACAACAAACTGCTCTGTTTGTTATAACGGGCTGTATTATGGGTGGTGCAAGTATTTTAGGTGGTAAAGGAAGTGCCTTAGGTGCATTCCTTGGAGTTCTTACATTAGGCGTCCTAATAAATGGAATGAGACTGTTAAGTGTCTTCACTTATAATCAATTAGCCATACAGGCTTTATTATTTATAACCGTAGTAGCAGTTGATGCATTTTATGTAAACAAGGTTAAAAATAGAATAATAAAATCAAAATTTTAACTATTAGGACTTTTATAAAAGTCCTAATAGCTTGTAATTATTTATCAGAGAGTTAGAAACAAAATTAAGTAAAATATATTTTTCTGACTTCTTAGATTCTATTAAAAATAAAAAATATTCATACTTTAAATAGTTAGCTGATGACTATAAAATCCTTGACTTCATATCGGACCGAATTACATCCTAATATGCTATGGCTTGAAGTAGAGACTCTAGACGGTGTTATAGGACTAGGAGAAACATTTTATGCTGCTGAAGCGGTAGAAGCATATATTCATAATAATCTTTCGCCAATCGTATTAGGTTTATCTGCATTGGACATCGGTGCTATTCATAATCTTACAAAGCCGTATATCGGATTTGTAGGTGCAAGTGTAGAAATGAGGGCACGCTCTGCATTAGACATTGCTTTATGGGATGCATTAGGTAAAGTTGCTAACCAACCATTATCAGTAATGCTTGGTGGGCGTATAAGAGAAAATATACGGATCTATAACACATGTGCCGGTTCTCGATATGCCAGAGGACCTAAAGTGGGAATGATAGATAATTATGGTATTCAAGCTCCTGCAGGGACCGAACAATTCGAAGATTTGCACCTTTTTCTTAATGATCCTGTAAGTTTGGCTGGAAGTCTACTTGATATGGGAATCGATTCTATGAAAATTTGGCCTTTTGATTTTGCAGCCAAGGAGACCCAAGGCCAGTTCATTAGTCCTGTTGAATTAAAAAAAGCATTGGAACCTTTTGAGCTTATTAAGAATAGATACGGTGATAGAATGCAAATAAGTGCAGAATTACATGGAGAATGGAACCTGCCAGAATCATTAGTCATTTGTCATGAACTTGACGAAATTGGTGTTCGATGGATAGAAGATCCAATAATGTTGACAAATACTACAGGAATTAAAGAACTTAAGCGATCAGTCCGATCTCGTTTAGCCATTGGGGAAACCAGAGGTGGAGCTCAGGATTTCAAAAGTTTCCTTGATACCGGAGCCTTATCTTTACTGATTATAGATATAGGATGGTGTGGTGGAATCACTGAAGCAAAAAAATGTGCCGCTCTTGCAGAATCTTACCTGACTCCCATTGCGGCTCATGATTGTAACGGACCGGTCGTTCTAACTGCATCAGTTCATTTCTGTCAGGCAACAACTAACGCATACGTTCAGGAAATCGTACGAGCTTTTTACTACGGATGGTATGCTGATATAGTAAATACATTACCGCCTATCAAGAATGGTTCAATCACAACACCCGCAGGACCTGGTCTTGGGATAGAACTGTTACAATATTTTAAGAAAGATAAAAAAACTATTCAACGAATATCTAAACTTTGAGTTCAGATTTAATGAGAAGAACAAAACTAAAATATAATAAAAGAATATATATATAATTAAAATTAAAATGCTGATTTTTAAATAATAAGCTCCTTTAAGTATATTTTGGAGTTAACACTGTTGAATCATCATGATTCCGTTTGTGGTTTTAACTTAAAATATAACCAAATAGTTTAATGTTTAAATAATGGTTAAATGGTCTAAATATAATAATATTTTTTAAAGATAATAATTATGGATAGGATAATTAATATTTCTACTACCTCCTTTGCAACGTTAGAAGATTTTGCTCCACCTTTCAATTTGCAACATGGAGACCCTAAGGCATCATTTGATCTTGCATTATCATTGTTGGAAACAGCGGGCCGACAAGGAGCAGATTTAGTTTGTCTCCCAGAGACTTTTATAGCGGCTGGATTACCTCCAGAAAAAATTGCATCAATTGCCGAATCAATTCCAGGCCCAAATTTCGATAAAGTTGCTGATTACGCAAGAAAATTTAATATGAATGTAGTTGCAGGATTCTTTGAATTAAGAAATGATCGAATTCATAATGTTGCTGTATTGATAAATCGTAATGGAGATTTATTAGGGACTTATTCAAAAATGCATCCAACAGAAGGAGAAATAAATCTAGGAGTAACTCCTGGCTCCGATGTCGTGGTACTAGAGACAGATTTTGGTAGAGTAGGCCTCGCAATATGCTTTGATCTGAATTGGCCTTCATTCTGGTCTGAATTATCAGAAAAAACCCCCGATATTGTTTGCTGGTTATCTGCTTATGAAGGAGGATTCCCATTAAGATCAAATGCTTGGATACATCAATTTCCAATTGTTACATCAGTATGGCCTTATCATTCACGAGTAATTGATATAACTGGAAAAATAATCGCTAACACATCCCGTTGGGGAAGAATTGTTTCATGTGAACTAAATTTAGATAAAAGACTATTTCATACAGATCTCCAAGCGGAAAAAATTCAGTTAATCCAAACTAAATATGGGAAAAATATTAACTTAGAAACTTTTACTGAAGAGCATCTATTTACTATAGAAAGCAAGGATAATAACGTTACTGTAAAAAATATTATGGAAGAATTTGCACTCATTGATTATCAAACGTACGTCGATAGGTGCACTAACTCTCAGATTAAAAATCGTATATAAATGTAAAATTGAAATAATTTTTAATATTTAAATATATTTTCTTGAATTAAGAGAAACATAATTTAGCGTAAAGCATTAAAAATGAATTATTATTTATAATTATTTAAATATAATTATAAACCATGAAAAGGTCTTTTCATGGTAAATATTATACAATAGACTAAACGTCCTAATGGAAGCCTTACTTGAAATAAGAAATATTACCAAGTCATTTGGCCATGTTCAAGCACTCAATAAAGTAAATTTACAACTCTTCCCATCTGAGGTATTGGCTTTAGTTGGCGATAATGGGGCAGGTAAATCTACATTGATTAAAATCCTTTCAGGAGTGTACGATCTTGATCATGGTGAAATATATATAAATGGAGAATCTGTTTTAATTCGAAGTCCATTTCAAGCTAACAAGATTGGTATCGCTTCTGTGTATCAGGATTTAGCCTTAGTTGATGTTTTTAATGTTGCAGAAAATATTTATCTAGGCATTGAGCCTATGTGGAAAGGTGTTTTTATTAACTATAAAAAAATGATGAATGATGCCCAGTCTGCACTGAAACAAATTAGAATAAATATACCTTCCTTGAAAACACTTGTTAGAGATCTTTCTGGTGGACAAAGACAGTCAGTAGCAATTGCCAGATCCTTGGTAAGAGGTGGGAACATTTTTCTGTTGGATGAACCAACCGCTGCATTAGGTGTTGAGCAAACTGCAAAAGTTAATGAAATTATTTCTGATTTAAGAACAAATATGAAATCTGTAATTTTAATAAGTCATAATCTTGAGAATGTATTCCAAGTTGCAGATAGAATATGTGTTTTGAGAAGAGGTGAGTTGGTAGGACTGAAAAAAAAAGAAGAAACAACAAAAGAAGAAATTGTTGGACTTATAACAGGAGCAATTGAAGGAAAAACGTATTAAAAATATGTAAAAAGGCGAATCTTTATGAAAGAAATAACATTTCCAGGAACAGAAGAAAAGGTTTCCGAATTTTGTCTGGGTACGATGATGTTTGGAGGGCGCTGTGATGCTTCAGAGGCAGATAAAATTATTAACATTGCTTTGGAGAGGGATATTAATTTTATAGATACGGCTCCAATGTATTGTGAGGGTTATACTGAGGAGATTTTAGGGAAAATTATAAAAGGTAAAAGGAGTAAGTTTTTCATTGCAACAAAGTTTCATAAAGGATTAGATTCAAATAATATAACTGAAAGTTTAAATGAAAGCCTTAAACGACTTCAAACTGATTATGTTGACCTGTTTCTAGTCCATTGGCCTAAAGTTGGAATGAATCCTCTAGAGATTATGCAAACCTTAAATCATATAGTGCTAGAAGGTAAGGCTCGTTATATTGGATGTTGCAACTTCCCAGCCTGGCTTTTCGCACATTTAAATGCAATTGCTGATCGTAATGGTTTCTCCAAATTTATAAACAACCAAGTAGTTTATAATATTATACAGAGAGGTATTGAGGTTGAAATATTGCCACAGGCTATTGCTGAAAATATAGCAATTACCACCTATGGTCCCTTGGCGATGGGAGTTCTTTCAGGTAAATATAGATTAGGTTCACCTGTGCCGGTTGACTCACGAGGGTCCTCTAGTGCTCCAATTATTACTTGGTTATCACAATTTAGTGAGAGCATAGAACGTTTCATTCAACTCGCAGGAGAAAAAAATATTCATCCCGTTCAATTAGCTATTGCTTGGGTGAGGTCTTCAAAGGCTGTTTTTTCTCCAATTGTTGGCGTCAGTTCTCTCAGCCAGTTAGAGACATCAATTAATGCTTTTGACTATAATATGTCACTGGAAGAACAGAAAACTATATCCAATATATTTAATACTGAGGTAAAAGAAGAAGGTCTTCAGTTTTTCCCAGGTACAAAATATAACTTTCCTAGACTTAGAAGAAATCTGGATCTTTTAGCAGATAATTAGTTCTCAAGATAAAATATATTACCTTTTTTAAATATTAACCATAAGCTCATGTAAATTAATGATATAATACACAAAATATCTGTAGCATAACACTATAGATAAGAAAGATATATTACCTTAAAAACAGTTTTTAGAGATGCCCATTAATAATTCTTTTTCAAAACCAGCTCTAATCGCCATCGATTGGGGGAACACTCGGTTTAGATGTTGGTTGTTGGACATAAACGGTAACGAAATTGATAATATAGATACAGAATTTGGTATCTCAAAAATAAAAGATACTACTTTTAGTCAAGTATTTGAAAATATTATGGGGGGATGGTTTCATGAACATGGAAGTTTGCCAGTGATTGCCTCAGGCATGATTGGGAGTCGTCATGGTTGGTTAGAGACCCCTTATATTCCTTGTCCAGCGGGGCCTGAGGAATTTGCAAAACATTTGGTATATGTCTCACTTAATATAGAAAATACAAATATCCCGAAAAAAATAGCCATAGTTCCTGGTATGAGCTATTGGGATGAAGGAGTACCAGATCTTATGAGGGGGGAAGAGACTCAAGTCGCAGGTTTTTTATGGGATAAGCAACAGAGCGGATGGATTGTTCTTCCTGGGACTCATAGCAAGTGGGTTTTAACTACAGCTGGCAAAATAAAGGCTTTTAAGACCTTCATGAGTGGAGAGATTTTTGCCTTGATGGTAGAACATAGCATCCTTCAAAAGTTGATGGAAGGCAATCAACAGGATGAGAATGCCTTTAAAAGAGGTTGTATTCAATCATTTAACAACCAACAAGGCCTGCTGAATCAACTATTCAGTGCTCGTACTATGGGACTGTTAAATCAAGTCGAGGCTAAAGGGATTCACTCTTTTATTTCTGGAATCATCATTGGTTGCGAAATAAAAGAAGGAATGAGTCTAGATGCTCATAATTTCAGTTTAGATGATGCTGAAGTAAACTTAATTGGTGAAATTTCACTGTGTAATCTTTATAGACATGCTTTTGAAATAGCAAATATTAAGGTTAACTTGGTTAATAATAATCCTGTAGTAAAAGGCCTTTTTCATATTGCTAGAGCAGCTTCTTTGTATAGAACTTATGAATGATGGCTTAAATAGTTGGCTTAATGGACTTCCATTAATAGCTATTCTACGTGGTATTCATCCAGATGAATGTGTTGATATTGGGCGTAATCTTTGTAAAATTGGATTTAGATTACTCGAAATACCTCTTAATTCTCCAGAACCGTTTAAAAGCATTCAAAAATTATCATTGAATTTAAAAGGGAAAGCAATAATTGGGGCAGGTACAATTTTGCAAAAAAAACAACTTGAATTACTGCGTGATTCAGGAGGAAAGTTTGCGGTTATGCCTCATGTTGATTTGGACCTGATTCGAAAAGCAAAAGATCTTGACCTAGTATGTATTCCTGGAGTATCTAGTCCTTCTGAAGCTTTTTCTGCATTAGATGCAGGTGCAGATGCACTGAAAGTATTCCCTGCAGAGCTAATAATTCCTAAGGTTCTTAAAGCTTGGAAAGCTGTACTGCCTGAAGACATCTTTTTGTTACCAGTTGGGGGAATCCTTCCAAATTCTATGGCATCCTACATTTCTGCAGGTGCTAAAGGATTTGGATTAGGTTCTGCACTCTATAAGCCAGAGATGGATGCAGCGGATGTCCTTGCAAACGGTGAGGCTTTTGTTAAGAGTTGGGGGAAAATTGAATTCAATTATGGCTCATCTTAACTTTAAATACCATTTTACACTAAATCTTTTTAAGGCATAATATTTAGAAAAATAATGATGGGAGAAATTAATATTATTTTACATTCGCAGCATAAATAATATAAGAGTTCTGATAGATCCTGTTTTTCTATAGCAGACCCCTCTTGTAAGATTTATTGTAAGGGTTACTAACCAATAGTTCTTTAAATCAAAGATTTTACCACAATAGATTACATCTTAATTTCCACCACTTTTGATTATTCCCTGTTTTATAAATTATTATGAAAAAAGAGTTTAAACGCCCTCTTTCCTTGGTTGAAGTGACAGTGGAGAGTATTCGAAGTTCAATTATTAATGGAGAATTATTATTAGGACAGCAACTAACTGAGTCCACTCTTCAGGGATATTTTGGTTTTAGCAAGACTCCTATTAGGGAGGCCTTAGGAATATTAAAGTCAGAAGGATTAGTTACGTCGATGGTCAATAAAGGTTTCAGAGTTTTTAAAATGGATGAAAAAGAGTTGTCTGAATTTTGTGAATTAAGATTAACACTTGAAACTCAAGCCTTGAAATCTGCTTATAAAAATAACAAGTTTGAGTTAATTAATGAATTGCAAATTCATATAAGAGAGATGCAAGAATGTATTAAAAATAATGATTATGTTAGCTATAATATATTAGATTCTAAATTTCATAAATCATTATTTATTTTTTCTTCAAACCGATATTTACTAAATCAGTATGAAAATATTAGTAGTATAATTGAAACTATCAGAAATCATTCCGTAGAGTCATTACCATACAAAGATAAATTAACACTTTCAAATAACGGTCATTTTTCAATTTTAAAACATATCAAAGCAGAACAATTAACTTTGGCATTACATGAATTGGATAACCACATTAATAGTTGGCTCGAACATAGAATAATAAAATCACGGTTAACTTCATAGAATAAGAACCTACTATTGAGTTATAAAAATATATGTTTTTAATAATTATGTTTGCTCCACTTCCCACCTCCCCAGTGGTGGAAATGATAATGGCGTCGATGGCGAAGACTGCGAAAGTATAACAAACGATACTGGTGGTTGGAATGATCTTCCCTGTACTGATACACTTTATGGCATCATCGAATTTGATTAATGAGGTTCGAGAATTTACGCACTAGATTAAATTAAGAAACCGGAAGAGAATCCGGCTTCTAACAGCAGTTATAAGAGTGCCATTCTCTTTATGGTTTAAGTGCAGTCCGCAAGAAAATAGACAAAGGGAGATAAAATTAGTTAGTCCAACTTGGATCTTTCGGTGAGTTTTCATTTATGACAGAGTATAGGGCTCCCTCATTTTTCCCAACACACTCCATCGACCTT
>Ga0209403_10005981_pt1 | contig 12476 bp, 11 predicted proteins | sample ArcticOcean_MG_C_8_FD_187440 | JGI IMG/M metagenome (GOLD analysis project Ga0209403, IMG submission 187440) | Marine microbial communities from western Arctic Ocean - ArcticOcean_MG_CB11_86 (SPAdes) (version 2) | ecosystem: Environmental > Aquatic > Marine > Oceanic | place: Arctic Ocean... | reverse complement strand
AAGTATGGGAGCTACAGCTTTTCAAAAAGGCTTAGGAGCAATACATTCACTAAGTCATCCAGTTAACTCTTTATTTAATGTACATCATGGACTTTCTAATGGAATTTTTATGCCTTACGTGCTTACTTTTAATAGAACAACTATAGAAAATAAAATTGCAAAACTTAGTGAATATCTTGATTTAAAAGAGGCATCATTTAATTCATTTGTTGATTGGGTTTTAATATTAAGAGAACAAATTAAAATTCCTCATACAATTATAGATTCTGCAAAAATAACAGACCAAGACATAAATAAAATGTCACCAATGGCTTTAGATGACCCTTGTACGCCCGGCAACCCTAGAAAACCTACTTTGGATGATATGATTTCTATGTACGAACATAGCGTTCAAGGCAAGTTATTTTAAATATTTTTAAGCTCTTCCAATACTTCTTTTGCATGATCTTTAACTCTAACGTTTGACCAAATTTTATGAATTTTTCCCTTTTGATTTATTAAAAATGTAGTTCTTATTATACCCATATACTTTTTGCCCAGAAATGATTTTTTTCCCCAAACTCCATACTTTTTAATTAATTTTAATTTTTCATCTGACAATAAATTAAATTTTAATTTATATTTTTTTATAAACTTTAGGTGACTTTTAATACTATCTTTTGAAACTCCCAACACGATCGTATTACTTTTAGTAATTAAACTATTTAACTTACTAAAATCTTTAGATTCAATTGTACAACCTGGGGTATCGTCTTTTGGATAAAAATACAAAATAACGTTTTTTTTCTTAACTTTTTTTAATTCAAAAATAGAGTTATTAGTACTAGGTAATTTAAAATTAGGAGCTTTAATATTTACTTTTAATTTCATGTATTTATGTTTTTAAATTATTTTTTTAAAATTCGTATAAATTATTTTTGCACTGTTATTAAAGACATTTAAATTTTTTTCAACATCCGTCTTAAATTTTTCAAGCGCATTTTGTCCTAACGTATTTTCTAAAGCCGATTTGTATTCAGGCACACATGCCCATTGCGGAACTGTTTCATTCGTTTGTTCTACATGAAACTGCAAACCAAAAGCTTTTTCTTCAGAAAATGCCTGAACATTGCAGGCCGATGATGATGCTAACACTTTTGCACTAGCTGGTAATTCACAGACTTCATATGAGTGCCACTGCAATGCTTTCAAATTTTTATCTAATCCATTAAATATTGATTTATCATTATTTATAGATATATTTAAAACTCCTATTTCAGGTGTTTTCATTTTTCTAACTTTACCACCTATAGCCTCGCTAAGTAATTGTGCACCCAGACACAAACCTAGGTATGGCTTTTTTTTAATTGATACAAAATTATGAATGTTTTCCTTTTCTATTTTTAACCAAGGGTGTATTTTTTCTTGCCATGTGTCCATCGGCCCTCCCATGACAATCATAGCGTCATATTTATCCAGGTTTGGTATTTCTTCATTTTCATCTAATTCTACTGTGTCTATTTGAATATTATCCTCTTCCATGAACTTTAGAAATATTCCTGGGTGCTCAATATTTATGTGCTGTAGAACTAAAAATTTCATATAATCCAACAATGGATAAATTAAAGATATTAATCGTTGAAGGCAACACAAATGAGGAAAATATTAATTTTGATGCTGCGGGTTGTGTACCTCAATCAGAAAACTTTAAATTACAGGTAAAAAATATTGATTCAAATTGCGAGTTAGACATAGTTACTCCAGGTGACGACCAATCTATTTTTAAAATCATTTCGTCATTAAAAAAATATAAAGGAATTATTTTAACAGGGAGCACGTTAAGAGTTAACGACAATAGCAGTGAGATTAAAAAACATATTCAATTCGCAAAAAAATGTTTTGATAATGAACAAAAAATTTTTGCAGCATGTTGGGGACTGCAAATAACTGTTACAGCTGCAGGAGGAAAATGCAGGGTTTCACCTAATGGGACTCATATTGGTATAGCGCAAGACATTGAATTAACAGAAGAAGGAAAAAAGCATAATTTATACTCATCAAAGTTGCATAAATTTACAGCACCCGCCTTTAATCACGATGAAGTTGAGAGCCCTCCAGCTAATTCCGTTTTACTTGCAAGCGATAAAATAAATAAATTTATGGCTTTACAGTTCAATGTGGGAAAATCTGAGATATGGGGATTGCAGTATCATCCGGAAATACCTTACGATTATATGATTAAATTGATTAAACATAGGTCAAAAGGGCTAATTGATAAAAATATTTTTAAGGATATTAATGAAGTAAATTCTCATATAGAAGAAATTAAAAAAGCTAAAATTAAACTTAAAGATGATATAAGAACTCTTGAACTTAAAAACTGGCTGAACCATATTAAAAAATGATTAAAAAAATATTTATTATTTCAATCTTCTTTTTTGCTATATCCGCAAATGCAGTTGAGAAAAAAACTAATTTTTCAATTGAAGCTTTTGAAAAAGCAAAAATTTCAGGAAAAACAATTGTTATAAATTCATATGAAGTTTGGTGTGGAACTTGTAGTGCACAAACTAAAGTTTTAAATCAAGCTGAAAAAGAGTTTAAAGAAATTATTTTTTTAAGTTACGAACAAAGCAAAAATAAGGATATAGCTAAAAAATTAGATATAAAGTATTGGACCACAATTGTAGTTTATAAAGGCAATAACGAAGTTTCTCGTTTAATCGGACAAACAAAAAAAGAAACAATTTATTCTGCGATTAAAAAAGGCATTTAAATACTTGATCGACAAAAAAGATTTAATAAAATATTTTGAGGACGGATGCAAAAAAGAAAATAACCTTTGTATTGGTGTAGAGCATGAAAAATTTTTATTTAGTAATAAATCAAATAAAAGAATTAATTTTGAAACAGCTTCTAAGGTTTTTAACTTTTTAAAACAGTTTGGCTGGAAACCTATTAAAGAAAAAAATTATACTATAGGTTTATACAAAGAAGGAAAAAGCATTACTCTTGAACCAGGTAACCAAATAGAACTTTCGGGAGCGCCACTTAATTCCATACACCATAACTGTAGAGAGTCTTATGAATTCCTAGATGAATTAAAAAAAGCCTGTAAAAATTTTAATTTGAAAATGATGGCAACAAGCTTTGACCCCTTTTCTAAATTAGAGAATATTCCAAAAACACCGAAACAGCGCTATGAAATAATGACTAATGAAATGCCAAAGAATGGAAAACTTAGTTTGGAAATGATGTACCAAACTTGTGGCACACAGATAAATTTAGATTACATATCTGAAAAAGATTTTATAAAAAAATTTAAATTAAGCTGTTTTTTAGTTCCACTTTCAACAGCAATTTTTGCAAATTCACCAATTAAAGAAAATAAATTAAATGGTTATTTATCTTACAGATCGCATGTTTGGCAAAATACCGCCCGAGGAGGTTTGCCAAAATCTTTTTTAGAAGACATGAATTTTGAAAAATATGTTGATATGGCAATTAACATGCCTTTATTGTTTGTATTTAAAAATGGCAGCCATTTAAGATCAGAAGGGAAAACATTCAAAGATTTTATGAAAGGTAAACTTTCAGTATTAAAGAATGAAGAAGCTAATATAAAAGATTTTGAAACACATTTAGCAACAATTTTTAGTGAAATTCGCTTAAAAAAATATATTGAGATTAGATCTCTAGACACCTGTGAATGGGATTGTCATTGCGGTGGTCCTGCTTTTTATACAGGTTTAATTTACGGCAATTTAGACGAAGCTTCAGAAATTATTAATAAATGGAAAATTTCAGAAGTGCTTAACGCATATTATGAGACACCTAAAAAAGGATTAAATTCTATTATTAATAATAAAACATTATTAGAATGGGGAAAAGTTTTCTTAAATTTGGCAAAAAAAGGTCTTGAAAAAAGATCTATTAAAAACAGCAGTGACAATGATGAAACAATTTTTTTGCGAAGTATTGAAAGCACATTAAATAATAATAAAAATAAAGCTGACCTTGCAATTCAAAATTTTAAAAAACAAAAAAATTTAGATTTTTTATATGAAAAACATTAGAAAAATAGTTGCTATACAAGGTGATGCCATTCATACAATTAATGTAAAAACTGACACAACTCTTTTACTAGCCTTAGAAGCTCAGAGAAGAGGTTATAAAATTTATTATTATGAAACAAAAGATCTTACATTTTCTAATAATTCTGTTTATGCTTTAAGCAAAGAGGTTGAATTTAACAAAAATAAAAATAAATTTTATTCTATCAAAGGCTTAAAATTATTAAACCTCGCAAAAGTTAAATTTGTTTTAATGAGACAAGATCCACCATTTAATATGGATTATATTACAGCAACTTTTTTATTAGAAAAAATATCAAAAAAAACTGAAATAATAAATAATCCTACCTCTGTAAGAAATATGCCAGAAAAGCTTTACTCCATTGATTTTTTAAAGTTAATGCCCCCAACAATTTTTACAAAAAGCATTGATGAAATTTATAAATTTAAAAAAAGGTATGAAAAAATAGTGCTAAAACCTACGCATGGGTATGGAGGTAAAAACATTCTTTTTGTTAGCAAAAATTTAGAAAAACCAAAAATAAAAAATTATCTAAAAAAACATGAACATGTAATGGTTCAAAAATTTATCCCCGAGATCAAATATGGTGATAAACGAATTTTTATAATAGGTGGGATTATTAAAGGTGCAATAAAAAGAGTACCTAAACAAGGTTCTATTGTAAGTAATATTGGACAAGGAGGAAATGCTTTAGAGACTGTGTTAACAAAAAGAGAAATTCATATTGCAAAGATTGTTGCAAAAAATCTTAAAAAAAAGAAAATTGTTTTTGCTGGCATTGATTTAATAGGAAATTATTTGACAGGAGATATTAATATAACATCACCAACAGGTATAAAAAATTTTAAAGATTTGACCGGTAAAGATTTGTCTGTTGATTTTTGGAATTATTTAGAAAAAAAATAAATTAAAATAAACCCTCTATTTCGCCTTTGTCGTTTAGTTTAATAGAGTCCGCGGCAGGAACTCTTGGTAAACCAGGCATAGTCATAATTGCTCCACATATAACAACAATAAATTCTGCACCACTTGATAATCTGACCTCTCTAATTGAGAGAACGTGGTTTGATGGAGCTCCTTTTAAATTTGGGTCAGTTGAAAAACTGTACTGAGTCTTAGCAACACAAATTGGAAACTTCCCAAATCCATCTTCCTCCATTTTTTTAAGTTGGTCTCTAATTTTAGTATCAGCCACCACTTCACTTGCTCTATAAATTTCTTTTGCAATAGCTTCAATTTTTTTCCAAAGTGAAATTTCTGCAGAATATAAAAATTTAAATTCATTTTTTTTTGATTTACTACAAAGCTCGACTACATTATTAGAAAGATCTTTTGTACCTTCACCACCTTTTGCCCAATGCATACAGACGCTTGCTTTTACTCCAAGTTTTTTACAATAATCTTCTATAGCTTTAACCTCCTTATCTGTATCAGTAATAAAATGATTGATAGCAACAATGATCTCTAAACCAAATTTTTTTATATTTTGTATGTGTCTTTCAAGATTAGGCAATCCTTTTTTTAAAGCTTCTATATTTTCTTTTTTTAATTCATCTTTTTTTAAACCTCCGTGCATTTTTAATGCTCTGATTGTAGCTACAAGCACAACACAACTAGGTTTAATATTTGCTTTACGACACTTAATATCTAAAAATTTTTCAGCACCAAGATCAGCTCCAAAGCCAGCTTCTGTAACAACATAATCAGACAATTTTAAAGCTGCCTTTGTTGCTATGATTGAATTACACCCATGAGCAATATTTGCAAAAGGTCCACCATGAATAATGGCCGGATTGTTTTCTAGAGTTTGAGTAATATTAGGTCTAATTGCATCTTTTAATAAAACTGTCATAGGGCCATGGGCATTTAAATCTTTTGCATATATTGGTTTTTTTTCTCGCGTATAAGCAACTGTAATACTTCCAATTTTTTCTTCTAAATCTTTTAAACTATTAGATAGGCAAAAAATTGCCATTACTTCTGAAGCAACTGTAATATCAAACCCATCTTCTCTTGGAAATCCATTTGCCACCCCTCCAAGATTTATATTTATTGAACGAAGAGCGCGATCATTCAAATCTACAACGCGCCTCCATACAATTCTTCTTACATCTATATTTAATTTATTGCCCCAATAAATATGGTTATCAATCAAAGCTGACAAAAGGTTGTGTGCAGAAGTTATTGCATGAAAGTCGCCAGTAAAATGTAAATTAATTTGTTCCATAGGAACTACTTGCGCGTACCCTCCGCCTGCTGCCCCACCTTTCATTCCAAAAGAAGGACCAAGGCTTGGCTCTCTTAAACAAACAATAGATTTTTTTCCAATTTTATTTAATCCATCACTCAAACCAACTGAAGTTGTAGTTTTTCCTTCTCCAGCAGGAGTAGGGGTGATAGCTGTAACTAAAATTAGATGGCTGTTTTTTTCTTTTAATTTATTAATATATTCTAAGCTGATTTTGGCAATGTGACGACCCATAGGGCTAAAAATTTCAGGTTCATCAGGAACACCAAGTTTTGACAGCACATTCTTAATAGGCTGCATTTTTGCCGCTCTAGCTATTTCAATATCAGATTTAACGACACTCATCGGCACTCCTATACATAAAAAAGTGCATTATGTATATAGAATATTTTTAAGACCTTTTACAATTTAACAGGGTTATACTAGATTATCATAATGCAAAAATATTCAATATTTAGCTTAATAAAAAATACGTTTAGTAATCACCAAAATTGGGACGTTGTGTGGAGAGATCCTCAGCCAAAGAAAGAATATGATGTAATTATAATCGGAGGAGGAGGTCATGGACTCGCTACAGCATATTATTTGGCAAAAGAACATAAAATTACAAATGTGGCTATACTAGAAAAAGGCTGGATAGGAGGAGGTAACGTTGGAAGAAATACAACAATACTTCGTTCAAATTATATGTGGGATGCAAACGGGCTGTTCTATGAACATGGAATGAAAATGTGGGAAAATTTATCTCAAGAACTAAATTATAATGTAATGTACTCACCAAGAGGAATTATTAACCTTGCACATTCTGATGCACAAATAAATACTTATATGCGAAGAGGTAACTCTATGAGACTAAATGGCATTGATGCCACAATGCTTGATAGAGAGGAATTAAAAAAAATGATTCCGTTTGCGGATTTTTCTACATCATCAAGATTTCCAATTTTTGGTGCTTTGATGCAACCACGAGGAGGAACAGCTAGACATGATGCTGTAGCGTGGGGTTATGCTAGACAAGCAGATTCAATGGGAGTAGATATTATTCAACATTGCGAAGTTACGGGGTTTGATGTCCAGAACGGAAAAATTAAAGGAGTTCAAACTTCTAGAGGAAATATAAATGCAAAAAAAATTGGGCTTTGCGTAGCTGGAAGCACATCTTTGTTAGCAGAAAAATTAAATATGAAATTACCTATTGAAGCGCACGTCTTACAGGCTTGCGTTTCAGAGCCAGTTAAACCTTTTTTAGATCATGTTGTTACATTTGGTGCTGGGCATTTTTATTGCAGTCAATCAGATAAAGGCGAAATGGTTATGGGTGGAGATTTAGATGGTTATAATAGTTACGCTCAAAGAGGAAACCTTCCAACTTTACAGCATGTTCTGTCAGAAGGCGTTGCGATGTTTCCAAATCTAAGTCGATTAAAAATATTAAGAACTTGGGGGGGAATCATGGATATGTCTATGGATGGATCTCCAGTTATTGACAAAAGTCATATTGATGGACTTTATTTAAATTTTGGCTGGTGTTATGGAGGTTTTAAAGCAACTCCTGTTTCAGGTTGGACTTTTGCACATACAATAGCACAAGACAGATCTCATGAGCTTAATAAAAAATTTAAATTAAACAGATTCAACACCGGGAATATCATTGATGAAAAAGGCGTTGGTACAAAAACTTGGATAGGATAGCAGATGTTAGAAATTAAATGTCCTTTTTGTGGTAAAAGATCTCAAAATGAATTTTCTTACGGAGGTGACGCAAGCGTGAAAAGACCTCAATTAGAAAAAGAAATTTCAGACAAAGATTGGGATGATTTTGTTTATTTTAGAAAAAACTTAAGAGGAAAACATGCGGAGTTTTGGCACCATGTAGCGGGCTGTCGACAATGGTTTAAGGTTTTAAGGAGCACAGCAACTCATGAAATTTTTAAAACTGCTAAAATAGATGATGAATTATAGTTAATATGTTACAAAAATTTAGATTAGATAAAGCTGGTTATATAAATAGAAAAAAAAAAATTTTATTTAAATTTAATGGTAAAAAATATTTTGGTTACGAGGGAGATACCTTAGCATCAGCTCTTCTTGCTAATGGTATTCATTTAGTAGGAAGAAGCTTTAAATATCATAGACCCAGAGGTTTTATAGGAGCAGGAGTTGATGAACCTAACGCCCAAGTTCAATTATACGATGGTTCCAAAACAGAACCAAACGCAATTGCTACCACAATTGAATTAGTAGAAGGACTGGTTGCCAAAAGTCAAAATTGTTGGCCATCTGTATCTTTTGATTTTGGTGCAATAAATAATTTTTTAAGTAAATTTTTTCCAGCAGGTTTTTATTACAAGACTTTTATGTGGCCTAAAAGTTTTTGGTACAAAATTTATGAACCTATTATTAGAAAAGCAGCAGGATTAGGTGTTGCGCCATTAAAACCAGACCCTGATAGATATGAACATAAGTTTGAGTATTGTGATATTCTTATAGTAGGCTCAGGACCCGCAGGATTAGCAAGTGCACTTGCTGCAGCAAAAAATGGAGCTAGAGTTATTTTGGCTGAAGATAAACCAAGGTTTGGTGGAACTTTGCTAACTGATGAAGTTACAATTGGAAATAAGAAAGGCAAAGATTGGGCTGACGAAATAATTGGACAGTTAAAATCAATGCCTAATGTGATATTAAAAAATAGATCACAGGTCTTTGGATATTACGATCATAACATGATGGTAATGATTGAGAGAACAAAAGACCATATTGAAAATCCAAATAAATATACACCACGTCAAAGACTTTGGTACATAAGAGCTAAAGAAGTTATAATTTCAACAGGATCTATAGAGAGACCTTTAGTTTTTGGAAATAATGATAGACCAGGAGTAATGTTGGCTTCAGCAGCCAAAGAGTACATGAAAATCTATGGAGTTCTGGTCGGGAAGAAGCCAATAATTTTTACTAATAATGACAGTGGATATGACACAGCAATAGAATTTAAAAAAAATGGAATTGAATCTTTAGTTGTAGACGTAAGAAATAATTCTGAAAGCTCAGTTGTTCAAGAAGCTAAAAATTTAAATATTAATATTAAATTTTCTCATGGAGTTGTTAATGCAAAAGGTTACAAAAAAGTAAATTCTGCATTAATAGGAAAATTAAATAAAGAAAAATCTGGGTATGAAAGTTTAGAAAACGTTACTTGTGATTGTATATGCATTTCAGGAAATTGGACACCAACAGTTCATCTCTCTTCACAATCTGGAAATAAACTAAAATTTGACGAAAAAACTAATGCTTTTATTCCAGGCCTATCAAGACAAAAAGAAACTACAGTAGGGTCTGCAAACGGAACATTTACTTTAGAAAATACTTTAGAAGAAGGCTTTAGAAAAGGTTACGAATTATCAAAAAAAATTACTGGCAAAGATTTAAAAGATTCAAAGCTTACATCTAATGAAAGAAGTTATGGGCAGCAAGATAAATTTTGGTGCATGCCATTACCTAAAAATAAAAATTATAAAAGGTGTGTAGATTTTCAAAACGATGTTTATGTGTCAGATATTGAATTGGCTGTAAGAGAAGGATTTAGATCTATTGAACATGTAAAAAGATATACAACGCTTGGTATGGCAACAGACCAAGGAAGAACAAGTAATTTAAATGGATTACAATTAGTTGCAAACATTGAGAATAAAATTGTTCCTGAGGTTGGCCACACAACTTTTAGACCACCTTTTGCGCCGGTTACTATAGGCGCTATAGTTGGTAGAGAAGTAGGTAAACACTATCGACCTACAAGAAAATCTCCAATGCACGATTGGCACAAAAAAAACAAAGCTATATTCGTTGATGCGGGATTATGGTTAAGACCTCGTTTTTATAAGCAAGACAAAGAGACATTAGCATTAGCAGCTAAGCGCGAAGCTACCAATGTTAGGAAAAACGTAGGAATTTGCGATGTTACATCTCTAGGAAAAATAGATATTAAAGGCCCAGATAGCGCAGAGTTTTTAAATAGAATTTATACAAACGCCTGGAAAAAGCTTCCTATTGGAAAAGCAAGGTATGGAGTAATGCTTCGAGAAGACGGAATTGTTTTTGATGATGGAACGACAACAAGAATTTCTGAAAATCATTATCATATGACAACAACAACCGCACAAGCAGCTAATGTTTTGTCCCATCTAGAATATTATTTACAAATAGTTTGGCCAGAGCTAAATGTTAATGTTTTATCAATAACAGAACAATGGGCTGGGGTTGCTATAGCTGGTCCTAATTCACGGAATTTATTGAGTAAGCTTTTTCCTGACACTGATGTTTCAAATGAAGGAATACCATTTATGGGATTCAAAAAAGTAGAATTATTTGGAGTACCTGCAAGAATTTTTAGAATTTCTTTTTCTGGGGAACTGGCTTATGAACTAAACGTTGAATCAGGTTATGGTATTTTTATGTGGGAAAAAATAATGGAAGTAGGAAAAGAAATGAACATCGAGCCTTATGGAACAGAAGCACTTTCAACTTTAAGAATAGAAATGGGACATGTTGCCGGATCAGAAATTGATGGAAGAGTTATAGCATCAGATCTTTTATTAGATAATATGTTAAGCAAGAAAAAGGATTTTATTGGAAAAAGATCATTAAATAGGAAGGCATTTTTAAACCCAAACAGAGAAAAAATTGTTGGTGTAATTCCTTTAGATAAAAAAACAATGATACCAGAGGGGTCTCATTTAGTTAGTGATAGTAATGCTGCTTTACCAAACCCAAAACTTGGACATATTTCAGCATCTTGTTGGAGCGTTGAATACAACAATCCATTTTCCTTAGCTATTTTAAAAGATGGAAGTAAAAAAATTGGGCAAAAACTTTATGCGCTAGCTCCTCTTAAAAATAAAATTATACCCGTAGAAATAGTATCTTCACATTATGTTGACCCTAAAGGAGAAAGAGTGAGATCATGACAGCTATATCACCATTGCAATCTATTCATAAAAAGGGTCTTTTTGGAGATCACCACAAAAAAAATGAAAAAGATTTATTAAATATAACTGAAGTAACTAACTTAATCATAGTTCAGATCGTCTGCTATAAAAAATCAAAAATTAATTTAGAAAGCGTTAGCGTTGATGGTTTAAAACTTTCTTTACAAAGCTCAAAAGTTATATCAAACAAAGATACTAGAATTCTTTGGAACTCTCCAAACATTTGGCTAGTTTTGTCCCAAAAAGAAAATATTGTAAAAATTATTAAAGAAAGCTGTGATAATGAAAGCTTTGCAATAACTGACATTTCTCATTCAAGGGCTATAATTAAAATTACAGGGTCACAGACTACTGAAGTATTAAAAAAAGGCTGCCCAATAAATTTTAATGAATTTAAGAAAAATAATTGTGCAGGCTCAGTTTTTCATGGAATTAACATTGTTGTAGATTGCATTGATGATGAACCGCAAGCTTTTAATCTACTCGCTTTAAGAAGCTTCGGTGAATCTTTATATTACCATATTACAGATGCATCGTTAGAGTTTGGTTACGTCGGTGTATAATTTATATTGTAGCCATTTCAAGATGCGGTTCCGTTCCAGCATAATTATATTTTTTTTAATAAATTTCACATGAAATAACAAAAATTACAATCATAAGTTGTTCTTGGGGTTACTTTTTTTAAAAATCAATGTATGAATAAACATATTAAAAATAATCCATAGGAAAAAAATGAAAACTATTAAGAAACTAATAACTTCTGCAATAGTTGTATTAGGCTTAGCGAGTTTTAGTGCTAACGCGAATGCAGCTTGCGGAAATATAACGATAGCGAATATGAACTGGGCTTCTGCTAATTTGATGGCTGAAGTTGACAAAGTTATTCTTGAAAAAGGATATGGTTGTACAGTTGAATTAATTCCAGGCGCAACAATGCCAACTTTTACATCTATGAATGAAAAAGGTGAACCAGATGTAGCGCCAGAGTTTTGGGCAAATTCTGCACTTGAAGCTTTAACAAAAGCTACAGGCGAAGGCAGAATGCACACATTAAATAAAGCACCGATAGTAGGTTTAGGTGAAGGATGGTGGATACCACCAAGTACTTTAGAAAAGTATCCTGAACTAACAACTGCTGCTGCTGTTTTGGCTAGACCGGATTTATTTCC
>Ga0209403_10005980_pt1 | contig 12476 bp, 7 predicted proteins | sample ArcticOcean_MG_C_8_FD_187440 | JGI IMG/M metagenome (GOLD analysis project Ga0209403, IMG submission 187440) | Marine microbial communities from western Arctic Ocean - ArcticOcean_MG_CB11_86 (SPAdes) (version 2) | ecosystem: Environmental > Aquatic > Marine > Oceanic | place: Arctic Ocean... | reverse complement strand
ATTCCAACTTACACACGGTATTGGTAGTGATATGGCATCAACTGCAGATTATGCAATATACGCTGACTTTTGTAACTTCGATCAAAACAATGGCTCACTAATTCACAACTGTATGTACAGATTAGAGGCAGTAGAGACCGGTGATAACACTGGAATCTTCGAGGGCACTGTAGAATACATTAACTTGACAAACTCAACAACAGGTGGTACCACTAGTGGTGAACACGATGGTAACGACCATAATGTTGAAAGCCTATTAGGCTATGTCAATGGTGACGCACTTTCTGTAGTCTTAATGGACTCAGTAAGTGGAAGTGACTCTGTGCGTGTCGTGTATAACGATACGGATGCATTCCAAGTTGGAACCAAGATTGGTGCTCAACTAGAAACATCCACACACACAGGAGACATTAGTCTTGATGCAGATAATTACGGAGTAGACGACATTGCAACAATAACAGTGGTCGACGCTGATCTTAACACCGATAGTGCAGCACGTGATACTTACCAAAACAGTTCTACAACATTCAAGATGACAATTACAGCTTCAGGTACAAGTACAGCACAAGAACCATTCAGTGCAACCATGACGCTCATAGAAACTGGTGACAATACCGGCGTCTTTGTAGGAACATTCAAGGTTCCTAACTTCAAAGGCGGCGATATGGAACTAACTTACTATGAGGCCAAGGATGCGGGTGGAAGTGCAGTATCATATACCGATACAGCAGTAATAACATCAAACTCTGGTTCTATCGCATTTGATAGATCGGTCTACCCAGTACCATTTACTGCAAATGACCTATCTACAGGTGACGCTACAACAACAACTGCAACTCAAACAGAAGCCGGTAAAGTAACCGCATGGATTACAGTTTCTGATGTCGATGAAACAAACGACACACTAACTACAGGCTCTACTTCAGCTGCAGGAACAGTTTTGATCAAACACACCAACTCAACAGGCTCTGTAACTATAGCATCAGCAGGTAGCATCTACTCAGTAGATGCAACAGCAGGTACTAGAGCAGCAGAACTTGGACCTCTTAGCGAAGTAGCTTTGGGTACAAGTAGCTATGAAACCAGTATATCCATATCAGAAACGATGGGATATTCTGCCGGAACAGTTACTATACGAGCAGGTGATGTCATCACAGCAGAATATGTAGATACCGCAGACAATGCAGGCAGTACAAGTACATTCTACGACTCTTCAACATTTGACCTAAGAACAGGTACACTAACAGTTGACAAGGATGTCTATGTAATGGGCAGCGATATGGTTATCACAATAACCGATCCTGACTTGAACTTAGACTCTACAACATGTGAATCATATGTGATGAGTATCATCCAATGGGATTCATCCGCTGATTCAGATGAACTGTTAAACCAAGCTTCATTCTCTTCAAACCCATCAAGTATCGAGGAAACTGGTTGTGACACTGGAGTATTCCAGACAGTAACAACCATTCCTGAAACCACAGTTGGTGCCGGTAATCCTGAGTATGGTGAGAGTGTAACATTGACATATGTCGATGTTGGTCTTAATGGAGAATCTGACGTAGTAAGTTCAAGTGATGGTGAAGATATAGAAGCTACCTTTAGCATCTCCAACTTTGGTGCTCTTGTCGAACTCGATAAGGCACTCTATAATTGGACTGATACTGTTTACATAACAATCACTGCACCAGATCACAACAACAACAGCGCTGCTGAAGAGACAATTGGTACATCAGCACTTCCAATTCAGGTAACATCCCGAGTTGGAAAGATGTGTACAACTGCTCAAGGTAGTGCATATGCAGTCGCAGCAGAAACAGGCGTAGATACAGGAGTCTTTGAGATGGAAGTTGAGATGAATGGTTATTCACTAGCCCAGGCTCACAATACTCCAACACCTACAACAGTTTGTAGTTCAAGTTCATCTACAGGCCACTCACTGGCTATGGCTGGACAGACTGACGGTGTATCCGTTTCATACGAGTACACTAACAACGTAGTTGTTGTTGCATCAGCATCAGTTGCATTCAATATAGCAGAAGCAGGCTTTGACACAAGTAGTGCCTCAGCAGGCGGTTCTGCAGTAATGACTGTAACAGACGCAGATGAAAACACGAACAGCGCAATTATTGACTCATTTACAGCAGCAGTATTCTCCGATTCAGATAATGGTGGTTTCACACTCACCTTGAACGAGACAGATGAAGACACAGGAGTATTCGAAGGAACAGTATACTTTACTAGTTCCGGAGCAACCTCTGGTTCAAATCTTCGTGTCTCTGAAGGCGACACAGTAACCGCTGAATATACTGACAATACTCTACCGGAACCTTACACTGATAGTGATAACTTGACCGTAGCATCCACATTGACAATAGGCACAGCATTCCCTCCACTTGAGAGAGCACCTGCTGCTAACGCACGAGTAGTCGACGCATTCGGCTCTTCGGTAGCGGAAGTATCAGTTAATCAACAAGTGCAGATTGCAGCCGACGTGTCAAATGGACAGAGCGCTGATCAAGCATTCGCATACTTAGTACAGGTACAGGATGGAGACGGAGTAACGGTGTCATTAGCATGGATTACAGGTTCTTTGACAGCAGGACAATCAATGAGTCCAGCATTGTCATGGACGCCTAGCGCTTCCGGATCATACACTGCAACAGTGTTTGTCTGGGAGAGCGTAGATAATCCAACCGCGCTATCACCAACCACATCTGTAAATATAGACGTCGTATAAGACTAGAAACTTTCTAACCCCCCCCTTTCTTTTTTTTAAAATCAAAAACTAGCGGATGCTAAAATTAAAGAAAATTCGTTCAGAAACAATATCTATAAGGCTAAATTAACATAAACGTTGAAATTTCTAATTTTCATTATTCTTAGTCTTCTAATTACAGTTAGTTCACCACAAGTGTTTGCGGGGGAACTGGCAGTGTACACAAACCAGCAGATATACTCTACGCAGCATCCGCTTTTGGTATATGGTACCGGACCTGAAAACTCACCTCTGATTTTACGTTTGTTTGCGCCAGATGGAACCATTGCAGAATTTGAGCAGATTATAACAAACCCTGACGGTTCGTTCAGCCATAAGATGCTGGACTGGCCATCTTCCTCAACAAAACATCCATTTGGTACTTACACAGTTGAGGCAATAACAAATACCGGTGAAAGACAAAAAATTGACATAAAGTTTGCATCATCTACAGAACTTGAACTGATACCCATAGAACGCAAAATCACTACACAAGTATTTGCACCTGAGATGGCAGCGGCAGATCGACCTTTTCGTGTGTTTGTACAGGTGACAAGTGATGGTCTTTTGGTGAGCGGCGATGCAAAGAAGGTATTGTCATCATCACACATACATTCTCCCGATGGAAAAGTGCAAAGCCTTGCAATGTCAATGGAGATGCTACATGAGGGGCTTTACTTTGTTGAATACACTCCCAGAACTGAAGGTACTTACATCTTTCATATGGTAGCATTTTCCCAAGGAACACAGTCTCATGGTTCTGCTGCCACTCTTGTTCTAGGACAAGACTTGGGAGGAATATCTAAGCAGATCGTAATTCTTGATGAAGTGTTAACCACCGCATCGGATAATCTCAATGTGTTACAAACTGACATACATGGATTCGGTTCCACCCTTGAAGACGCTAGTACCACATTACGAGATAGTGTAACAACTATTGATGCTAGTGTGTCTTCAATGTCGTCAGCAGTAGATAATATAGAAGAGGCATCGTTGCAGGTAAATTCGTTATTGTTTCCAATAATGGGTGCTATTGCAGTCATACTTGCCCTACAGATTTCAATAATTGCTAGAAGAAGATAGTTATAATAAACGATCAAGGAATTTTTGATCATGCCAAAACTGGCTCTTTTTTTGTCGACATTTTTTTTACTGATTTTATTTCAGCAAAGCTCTTACGGCTTTATTGAGGGAGCTGAAGTTCCCATACTTTTAGATTTTGACATTGAAAGAACATCGGATATCATCTCAATAGATTTACTTCACCAGGAAAACCCGGCAAAAAGATATCTGATTTTTGGTTCGGGCTCGCTAAACAGCGTATTTACTGATACAAAAAACATTGCATACGGAATTAACTCTGGCAAGGGATTTTTCTCAGTTGGGATTTTAACTGAAAATGAGGCATTTAAACTAAAGTCGAAGGGATACTATGTAATTGAGGACTTTCCCTTAGATTTTCACTCCAAGTATGTTTCAACAAACGCAATTACTAAAATATCCAAATTTGGAAATATCGCAAATTCAGAACAGGTTCATAAACTCTATGATGTGACTGGCAAAGGAGTAACCGTTGCAGTTGTGGATACTGGAGTTGACTTTTCAAATCCAGACATCATGGAATCACTGGCACGAGACGACGATAACAACCCCATAATGCTTGATGCCGACGGACAGGGATTAGTTCTCACAAATTCAACATTTGCTGCAAACATAAAGTATGGTAAGGTGCACAATTTCACAAAAACTGGCTTGTTAACAATGAATGCAACATCTAACGCGTACGAGTCAAAAGACGGTGTATTTTTGAACACGAGTTCCATGAAGAATGGGACAATTTCTATTTACAATTCTTTATACCCATATTACGGTCAGGGTCATGTTCTTTATGCTCAGATAACAGGTGACATGAAAATTGGAACAAGTCAAAAAAACTTCATTCCATCCAAAAGTGGGATTTACCATCTTGGTGTAATTCTTGCTTCTCATGTCGGCCAACTTCAGATTCTGCCTATTTTAGTAACTGATCCAAATCAAGCAGGAGTATATGACACCATTACACCAGACATGTCAACTTCTTGGATGGACTTTACGAGGGAAGGACAATCTAAACCAGATTATGACTTTGATTTTACTGACGAGACACAGATTACCATTGGTAGCGGAAACGAATTCCTGGTTTATGATTCAGATGGTGACGGAATCGATGATTATTCAGCAGGAACAGTAGGTGCAAGAGTAGTTGACATATACGGAGTTATTTCAGACAAAGCAGAAATTGATGATAAGATGGGTGCAGTTAACGGAACTTTGCTTCCTGCAATGGATAAGAATGGCAATTACTTTGGGGTGATGAACGATTTTTACGGACATGGCACTGCCACTTCTGCGACCATTGCATCAAAGGGAAAAATGGAGTATAACATCTACAATGATACCAAAAAATATACAATACTAGGTATTGCCCCCGACGTCAGCATACTTCCGGTAAAGTCGTTGTGGTTTGGTGATGTATTTTATGGATGGATGTGGACTGCTGGGTTTGAAAACGAGGAAAGCAAGTGGGTATACACAGGAGAGCCAAAAGCAGATATTATTTCAAACAGCTGGGGCGTTAGCAACTTTCCAAGCCTAGAGTATGCCCCAGGTCTGGACATCTCATCACACGTCCTTAACGCATTGGTCATACCACAATCACTTCATCAAAATTATACAGGTACAACAATAATATCAAGTGCTGGGAACAATGGACATGGATATGGCACTATGGGCATGCCAGGTATCTCATCATTTGGTATCTCAGTTGGTGCGGTAACAAGTAACGATTTTGTTGGTTATGGTCCATTCAAAGACCAGCCACGATTTGGTAACACAACTGACCATTCAGATCATGTTGTTGATTTTTCAGCCAGGGGTCCAGGAGTAATTGGTGACCCCAAGCCGGATTTAATGAGTATTGGAGCATATAGCTTCGTTCCATCAACAATAACAAAATATTTGTCGAAAGATGGCGAGCCTAGGGAGCAATTTGGTGTTTTTGGTGGTACCAGCATGTCTGCGCCAATTGTTGCTGGGAGTGCGGCTCTCTTGATTGAAAGTTTGAAAGAGAAATCAGTGAGCTATGATCCGTTTGTGATTCGAAACATGCTGATGTCATCTGCGGACGATCTGCACAACGATCCGTTAACACAGGGTGCAGGATTAGTAAATGCGCTAGATGCTGTAAGGATAGTGAATGGGCATGCCGGCAAATTTATGGTGCATAATGACGCAACATTTTCAAACATAAAAGAAGTGATTGACATTTCCTCATCATCATTTAATTCAGATTTATTTGGTATTGATGAATTTGGTCTTCCCGACAAGACATTCCCCATAACAAGTTGGTATGGTGGAAGATTGAATCCTGGGGAAGAATCTACTACTACTTTTACAATTGAAAATCCAAATAGTTATACAATTAATGTTAAAATCAAACCAGAAACTCTAAAGTTAATTGAGAATATACAAATGAGTGGAATCACTGAACCGCATCTGCAGGACACAATTTTAAATGAACCAGAAACATATAGACCAAATTACATCAAACTAAGTGACATTCCAGCAGAGCATAGAATTTCTAATGAAACCAGCATAATCCATCCAGACTCTTCGCTCATGATACTGAATCTTCACTTTCCATTCGATACTTTCATGAATCAGACGGACACAACTTATGCCGACGACTTGAAAATTTCCTCTCTGTATGTTTATGATTGGGAAGACAAAAACACAGATGATGAAATTTCAAGCGACGAGTTGTCGATGGTCAGCAGGGGCGGTTCTTGGGGAACTGTTCAAGAGATTCGCATATCCGATCCCTTAGAAAAATTTGAAAACGAACCGGTTATCGGAGTGTATCCTGTGCCAACGACATATTCTTTCTGGAAAGGAAATACTAACCAAAACTCGACATCAATGGATTATACTCTTTCCACAAGTTACTATCAAAATGTTTTATGGGACGATATCACTGTGTCAGGTGCATTGGTTGACGATGAACTTACAATTTTTGCTAATGACTTCACTGATCTACAAGCTACACTTTCAGTACCATCTGACAAGCAGACGGGTGTTTATCAAGGATTTTTAAGTTTTGAAGGAAAATATCACAAAATTAATGCGCCTGTTTCATATGGTGTACTAGAAACGGTTAAGAAAGATGCAAAGCAAACTGTGATTTCTGGTTCGGCAGGTGATGCCTTGTATGGGAATGGTTTCGTAAAGGGTGCATTTGATATGACAAGCCGATACACGGCTGGTGATTGGAGGCAATATTATTTTGATATACAGGATAATACGATAAACTCTGCCACCATAGACTTTGAGTGGGAAAATGATAACACAAACTTTACTGTGTTTATGATTGATCCTCAGGGGAAAATCATCCAGACAAATTTTCCACCTGGAGTATTTGGTGAGTTTATGGGCTGGCCAACCAGCGATTGGCTTGGTACATCCTCATTTAGTCAGGGTGGTACATTCTATCCTCTAAAAAACAAAGACAATACGTCCACTGTGCTGTTTGCGCCAATTAACCAGACTGGAATACATACACTACTTGTTCATTCCACCCTATTTGACGGTAAATCAGTAACAGAACCCATCTCACTTGCTGCAAAGTTTACTACGATTGTGCCTGACGAAAAGTCCCCTGAAATAATATTCGAAGTTCCAGAACTCATAAACAAGACATTTGATATACTACCAGAGATAATTGAGAAAAATCCTGATTTTACAAAGTATTATCTTGACGGAGAAGAACGCAGACTAGAGCAATTACCTTTAAAATTTGGAATGTTGCCTGACGGGAAGCATGATTTGAGAATACGTGCAAGCGACATAGTTGGCAATGACGCCGAAAAGACATTTTCATTTACCGTTGATAATACCCCCCCAGAAATCTTGGTGAAATCACCAATAAATGGGACAATAGTATCGCACTCGCTAAATATTGATATAAAAGTAAAGGATGAAAATTTGGCTGAGGTTGGGGCTATTACCATTTTATTGCCTGATGGCGAATCCTTGGAGGACATAACATCTCATTCATTTAATGTAACTGGAATTGATGACGGAGTATATGATCTGGAGATTATGGCTGTAGATCTTGCTGAAAACGAACAGACAAAGATGATATCATTCAATGTTGATCATACATTTGTTCAAGAGCCACCTGCTATTTCCAGAGAAAATGAGCAAGTTTCTGAAAATAGCTTGTTAATTATAATTACTGCTATTATTGCTGCAGCCATTATGATCCCAATTATTTTCAAGAAAATTAGAAAAACTTCTACAGAAAATAAAATTTTGAAAGAAGATTTATAACTATTCTGGCGATACGTGAGCTTGAATGTCTGAGCAGGAAAAAGGACCTGGCGGAATGTCCAGAAGAGATTTTCTCAAGCTTATGGGTGCTGCGGGAACATCTGTGGCTTTTGCACCTTTTGTTCCTTGGGGCAAATTCATGCCAAACCCATCATCTGTATCTCTTGTAAAAGCACCTGTAATATTGCCTGATGGTACGCAGGCAAATCTTAACACTTTTCCAGTAAATCACGCTGAGGTTATCACTTATCCAGAAACAGCAGATGAAGTTCTGAATGAGGAGGCTTTTAGAAAATGGCAGTTTATCCGACTTCCCGAAAAATTTGGAGGTGAAAGAAAAGATGTATCTTCATTTAGAGCATATAGTATGGTGTGTCTTCATTTATGGTGTTTGTGGAAGTACTGGCCGGATGAAGGACGAATGAGGGGAGAGTGTCCATGTCATGGAAGTATGTATGATGTTAAGACAGGCACTGCTTTCATAGGACCTGCATCAGTACAACCAGCTCCTTCAAACACACTTGCTCAACTTGACTTTGAGGCTGATTCTGATGGATTTATGTTCATTTCTCCCCCAACATGGGGTGTTAACGCAAATGGAGTTGTAGGATATGGCCGTTTCGCTTGAGAGACAGAACGGTTTACTCACGTTCATTTATTGGATTTGGAATGAGTTAGATCGAACTATCTTTACTGCAATAAAGTTTTCATTTCCATCACGGTTTGTAAGTCCATTTGGATTTTTGGGAATGCTTACGTTCATCATGTTCATTACTCTGGGCGTAACTGGCGCATTACTAATGTTCTATTACGAACCAATCATGACAAGGTCATGGGACAGCGTTGCGTTCATCAACAACGACGTGCCGTTTGGATTTCATATTAGAAATCTCCATTATCATGGCTCAAACGCAATGGTAATGTTGGCCATTCTTCACATGTATTATCAGTACTTTAGTGGAAGATACAAAATAAGAAATGAAATTTTGTGGGTAACAGGTGTCATACTTGGTACTGTAACAATTCTTGAAGCCTTTACTGGATATGATATAATCTTCAGTGAAAGAGCCGAGCTTGCAATCAGCATTGCAGCATCGCTTACCAACTCGATACCTATAGCTGGGCCCATGATTCGTGAACTGGCGTTTGGTGCTGGTTTTCATGACTTTGTGCTTCGGTTCTATGCACAGCATGTTTTCATTTTGCCCATCGTCATGCTTGGATTGATGGCTGTTCATTTCCCAAGATTCTTGGTGTTTGATGTACCAATGGTTATGGCAATATGTGGTGCAATGTGTCTGGCTGGCGGTGTCTTCCCTGTTGACTTGGGTTTCAAGTTTGAACCAACTGTGCCTCCTGGGATTACTGTTCCGGAATGGTATCTTACAGCATTATACGCATTTTTGAGAACACAGTATGATAAGTTCCTGACAGGGGTGTTATGGCCTGGACTGTTTATAGCTGTTTTATTGCTTACACCATTTTTAGACCGATACAAAAAGTTCTCATGGAAAGACCGTCCATGGATTACTGCATTTGGTATTACTGGAATTGCCCAGATATTGGTAACCACATACTGGGGATTTTACATTCCGCCAGACACCACAATCCCACTAGTTGAAAGGCTGGTAATTGATCCGATTAACTTGTATCTTGTTATGATACTGCTTGTGCCACTCAGTTTTGGATTCACACTAATGATGATTCATCTTGCAAAGGATGCGGAAAGGAAGGCAAAGCTTGCCAAGGCAAATGGACCAAAGAAGGTATCAGGAATAAACCTATCAGTAAAATGGACAAACTGGATGCTTGTTGCCTTGCTTGCCTTCCAAGTCTTCCTTAACATAGCTGCGTATAACGCGTTCTTGTCTGGTATGAACAACGTTAACTTGTGGATAACTGGTGTCATATTGATTACATTTGCTGGATTCTTCCATCTTTACAGATATGCCATGGCTCAATCAAAAAACATACCAAAACCTCCAAAGTTTCCTACTACGAAGCAGATAGAAACTTCACAAGAATCATTGCCACAAACGGATGTATTACCAAAAACGGATGTATTACCAAAAACGTCTGGGGAAAAACCATGAGTACAGTTTCAGGTAGTCAGTATGGTGTAGGTCTGATTACGCTTTTGGTCGCGGCATCAATAGGAATTGGTTACTACCAAATGTATTACATACCAGAGATGCTTGCAACACCAGATGTTGATGAGCATGTTTTACATCCTGTCAAATCCACTGTCATTGATATGATTTTAGGATCTGCAAGTGCTGACCAGCAGGACAATTTTGTACCAAAACTGGTCAACTTGCAATTGAGCATTGACAATCATGTCATATGGGATAATGTAGATGATACTGCACATACAGTCACACCCGACCATCGCTATACTGATGGCTATAGTGGGGACTTTGGTTCTTTAGGTGTCGTTAAACCCGGCGAAACATATGAATTCTTATTCACAGAAGCACCGCCAAACATACCAGTAACCATTGCATACCATTGTGATCCACATCCTTGGATGACTGGAACGGTTGTAGTGTCACAGGCTAGATTTTAGGCTGAAAACTTTGCAAACAGCTGATCACTTTCCACTTCCTTATGTTGTTCTATAATTGAGGCACGAAACTTTACGTCATGCAACTGTTCTGGTTCAAATTCAATTACTGCAGTAAACTCTGCTTTATTATCTGGCATTACATCTCTACTAATGAAGAGTCGTGAAACATTATCGGAAATTTTTTCGTCGTTATATGACTTGTAAACTATTAGTTTGTTTGAATCCATAATCAGAGTATTAATAACAACACCATCATACGCACCAGGATAGTTTACAGTTACATGTCCCTTAATTTCAGAGTTAGGTTTTATGTTTAGATTGTCTAATACAAGTTTAATGTATTTCATTGTTGTTGGATAATTTAGTTGGAATAAATAATTTTGTTAAGATAATAATGGGCCCAAAGGGCTTCGATCCCTTGACCATTGGATTAGAAGTCCAACACTCTATCCAAGCTGAGCTATGAGCCCAAGAATCAAAAAATTTTTTACTTTATTAAGGGTTTTATAGCCACTTTTTTTTGTTCAAATCCCTTTCCATTTTATAGAGAAATTGTTGAGAATAGCCAGCATACTTTCCAAAATGATTCAAAACATCCTGGTGGATATTTTCATATTCTCTTTTTGATATAGTTTTTTTATCCATACGAAAGTTCTCGGAATAATATTTTTGTAGAATTTTTACTATCCATGTATCTAAAGGAAATGCTCCAAGTTTTTCAAGAGAAAACAACATAACACAATCCGCCACCTTGTCTCCAATTCCAGGTAGTTTTAAAAGCAATTCCTTGCATATTCCATATTCGGCTTTTTTTAACTCATCAAAATCAATCTCTCTTGAAGCAATGAGGCGAGATGTGTCTAAAACATATTTTGATCTATATCCCAGTTTACATTCTTGTAGATCTTGTAATGTAGCATTTGCAAGCATTTTGGGTGTAGGAAATAGAAAAAACTCTCTTTTTTGAAACCTAACTTTAGTACCAAATTTTATACATAATTTTTGGAGCCGCATTCTGATATTTGGTATATTTGAATTTGCTGAAACAATAAACGAAATACAGCATTGAAAAGGATCTTGTCTTGTAACACGTAGTCCTGGGTAGTACTTACTCGCCTTTTTTACAGTTTTGTCTTTTGTAATATTTTTTAGGATTTTTCTGTAGTTATCATCTTCTCGGAAAAATTTTTTTGGCTTTTTTGAAAATGTTGTAATTTCAAATGGTTTCTGCTTTGCCATAATTACATCATGACCATCAATTACAAACCATTCATTTCCATAATTTTCCCACAGGAAAATCTGACCGCTGTTGATAGTTTCGTGTATATTGATATCGGTATGAAGATCAGGCATATTACACGGCTATTTCTTCGCCAAGTTTTGGTGCATGCGCATCAAGGCCAAACTTTTCTTGAATCTCTTCTGCAAATTTTGTGCAAGAATTTTCATCGCCATGTACAGTTAAGACTTTAGGATCTCCTTTGATGTTTTTTATCATATCAAAGAGTGCAGTCCTATCTCCATGACCGGAAAATTGAAATTGCCTTACAGTGGCTTTTACCTTCATATCTTTCCCGCGAGTAGAAATCTTCCCTGTCTCTAACATTTTTTTTCCCGGTGTACCTTCTGCTTGATATGAAACCATCGCAATTCCATTCTTGTCATTAGAGGCAATCTCTTGCATGTAAAATACAGCATTTCCACCTACCAGCATACCAGCAGGAGAAATTACAACGCAAGGTTCTGAAATTGCCTTTTTTCTATCGCCATGATCTCTTATCA
>Ga0209403_10005979_pt1 | contig 12480 bp, 9 predicted proteins | sample ArcticOcean_MG_C_8_FD_187440 | JGI IMG/M metagenome (GOLD analysis project Ga0209403, IMG submission 187440) | Marine microbial communities from western Arctic Ocean - ArcticOcean_MG_CB11_86 (SPAdes) (version 2) | ecosystem: Environmental > Aquatic > Marine > Oceanic | place: Arctic Ocean... | reverse complement strand
CACCAATTGCTGTTGCGAGTGCATATGGTGTAGTTTTGACTGCATTTGCAATTGTTTCAAAACGAATCTCATTATTTCCATCCTTACCTATCATTAGAACTTTATCATCTATTTTTGGAATAACATTGCCAAAATCTACCATAAATTGATCCATACAAATTCGACCAGCAATATTATATTGTTTACCATTATAATATATATATCCATCCTCAAACCATCTTCTTGGTAATCCATCTGCAAATCCGCATTGTACAACAACAATATTAGTTTTCGAATTAGTTTTGTATACACCTCCATAACTAACATAAGTATTTTTAGGAACTGACCTTATACTTACAATTGGCGCTTTGAAATTCAATACTGGTTTAACGGGTAATGATTCTTCAAGTTCATTACTTGGTAAAGCACCATAAAGAAGCATTCCAACTCTAGTTATATTGCAATAATTTTGTTCAATATTTAATGCAGCACCACTATTTGAAAAATGAATATTATTAATTGGATAACCTATTTTTTCAGTTGAATCCAATATTAACTTAAACTTCTTTTCTTGATCAAATGCATATGAAAGATCTCCTTCATCTGCTGTTGCAAAATGTGAATATATACCTTCACATTTTATTTCAGTATGTTTAATTAATAATTCTACAACATCCTTAAATGAATCAATATCCAAACCTAGTCGAGTCATTCCTGTATCTACTTTAATATGTAATCTAGGTACATTATGTGTATTTTTATGAAAATCCATTAAGACATCTAAATGAGACTTATCTGAAATATTTAATATTAAATTATTTTTAACAGCTTCATTCAATCCGGCAGGATCAAGAGCGCAAAAAACTAAAATATCTGATTTGATACCAGCATCACGAAGCTCAACGCCTTCTTCGATTGAAAAGACGCCAAAAAAATCACAGCCATGATCTTCTAAAGCTATAGAACATGGTACACTACCATGACCATAACCATTAGCTTTAACAACTGCCATTATTCTTTTATTATTTAAATGTTTTTTAACTATGTCAAAATTTGACTTTAAATGTTCAAGGTTAATAGTTGCTTCAGGGCCCCTCATTGAAATAATTAGACGGGATATTTTTCTAATAAAAATGATTTCAAAGAATCAAAATCTGAAAATATTTCTTGACTACAAGCCATAATCCAACCACTTAGATTCTTAATTTCTAATTTATTCACTAAAAAAACCGGTTTATTACATTCATAAGCAATAGTTACTTCAGCATGAGTGCCAGCTCCTTTAAGAACGTTTTCATCCCATAAACAAATAATATAATCACATTTATTTCGGACTAAATCAATATCTCTATCTACACATACTTTAATAAAATCTATATATTTCTCAATATTATTATTTTTCCATTCACGATAAGATTCAGCACCATAACTTTTCATTAGATTTTCTGATTCAACTACAGGGTTAAAAACTTCATGGCCAATATTAATTTCTAGCCATAATGATAAATCTTTCCTCCAACCAGCTCCCTCATCTTTAGAAAACTCCATAGCTCCAGATAAGTAAGCTATCATTGTTTTAATTTTCTTTTTAGTAAGTTCCCATTAAACCAAGTCCAACTCACAGAAACAAAAATAGGAATGCTTATTAATTTCCAATCAATATTATTGAAAAATAAAATATTTCTAAGTTCTGATAAAATAATACTTAACGGATTATATGACAAAAAAAGACCCATCATATGAGGAAATAAATCAAAATCTATTATAAAACCATTTCCAAATATGATAAAAAAGAACAAAATAATTGAAAGCGATAAAAAAGTGAATATACGTTCAGATATTATTGAAAAAGTGACAATAACATTTGCAAGTAAAAAAGTATAGATAAAAGTAAAAATTGGTGTAATCAAAAATACCTGCCAGTTTAATGGCTCAATAATAAGTATGTTTAAAATTATCATAGCAATGATCACATAAAAAAAAGATTCAATTATTGATGTAATTATAAAACCAATAATTAAACGAGTTTTACTATATGGAGCTAAAGTAATTGGTAAAAATGATATTTTATGAATTCTTAAATCAAAAAAGTCTCTATAAATAATTGCAAATGTCGATGATGAAGCTATCAAAAAAATAATTGCAGGAAAAACCCAAATCTCATAAGCTACATTATTAAAAGAAAGGGGTAAAATATTTTCCATTACCTTTGTAATAGAAAAATGAAATACTATTGGAATTAATATTATAAAAGAAATAGTTGATAAAAAACGATGACGAAGGAGCCAATAACGTCTAAGGAGTAATGCTTTAATCAATGAATTCCATCCTTTGCATATTTAGCATCCATAAGATCTTGAAGCCCTAGCTTTTTAACACTAATATCTTTCATTATTGCAGATGTAGCAGCATTTAAAACATCAAAGAAAACATTCCTTTCTTTTCCATAGAAATGAATACTATTACCTATTCTTGATACATTTTTTACTTTAGGTAATTTGGATAATTGATTATATAGATCTTTTGATAATTCCTCAAATTCAATTTGAAATTGATGGTATTCAAAAGTACTACCTAATAATTTATCTAAGCTGCCATCTAATGTAATACGACCATCTTCAAGTACAAGAATACGATCGTGTGCTTCTTCCACTTCTTGAAGGGATTGGCTAACATATAATATAGTTTTTTCTCCACGAAGTCTAAGTAGTAAATCCCATGTATGACGATAAGATTCGGCATCCATAAATGCTGTTGGATCATCCATAATTAAAATATCTGGGTCATGAATTAATGAGCGAATTACCATTGCTTTTTTTATAATTCCTGGAGAAATATCACTGACCATTGATTTCAAAAAAGGAATTATATGTAAATCTCTTGCTAGCTGTACCATACGTGTATTTAAAGTTTCTGTATCAATTCTATATAGAAGACCAATAAACTGAATATTTTGCTCAACCGTTAACCAAGGGTCTAAATCAATTTCATGAGGAACAAATCCTATCGAAGACATTACCTCTAATCGCCTTTTTTTAGAATCTAGACCATTAATAAAGACTTGTCCATATTCTTGATATTCAACCCCAGAAATAACCTTAAGTAACATTGACTTTCCTGCTTCATTATCACCAATTATTGCAACTAAAGACCCTCTTTCAACACCAAAGGTTAAACTTGCAAGAATTGTTTTATCTTTAACTAATTTTCCAACTTTTTTCAATGTTATGCTTGCTTCCACTAATGAGCCTCGTACCAAGAGTCTCCATTACCATAATCAACTATGATAGGAACTGATAATGGTAATGAATTTTCCATTTTATTAACTACTATTTTCTGAAGGCTATCTAACTCTTCTGAAGGTACTTCAAATACTAACTCATCATGTATTTGAAGTAACATTTTAGATTGCATATTTTTTGATAATAATTCTTTTTGTATGTCAATCATTGCAATTTTAATCATTTCTGCATTAGTACCTTGGATAGGCATATTAATAGCCATTCTTTTCGCTGCTTCTTTATGGAGATGATTATTACTATCAATATCCCATACTTGACGACGACGACCTAACATTGTTTCAACATATTTTTTATTACGCGCATCCTCAATTACAGAATCAATATAATTTTTTATACCTGAATATCGTTCAAAATACGCTTCAATAATTGACTTCGCTTCTTTATGTGGTATGCCTAATTCCTGACTCATTCGAAATGGACCAGCACCATAAAGAAGTCCAAAATTTACAATTTTTGCTGTGCGACGCATTTCTGGAATAACTTCATCAATACCAACATTAAAAACATCTGCAGCTGTTCTAGTATGAATATCCTCACCGTTATTAAAAGCATCCAACAAAGCCTTATCTTGAGATAAATGAGCCATAATTCTTAATTCAATTTGAGAATAATCTGCAGAAAATATTTTCCAATCTTTGTTTTCAGATCTGAACGCTTTACGAATTTCTCTACCTAAATCTGTACGTATTGGAATATTTTGAAAATTTGGATTTCTAGATGATAGTCTCCCGGTTGAAGTAACCGTTTGATTGAAAGTTGAATGAATTTTTTTCGTTTTTATATTGATTAATGTTGGTAAAGCGTCTATATATGTATTTTTAAGTTTATTTATTTTTCTATATTCCAAAATTAAACTTGGTAAAGGATGCTCATTTTTTAAACGAGTTAGAACTTCTTCAGCAGTTGATCTTTTTTTAATCTCTGGTAATCCAATTATATCAAACAATATATTTGCTAATTGTTGAGTTGAGTTGATATTAAACTCTGTTCCTGCTTCTTTTTGAATGCTTGAGGTAAGTTCGTCGATTTTATTCCCAAGATTTTGAGACATTAAACTTAACATCTTTGCGTCAACGAACATTCCATTGAATTCCATCTCAAGAAGAACTGGTAGTAAAGGCATTTCAATTTCATTAAAAAAATTATCAAGATTTTGTTTTTTTAATTTCTCTTCAAAAATATGAGTGAGCTGCAATGCGACATCTGCATCTTCAGATGCATAATATGTAATTTTTTCAAGCTCTACTTCCGCCATTGATATTTGATTCCTACCTTTTCCAATTAGATCTTCAATGGGGATCATACGGTAATTAAGATGTTCAAAGCATAGGTTGTCTAATTTTAAATTTCTTGAATCTGGATTAATTAAGTGAGCTGCTAATAAAGTATCAAACTTGAGTCCAAAAACCTTTAATCCATGATTTCTTAAGATTAATGCATCAAATTTTATATTCTGTCCAGTTTTAGGTATTTTTGAATTTTCAAATACTGGTTTTAAAATATCTAAGACTGAATTTAGATGGTCATCAAATAAATTGGTTTCTTTTTCTTTATAAATAATTGGTATATAAATCGCTTGATTTACTTTGTTAGAGAAAGAAAAGCCAACAATATCACATGACATTGAATCTAAAGAAGTAGTCTCTAAATCAAATGAAAGCCACTCATCTTCTTTAATTGAATTAGTAAATTTTTGAATTTCGACTAAATCTAATAATGATTTATAGTCTTTTTGAGATTCATTATTTTTAATTGGTACTTCACTTTTGAAAGTTTTTATTTGATTAATAAGAGCTTGGAATTCTAATTCATGAAATAATGTATCAAGTTCATTTACATCAAAGCCATCTGTCGCCATTTCCTCAAAATTTGCATCTATATTCATATTTATATCTATAGTTACCAACTCTTGGCTAAGTAGTGCTTTTTCTCTTCCAGACTGCAACCCTTCTCTAGCGCGTTTATTTTTTACTTCATCAGCATGATCTAGAGCATTCTCGAGTGTTCCATATTCTTTTAGAAGTTTTACTGCAGTTTTTTCACCAACACCCATAACTCCTGGGACATTGTCAGAGGAATCACCCATTAGTCCTAAAAGATCAATAATTTTTTCAGGTGGAACACCCCATTTATCTTCCACACCAATTTTATCATAAATTTTAATTTCTGATTGTCTGCCAGAAGGCGAATAAAGAAAAATATTATCATTAACAAGTTGCATGAAATCTTTGTCACCACTTACAATGAAGGTATCTAAGTTACTTTCATTTGCTCTTACTGCTAATGTACCAATAATATCATCAGCTTCAAAACCAGGCTCTTCTAAAGTAGGAATTTTCATTGCCTTAAGAAGCTTCCAAAGATATGGTAATTGTGCCTTCATTTCTTCTGGCATTTTTTCACGTGTAGCTTTGTATTCAGGATACATTTCATGTCTAAAAGTCTTTTTCGATGTATCAAAAGCAGCCATCAAATAATCTGGCTTTTCTTTTCTAAGTAGCTTCAAGACCTGATTCATAAAACCAAATAGCGCAGAAGTGTGCATACCTTTGCTATTTATCAATGGATTTCTTATCAAAGCAAAATGAGAACGATATAGCATAGCATAGCCATCAATTATAAAAAGGCGCTTTCTATTTGATTTTTTATAAGACATAAGACTTTAAATTTAAGTTAAACACAAAGGAATCTCGACTCCTCAAATACTTATTATTATATTTATTTACTCTTTATTACTTTAAGTAAAATACAACTTTAATTAATTTCCAATTAACAGTATTATAAATATGAAATTAAAAATTTTATCCATAGGCAAGGTTCGAGACAAAAATATTCTAAAAATGCGTCAAGAATTTACCAAACAAATTAATCATGATATTAATTTTGAGAGCATCATGATTAAGGGCAGTAATACTCAAAAAGAAGGTTAAAAAAATATTGAACCATTTAAAATCTGATAATGGGTTTTATATTGCTATGAGTGAAGAAGGCGAACGCATAACCTCTAAAGAATTAGCTTTATTATTAAAATTGATAAGAAATATTGATGAATGTATTTCTTGTTGCGCCAGGCCAATAGTAAGCATGATAACCATCCCAATTATAACCATAGCCATAAGTTGAATAAAGTTTATCAAAAATATTATTGACTTTGGCCATTAACTCTAAGGCTTGCCATTTATATTTTATTCCCATATCCCAAATTGAAAAAGGGTCTATCATTCCTTCCTCAGTATTTTCTCGATCAACATACATATTTCCTACACGTCGCCAATGAATAAAAAACAATCCATTTTTTATAGGTTGGTAGTCCATTGAAAAATTAAACAAAGTCGAAGGTATATTGGGTAAGCTTTTACCATCATTAAAATAATTCATAACCAAAGCACCATTGGCAGTCATAGATAATTGACTATTTATCTTAAATCCAACTTCCCATTCAAACCCCATATGTTCAGTTGAGTCTGCTGAATAATAATCGTATTCACCTTCTTGATTTACATCAATATTTTTTAATTGCTCATTTAAATACTTAATGTTATAACCATTAAATCGTGCTCTACCTCTTCCAAGAGTAAAATCTAAACCCCATTCAAAATCTGTTATGACTTCTGCTGCAGCCATAACAGGATTACTCCTTACATCATCTGCTTGAATAATTTGATTATCCGCAGGTTCTTTTTGAGCTTTGCCCCAATTAACAAACATGTGAACAGAGTCACTTAGTTCCCAAATCATTCCCATGCGTGGGTTGAAAAAATTCCAATCAGCCGATAACTCATGGCCTACTGAATGACCAACTTTTTCTTGCTCTAATTTCCAATTATGATTTTGATTTTGAAAATCAGCTGTTATTGTAAATGGTTGTCCAACAGGGTGCCAATTAAAATGAATAAAAGAAGTTATAGAATTCTTTTTTCCAACATATTGATAATATCTATACCAACTATCACCAAATTGAGAATTTAGTTTTTCATCTGAAAATTTTGATACTTCACCAAAGTGATTACCAGTATAGTAACGGATTTCTCCTCCTAAATCCATTCGTATACCTTTATTTATCCAAGTAATTGTTGGAACTATACCAAAATAATTATTATCAATCCATTTTCTTCGTAAGAAATCTGTTGAAATACTTTGCTCTTCATTATCACTATACAAATTGTTTATATCTAAATTATAAGAATAAAAATCTTGGCCCAACTTATTTACTTCATAATAACCTTTACCTAGGACTAGATAACTAACATTCTTAAAATATAAATTTTCTTTTATTTTAGTACTTGTATTTAGCGAATATATCTGCTGTAAAAAATTATCCGTATAAGCTTTGTCACCAGCACGTCTTTTGGTCCTATCTCCAATATCAGTCATATATATTCCATCCCAAAGGAGCTGAGTATTTTCATAACCAATAAGTGCTCTAAATTGATTGGATATTTTTTCACCTCGGTGCTCTAAACCAAAAAACATACTATTCTGTTTTGAGCTATGATTTTCTCTATATCCATCAGAATTAGTTTGTGATGTTCTTAATACCATACTAAGATTATCTCCAAGATCATTACCTGAAAGATAACGTGCACGATATTTAGTAGTACTCCAATCACCTTTGCCGTAGGAAAAACTAACCTCTCTTTTGTCACTTAAAATATTTGTATTAACGTTTATTGAACCACCAAAAGCAGATGATCCATATAGACTATTACCAATACCCCTCTGAATCTGTACATCCTTAGCATCTGCAAGAAGATCACCATGGTCTACCCAATAAACTTGGTGAGTTTCATTATCATTTAAAGGAACACCATCAATCATTACACCAATTTTACTTTGATCAAATCCACGTATAGAAACATACGAGTAACCAGTCCCATTTCCACTCTCACTATAGGCCCATATTCCTGGCTCCGAAGCAAGAACCATAGGTAAATCTTGAGCTGTATTCCTAGTTTCAATCTCCTGTGCTGTCAAATTTGAAAATGCTACGGGTGTTATACCTGCTACTGCGCGAGTTGCACTGACTATTATTTCATCACCTCTTAGAACAGTAGGCTTCATAAAGATAGTCAATCTTGATTTTGCATTTGTTTTAATTGTTTCATAACCAATATATGAAAAAGATATTTCAGTACCATTAATAATTAATACTGAAAACATGCCATCTTTTGTGGTTACTGTACCTATATCACCAGAGATAACATTCACTCCTTCAAGAGGTCTTTGTGTTTCTTGGTCAAAAACAATTCCAGCAATTTGAATAGATTGGGTAAATAGAGATGAAATTAAAGTTATACTTAGAAAGAATATGTTTTTCATATATTTAAAATTTCCTACGCTGGCATTATCCAGGTCAGGTTTTCGGGTATATTCTCAGCTATTTAAACCTGTTTAAAAAAAGCACCCCAAATAGATAGATAAAATTAATATAATTTCTATTATGATTCCAAATAATGGTTTTGAAGCACGCTTGTAAGTTTAGTCTCATTTCCCCTAGTTTATAAGCTATCTTAATAAAGGAATCTTATGACTGACAGTAAATATCCCGAAATTACAATTAAAGCTGTATTCCTTGGCATTCTCTTATCAATGATATTAGCGGGCGCAAATGCATACCTAGGGCTTTTTGCTGGTATGACAGTCTCAGCTTCTATTCCAGCGGCTGTAATATCAATGGGTGTTTTATCATTATTTAAAAAATCAAATATTTTAGAAAATAATATTGTTCAAACAGCAGCATCTGCAGGTGAATCACTAGCAGCTGGCGTTATCTTTACTATTCCAGCGCTTGTGCTTTTAGGTTATTGGGAAACCTTTAATTATATTGAAGTTGCTAAAATTGCTGCTATAGGTGGTGTAATTGGTGTTCTTTTTACTGTTCCTTTACGTCGAGCACTAATTGTTACTGCTAATTTAAAATACCCTGAAGGTGTGGCTACAGCAGAAGTACTTCGAGCTGGAGACGAAGCTAGAAAAGGTGCTAAAGATGATGGCTCAGGAGGACTCAAAACGATAGGCTTAACTGCTTTAACGGGTGGATTAATGAAATTATGTCAACAAGCGTTTGGAATGTGGAGCGCAGAAATGGCTGGCGCAACTGTTCTAGGCAAATCAATCTTTGGATTAGGCACTGATTTATCACCTGCCCTTATTTCAGTCGGTTATATTGTAGGAAGAAATATTGGAATTCTTATTGTTGCTGGTGGTTTGATATCATGGCTTGTTGCTATTCCTATTTACAGTGCAATTGTAGGCTTTGAAGGTAATACACTTGAAGCAGCTTGGGATATTTGGAATACAAAAATTCGCTATCTTGGTGTTGGTGCAATGGTAGTAGGAGGTGTATGGTCATTAATAAAGTTATTTAAGCCATTGATTGATGGCGTAAAAGCAAGTTTAAAAACTGTAAAAGAAAGGTCTTCTAAAGGCGATATTCCTATTGAAGAGCAGGATATGCCTATTAATTATGTTGCAATTGCTTTAATTGCGTTAACTGTACCTGTATTTTTATTATACTTTGGTATAATAGGTTCAATAGGATTAGCTGCTTTATTAACCATTGTTATGATGGTCTTTGGTTTTCTTTTCTCTGCAGTCGCAGCTTATATGGCTGGAGTTATTGGTTCTTCAAATAATCCTATTTCAGGAGTAACTATTGCAACCATTTTATTTACATCTCTATTCTTACTAGCTCTTCTTGGAACTGGATCAGGCGTTGGCGCTGCAAGTGCAATTATGGTTGGGGCTGTTGTTTGTTGTGCTGCAGCCATTGGCGGCGATAATCTTCAAGATCTAAAGGCAGGTCATATATTAGGCGCTACACCTTGGAAGCAGCAAGTAATGCAAATTGTAGGCACCCTCTCTGCAGCGCTTGTTCTTGGATTGGTATTAGATATACTTCACACAGCTTATACAATTGGCTCTCCTACTCTTTCTGCTCCACAAGCCACACTTATGAAATCTGTAGCAGATGGGGTTTTTACTGGTAATCTACCATGGACTTTTGTCTACATCGGTGGGGTAATTGCCGTTATTCTTATTCTACTCGACCTTAGACAAGAAAGTAAAGGGTCTGATTTTCGTGTACCTGTTTTAGCTGTTGCGGTTGGTATATACCTTCCAATCACATTAACTGTTCCTATCTTTATTGGAGGTATGATTAATCATATAGGGAAAAAAGCTGGTGGATCAGAATCATCAGAAAAGCGTGGTTTACTTATGTCTTCAGGGTTTATAACAGGAGAAGCTCTAATGGGTATCCTTGTTGCAGTTCCTATATTCTTAAGTGGTCAAAAAGATTGGTGGCCTCAATTATCAGGATTCAGTATTTTAGGCCCAATCCTATTTTTAGGGATAATCTATTGGCTTTTTAAAGCTGTAACAAAAAGACAAATAAATGAAAATATCTGATAAGCTTTTAAAAGAACTTCCAAAAGTTGAGCTCCATTGTCATCTTGATGGATCTTTAAGAGTAGACACAATTTTAGATTTGGCAAGTAAGCAGAATATTCCATTACCAAGTTCAAACCCTCACAATTTAAAGAAAATGCTTTCTATTGGACAAAAAAGGGTGACGCTTGAAGAATATATTTCTCGTTTTGATATTACTCTAAGTGTCATGCAAACGCCCGATTCACTTTCACGTATAGCTTACGAACTTATTGAAGATGTTGCTTCAGAAAATGTTCGATATATTGAAGTTCGTTATTCACCTATTCTGCATACCACTAGAGGCATGACACTAGAAGAAGCTATTACTTCTGTTAAAAATGGTTTAAAAAAAGGTGAGAAAGATTTTGGAGTTAAATCAGGCATTATAGTCTGCGGCATACGGCACATTTCTCCCGAGGCTTCATTAAAACTTGCTGATCTCTGTGTTAAATTCAAAAATAATGGCGTTGTTGGTTTTGATCTTGCTGGCGCTGAAGAAAATTTCCCTGCTAAAGATCATAGGGAAGCATTTTATATGATTTTAAACCATAATATAAACGCAACTATTCATGCCGGAGAAGCATTTGGACCATCATCAATTCATCAGGCTGTACATTATTGTGGAGCTCATAGAATTGGTCATGGGACTCGACTTAAAGAAGATCAAGACCTAATGAATTATATAAATAATCACCGAATTACAATGGAAGTTTGTTTAACATCCAATTGGCATACTTATACTGTTAAATCACTAAAAGAGCATCCTTTAAGATATTATTATGATCGAGGAATTAGGGTCACTCTAAACACAGATAATCGTCTAATGTCTGACACAACTCTTACAAAAGAATTTCGCATAGCTAGAGATCTTTTCAACTTTCAACTTCATGATTTTAGAGAAGTTACCATTATTGCTATGAAAGCAGCATTCCTACCTCATTTAGAACGAAAAGAAATGATTAAAAATATTGCAAATGAAATGGAATCTAAGTTTGGAATACTACCGGAATATAAAGAGCATAGAAACGCAATTTAACGTTTAATCTTTCTTTTAGCTTTAACTATCATTCTTCTTGTCCATCGTTTAACAGATGGAAATACACTTCCTAAAAGCATTAATCCAGGTATCCCAAAAATCCATCCCTGAAAGATGGGAATTAATCCACCTATTAATCCAATAATAATTAAAATTATAGCAATTATTGTTTTCCCAGTATTTATTAAAGGTTTCATCTTCTAATTACTGTTATTTTTTCAATTGAAGATGTTCCTTTTTCATTATATACTGCAACGAGGTATACTCCAGAGCCCACATAATTACCCTGTTCATCACGGCCATCCCAGAATGCTTGATACCCTTTGATGTTATATTTAGAAATAGTTCTAAGAACTGCACCATTTAATGTCATTATTTTAACAGCACTATTATCCATCAGGCCATTAATTGTTAATAGTTTTTCATTTGGTAATTTAAAAGGACTAGGGAAAATTTCTACATTATTATAAGATTTTTTCTGATTTGAAAATGGAATGCGAATAATACTTACACCTTTATTTGTTGCTATATAAGCCAATCCCTCTTCAGTATTGAATGTAACATCTGTAACCCAATTAGATAATAAATTACTATTTGAAGTATTAAGTCCGTTTATATCTGGCCAATAATTGCCATCTTCTTTTAAAATATGAATCCCATCAGTTTGTGAGGTTACCCAAATATTACCTCTAGGGTCAAATCTAATTTTAGATGATAGGTTAAATGATACGT
>Ga0209403_10005971_pt1 | contig 12493 bp, 13 predicted proteins | sample ArcticOcean_MG_C_8_FD_187440 | JGI IMG/M metagenome (GOLD analysis project Ga0209403, IMG submission 187440) | Marine microbial communities from western Arctic Ocean - ArcticOcean_MG_CB11_86 (SPAdes) (version 2) | ecosystem: Environmental > Aquatic > Marine > Oceanic | place: Arctic Ocean... | reverse complement strand
GCCACCTTGAATAATCGGGTGCTCAATGCCAAAGAGCTCGGTAATACGTGTCTTCATTTCCCCACCGACTGTTATTTACGCGTGGAGACTACTGGAGGAGTCAGCGCTAAGGCAAGAACGACCCACGCCGAAGCGACCGTGCAGCCCAGCCAGCGAGACTACATGCCAGCTGCGGCACTCGGATTCGTCGCGGTTGCGCGCCGCCTGTTTGCGGGTGAGGGCAAAACTGGTGCGGCTTAGCGCTACTGCACATTCAATCAATTGCCGAGTTCGGGCTATCCAGCAGATCGATCCTCGTAGATCGACTTCTCCTGTTTGCTCTCCTCGGTGACCTTGCGGCCCAGGGCTTCGTACTCGGGAATATCGGCATCCGCTAGCGGTGCCATAAACTGTTTACGAGCCATCGCAGCCTCGATGTAAGGTGCGAGTTCGGCTTGCTTCTTCCGCTCGCGCTCCGCTTCATCCTGCTTGAACTCGGGCATGACTTCACGCGCGAAAAGCTCCAACGAGTGGCAGATGTCTTCATGCTTGTTGTTGCCCGCCTGTTGAATGAAGGTCACTTGATCTACCCCCACTGCCGCAAATTTGCGCAAATGGGCACGCATGTCGTCAGGCGTGCCAATCCCACCCGCGCTACCGGAAAGGGCGTTGTTGTAGTCAGTGACTTCCTGCTCACGTTTAGCCGCTTGGGCTTTCTTGAAATTTTCCCACAGGTTGGTTCGTCCTGGTTTGTGGACACCAAAGCCGTACAGGCTTCCCAGCGCATAACCAAAGAATTCGAAACCGTCCAGACCATTTTTGATCGCAAGCTCGCGATCTTCGTGACAGGAAAAGCTCGACACCATGCAGATGTTCGCATTGACCGCATGCCCAATAGGTACGCATTCATCGCTCTTGATAATGCTGTAATACTCGTCCACCCACTCCTGTGCCTCCAGCGGGTCAACGAATGCAAAGGTCAACGCACCGATGCCCAAGCGTGCCGCCATCTTTATGGTTTCGCGCTGTGAACAAGCGACCCAAATCGGCGGATGCGGCTTCTGGACCGGCTTGGGTACTAGATTGCGGCAAGGCATGGAGAAATGTTTACCCTCGTAGCCAGGGTACGGATCCATTGCCAGGATGTTGGCAATCTGCTCCGTGGCTTCCAGATAAATCTCGCGTTTCTTGTCGACCGGGATCTTGAAACCACCCAATTCGAGTTCCGCCGAAGACTCGCCAGTGCCAAACTCAACACGACCATTCGAGACGAGATCGAGTGTTGCGATCACCTCGGCCGTGCGCGCAGGGTGGTTGTATTGCGGGATAACCTGGCGGATCCCATGGCCGAGGCGTATGTTTTTCGTTCGTTGCGAGCATGCCGCAAGAAAGACTTCGGGGGCCGACGAGTGCGAATACTCCTCGAGAAAGTGATGCTCGACCTCCCACGCGAAATCGATACCGAGTTCGTCCGCAAGTTGGACTTGGTCAAGCGCTTCGTTGAACAAGCGCTGCTCGGTTCCCTCGACCCATGGCCTGGGTAGTTGGTGCTCGTAGAATATGCCGAACTTCATTGCGCTGCTCCCCTGGAATGATTGAAACATCTTAGAGTCATTGACGTTAAGCCTCAATTGCAACATCGGGCGAGGCAGTCGTGGCCCGATCTGCTGTTCAGCGATTCCGCGGAATCGCAGCGGCTGACGCGGCGGGTTTGAAATCCGTCTCGAATCACCGTCATATAGACACCCAATGGTCGTAGTGACGACGCCGCGGGCCATGAAGTGAGCGAAAACAAACGCTCTTCATTAATCGGGGGAATGCCGTGGCTCCGGAAACTCACCAGAAAATGAAAGCAGACAATTCAACAAGGTTGAGAATAATTGTGACTGCCTTGGCAGTGATCTACATGCTGACTTTTGTGAGTGGTTTTCTGCAAGGCACACCATACAATTTTGTTAACTACATCTTCTTTTGCCTTCTATGCATAGGCGGGATTGGTTTGATTCGTGGGACGGTCAACTCATGAAAACCAGCCCGAACGCACGTCATCGCACCGCATGGGCTTCACTTTGGATGCTCCTGCTGGCGGGCCTGGCCGTGCAGCCTGAGCACGCGCAGGACGACTGGCCGGCATGGGGACGCGATCTCGGCAACCAGCGCCACTCCCCGTTGACACAGATCGACACGGGCAACGTCTCGACTTTAGTACCCGCTTGGCGGTACAGCATGACAAAGAGGGGCGTCCCATCACGGCCGGCCCAGTCGACTCCACTCATGGTCGATGGCGTCCTGTATCTGTCGTTTCCCTACTATCGTGTGGTGGCACTCAAGCCAGAGACTGGTGACGTGGTCTGGGAGTACACGGCGCCCGGCGACTGGAACTCCCCGGAACACCAAACGCACTGGACGGGTGGTTCGATGCGGGGGCTGGCCTATTGGGAAGGCGACGACAAGACGCCTCCGCAAATCGTGTTGGGCACCGAAGAAGGTGAGCTGATCTCACTCGACGCGCGGACTGGTATCCCCAACGATCGGTTCGGCAAGGACGGGACCGTCAACCTGAAAACACCGGATGTGATGAACGGTTTCCCGGACATGCACTATGGGATCGGATCGGGAGTTGCCATCTACAAGCACCTGGTGTTCACGCCTGTCCACAACGCCGACGAGGCGGGATCAAAGGGACCGGCGGGTGACGTGCGCGCTTGGGATTTGCGGACGGGCGAGCTCGTCTGGACCTTTCACACCGTGCCCCACGATGGCGAAGTCGGCAACGAGACCTGGCTTAACGACTCCTGGCGCAACACGAGCGGCGCCAACACCTGGAGCTTCTTCACCGTCGACGAGGAGCGAGGAATTCTCTACATGCCGCTCGGGTCCGCCCTTAACGACTTCTATGGCATCGACCGGCCCGGCGATAACCTCTTCTCGGACTCGATCGTGGCGGTGGATGCCCTGACCGGGGAACTCAAGTGGTACTTCCAAGCGGTCCATCACGATCTATGGGACCTGGACATGCCGCCACCGCCGGTCCTGTTCGATGTGGTGCGGGACGGCAAGACGATCCCGGCCGTCGGGGTCATGACGAAGTACCCGGTGCTCTTCATTTTCGACCGGGTCACCGGCGAGCCGCTCTATGAGATTGAGGAACGCCCCGTCCCTTCGGGATCCCTGCCCGGGGAGTACTATTCGCCGACGCAGCCCTTCCCAGTGAAGCCGCCGCCCATCGGGCGCATCAGTTTCACCATGGACGAAATCGCCAAGGTCACACCGGAGCACACCGCTGGGTGCCGCGAGCTATTCGAGCGATATGACGGTGGGCGCAACCGCGGCCCCTTCACACCGCCGTCCCTGGAGGGCGCTTTGGTATTCCCGTCGACGGGCGGCGGGACCGAGTTCACCGGCGCGACGTTCGACCCGAGTCTTGGCTACTACATCATCAACTATGCAGACACTGGACACATCAGCGAGCTCAAGCTGGTGAAGGACGACCCCGATCGTCGAGGCTACGCCGGACCTGCCGAGTCGCGACGGCTCTATTGGCACGTCGTCAACTCTGCAAGCGTAAACGGCTGGCCTTGCTGGGAGCCGCCCTGGTCAACGCTGACCGCCGTCGACGTAAATACGGGCGAGATTGCTTGGCAGATCCCATTCGGTACGGTCGAAGGCGCACCCGCCGGTGTTGAGACCGGTGCGCCCAATTCTCAGAAGGGTGGACCGACCTCTACTGCCGGAGGAGTGCTCTTCATAGGGGGGGCCACCGATCGACGGTTTCGCGCGTATGAGACCAAGACCGGGCGAGAGCTGTGGAGTGTCGAGACGGCACAGATGATCAGCGGCGCAAATCCGATCACTTACATGGGAAAAGATGGTAAGCAGTATGTGGCAGTGGTCGCGGGTACCACGCTCCTGACCTACACGCTGCCATAACCGGACGTGACACAGTCGCCTGTGCCTTCTGGCGCCGCCGAATTAGGAGGTCGTGTCATGGTGTCATGCCGCATGCTTACCTTGTGCGTGCTCTGGCTTGCCGCCTGCAGCACGGCCAGACCTGAGCCCGTGTCGCCGACAATTCCCGGGGAGACCACGATCTGGGACGGCATCTACACCGACGATCAGGCCAGGCGGGGGCAGCGCGTCTACCAACAAGAGTGCGCGGAATGCCACCTTGACGACTTATCGGGCAACGGCGACGCGCCAGCCCTGATCGGTAGTCCGTTCTTTTTCCGATGGAGCAATCTCTCCATCGGTGACACGATCGCCGCCACCCGCTCGACGATGCCGAAAGGCGCTCCAGCCAGTTTGAGCCAAGCCAGCTATGTCGACCTCGCCGCTTACGTGCTGGCGAAGAACATGGCCCCGAGCGGTGACACCGAGTTGCCGGTTGACCAGGACGCCCTTTGGGACATCATCGTCACGGAGGAGGGTCAATGACAGCCCCAATCCTCGAGATTGAGGTGCAAGTTTGGCACACCCACCAAGCCAACTCTAACAACGCTGATTAAGCCGACACACGGCGAGGTTCCTGGTAGTGTCTACGAGCAAACTCATGAAATAGGACACGAAATGCCCTACGCAGCCACCGTACCTCCCGACGAAATTTCGAGCGAGCTCATGCCCGTCGTCGAGGCATTGGGGCTTGTCGACAACTGTCGTCAGCTCGCCAGCGAGGGTTACACGATCATCGAAAACGCTGCGGATCCAGAGTTCGTGGCTCGGCTTCGCAATACAATTCTGGAAACCCTGCCCACCAATGACGCGGGCGGCAAAAGAACCGAGTTAGTGGTTCTCGGCAAAGACCCCGTTTACGCCGAAGCACTCTTAAATCCTAAAGTGATGGCTATGGCAGAATTTTCCGTCGGCCGTGGCAATTTGATCGGCAGCCTGATTCCCACAATCCGCTACAACGGCGACCCCGCACTGGATTTACACGCCGACCAGGCAATGTTTCCTGAGCCCCTCCCGGCACACAACATGATGTTCACGGCCTGCTGGGTCACGGACGAATTTACCAAGGAGGGTGGCGCCACCCGGATCGTTCCAGGCACGAATCGTCATCTCCGCCACCCAACTGAAAAGGACGTGGCTGATGACTCCGGCGCAATCGCCACGGAATGTCCCGCCGGGTCCGTGGTCGTTTGGGATGGCCGCGTCTGGCACGGCAACTACGCACGCGCCATCGACGGGGAACGCGTCGTGCTCCACGCCACCTACTATCGCCTAATCATGCGGCCCACACACGACTATTCGGATATCGCCGATGAACTGGTCGAGACCTACGGAAAGCCAATGTCCACCCTCCTCGGCAGGGAAGACTATATGTACAAGAAAGGTCCCGACGCCGTGAACGATAGCGATGTTTTTATCACCACGATGAACAACGCACGGAGTTAGGCGTAAGAACCGGGCGGGCTGGATACCATTGCCGTACGGGCTTTAGTCGAGTGTAATTGCTATACCACAGGCTGTTTTGCTACGTAGTTTGCGGATGAACCGGAACAATCGGTATTGGATGCCGTACTTTTCGATGAATGCCGGTTCCCATTTAAAGTAGTTCGCGTCGGTGCATGCCATGATCTTCGCCGACCCAGATCGTGACTCAATCCCACTCGTCACATTACCTTTGCTGTCGCTTGAAACGAGCTCAATATTCGGCATTTTTTTCAAGCGCTTCACCTTCCAAGAGTCGTCATCCGTGGTAGTTCCAATAACGCCTTCGCTCAAACGAGCGATCCATACCGGCGTGTGTTTGGGACGCTTGTCCTCAGTGAACGTTGTCAAGCAAACGTACTTTTGGGCCGACATCTGCATGCTACTTCTCCAGCCAACTTGCCCAGCATACATTGGTTGCTGAATGGCGAATTAGGGCGCATCACGTCGGTTCTCGTACATCTCTGGCCTACGACTACTTATAAAACGCCGTTTAAGACGGTGTGATTAGCGCATCCGCAGATCGCGTTGCCGGTCCAGCACGAGACAGCTTAGGTTTGATCTACATCTCGTAGTGCCTTTTTTCGACAACCAAGTAATAGTCCGCCCCAGCCTAGCCAGGCGATAACAAAAAGGCTCACGTAGAATGGGATTGAAAACACTAGCTCGATAGTTGAATCGCGGGACGAGCAGATTCCTCCTGAAATACACCTGTCACTTAGGAGGAAAGCCATGGGTATTGTCACTAAGACGTAGCTCAGAATGTAGTAGACAACAATGATCACCACCCGCTTTACTTTACCCGGATAAGTGTAATTCTCTTCATCATCAATTCGCTCTGCCAAAATATTTCCAGCAGGCTGATTCTCGGGATTCCGATATACGACAATCGACCTACATAGCAGGTCGTGGATAGCTTGATGCCTTCTACTGGTTAGGACGGTTACGAGAGAGATCAGCCCAAGGGGCAATTTGGCGATGAACCTGGCATAACTTTGAAGAATACCCAATCGCTCATCGACACCTGCTTTTCGAATCCGCAACCCATAAATGTGCTGTCCTATTGAGCCACCCGAAGACCATACAAATAGCGGTTCAATCGAACCCAACAGCAAAATTGCAAGCACCAGATCGAACGGAGGTCGAACACTAAGTCCTGATGCAATGAATAACACTCCAACCAGACCCAGCGCCAATACAACACCATCAACCAGTAGGGCACTGATTCGGCGAGACAGTTTGGCATACGCGGGCGGCGTACCTGGCATCTTCGACCCTTGTTTGTTCTACGAAGATTTAGAGACAATCTTTCGAATTCTAGTCTTGAATCATACCATGCACAAAGACATCGGCTTTGGGCACATCGCGTCGTTAATAACGCGATAGTTAGACGAAATAACAGGTCTTTTAAGCGACGAAAAGCTGGCTATGGATTTGCTAATCCCGACCGCCAATCTGAACCATCGAGTAATCAAATTCCGTATCAACACGCGTGTCGCCTTCGCCACCTTGCAATGTAAACTCCAACATATCGAGATGCTTGTGCCAGCCGCCTGAAACTGAATTGACGATCTCGGTTTCGCTACGCGTCCCTTCGTCGTGCAAGATGTCCGTAAAGGTCAATCTGCACTGAGGCCCTTCAGCCGTTAGCTCCAAACGTAAAATCCACACTCGAGAACGTTTGGTGGTTCGCATTGAGTCACAGTGCCTGTCACGTGCGCGGACCCTTCACACTGTTCACAGAACCAGATTTCAAACCTACCTCCCGACACGACACTCTAGTTTAAACCCGGAAAACCAGTCTGCGAGACGGTCGGGATCGGAAATTGCCACCCACACTTCCTCAATCGAATACGACAAATGACGTTCGAACAGAACGAATTTGCGCCCGTCTTCGAGAGTTCCAACGGACCCGAGCTTTGCAGCAGAGATGCCTTCGGTTTCCCCAATTGTATCGTTCATCTGTCGGACTCTAGTTCAGTTTGACCAAGGTGATTTTCCAATGCGTCCAATCGCTCAGACCATATCTCACGATACGGCTGTATCCATGCGTCGACTTCTTCAAGAGGTTTTGGATTGATGCTGTACAAACGTCGCTGACCATCGCGCAGAATACGAAGATGTTTCGATACAACAGGTTGACTCATATCGACTTGCTCAACCAGTCTGCTAACAGGCTCAGCGCCTTCAAGCAGGAGATCGAGCAGCAATCGGCGATTGGGTTCCGCGAGGATGGTAAATGCGTGCATGCGCCTAATTTATATATATAAAGGTATATATATAAACTCTCTAGACTGCAACAAATCATACCAGCGCGAGTATTCGCCCCCACAACGCGCTGAGTGAAACAACCTTATTCGACGTTGAACCATCCAAATTTCCGGAGTAGCGTTGCCATTTCACAGTCGTCCAGTATGAAAACAACCATCCTCTGGGATCACGACGGGGTGCTCGTCGAGACGGAACCTTGGTATTTCAAAGCCACCCAAATCAGCATCCGTACTCTAGGCGTTTGCCTAGACAAGGCGGAATATCTCACCGATATGGCGAGCGGTCGGTCGGCATGGGAACGCGCAAGTGAGCTTGGCGCAACCAACGAGGACATCCTCCTTCACAAGTCTAAAAGAGATGCACTGTACCAAGACTATTTACGCCGCGAGGACATCGACATACCCGGTGTCGTTGATGTTTTAGCCGACCTTCGTCACGACTTCCAGATGGCGATCGTGACCACGGCGAAGCGAGCCGACTTTGAAATCATTCACCGGCGTCGCTCCATCAAGGATCACATGTCGTTCGTGCTTTGCAACGGCGACTATCCAAGATCCAAACCCCACCCAGATCCCTACCTAACGGCTTTGGCACGCTTCGGTACGGCCAAGGCTGCGACCGTAGTCATTGAAGACTCGGAACGCGGGCTTCGCGCCGCAGTCGCGGCAGGCATTGATTGCGTAATCGTTGCAAACGAATTCGTTAAAGGACAAAACCTGAGCGCCGCGACTCACCACATCAGCCAAATCTCCGACCTACCCGAATTACTCCGAGCACAAGCCCGTCACGCTAGGTAGGCGTGTCTTGAGTTGGGTGCGCTTAGAGCCGCAAGCCGGGTGAGGACCTAGCTCATTGTTTCAAGGCGTTGATCAATTTCATGAGCGCCCCACCGAATATCGCAAGTTCGGCGTCGAATCGCGCAATCGGGTCGTCGCCTTCGAGTTCGTCGACAGCCTCTTGGCCCTCGAGTTTGAATTTGCGAAACGCCCACTCCTTGTCAAGCGTACCTTGCAATATTCCCGCAAGGGTAAAGCCCAAGCGATCGATTTTGAGTCCGCTTTGCAACATTTGGCGTGCCGTGCGATCACCAATATCCATATCTAACCAGGTCACTGAAGCGGCGCCCTCTCCAGGGTTTTGCATGCGGCATTCTCGCCCGACGGCAAATTCGGCCGGCCCGTCACCGTTGAACAGCCTTGTCATGAATTGCTCTGCCGGAAGCCTGAATTCGATAGGGCTGACGCGCAGACCCTTGATGCACCCGCCGAGCCGGTCAAAAAACCCCTCGTTGTGTTTGGCTGATGTTGTCCCGACAGCCAACACTTTGTCTTTCGCCAAATACAGAGCGCGAACCCGCTCTGATTTCAACAGGGATTTCGGTAGCAACTCTGCATAAACCTCCTCCTTCAGTTCTCGCTTTTCGGCTCGACCGGGGTCCCGGCTGGTGCGTTGTTTGAACGTTTGCACCCGTTCAACTAGCGCTTCGCGAATAGCGGCCGGTGGCAAGATCCGACTCTGGATCCGCAGTTCTAATAGATCCACAGCCATGACACGCCGACAAAATCGATCGCCGGCATTCTCGATGGGTGACTCGAAACCGAGGCTTCTCTCTTGAAATGCCCCGCAGGGCTTGAATGCTTCAATTGCCAACAGATCTGACAACGTCTCCTCTGCGTCGGGCCAATCGGACTCGACACGATACAAACGAAAATTCCTAAACATTGTTACCCTAGTTTTGTTTTGTGAGATGGGAAATAGACACAGCCTTGGGCCCGCGCCCGTGGCTGTGATTAGATTGCATAGATCTAGATTTTGTACACCCTTGCAGCGGTCCCGTAGAACATTGCATGATCGGCCGTTCCGGGTCGATGATTTCTTCTTTGACAGAATTTAGCCACTCCGCACTTGTTGGCTCTAACATGGATTGCCTTGATCTGCGTAAGACGGACGCAGCTACGAAATTTTGGGTCAAATGAGCACATGGATGTGCGAATGCGGAGCACAGTGGAGTGGGAAAAAGTACGAAGAGGTTTTTCTTCGACACCCTCTTTAGCCGCGATATCAAGCTCAACCCTCACGCCCGATAAGGATCTAGATCCATCTCCGGAAAACGAGCGGCAACGCCAGCCAGGGTTTCTTCCGTCCAGTAATCATGGCCCGGGGCCGGAAACCCCAAAAGCTCACGTTCGGCAACGCTTGCCCGCTCGATCCAAATTCGGAAACTCTTGCGCACCCCCTGCTCCGGCCAACCTACGATGCCAAGCCACGGGCAATTCTTCGGCGCATACGTAATAAAAGCACCAATTCGCGCGCCGTCTTTCTGAAAAGCGGTCCCTCGATGGAACGTGCGCATGCTATACGCCAAAACTGACCCGGCAGGCACAGTCGCCTTAACTTCATTGTTGTAAAGCTCAGGTCGTTGGTCACGGTCGTAGCCTGTTGGCCACAGAATCTTTTCAGGATAGTGCTGCTTGGAGCACACCGCGGTCGGTGCGAGTCCCTCGTCCACATCGGTGAAATAGATCAAGTATGCGGTCTGGCGATGCTTGTTTGCCGGCGGGTAAACCAAGGTGTGGTTCATATAGTCCAGATGCATAGTCTGATCCATATCTGCCGCATGTCCCCGGCACTTGTAAGTAAAATCACCTTGCTCACAGAAAAGGTCGTCGTGTCCGGCGTTGATTGCGGCAAAACGGCGCAACTCCGGATGCAATGTGATTGAGTTCATTTGGTCGCCCGCAAACGGAAAGCGCGTATTGCGGCGAGATAGTGAGGGTTGGTCCCATCCTGGCGGCTTTGGACCCTGTGGGTTTGCGGCGTAGTCCAACAAACCTGGGATAAATCGCTCTATCTCCACATGCGCGCCATCCAATTCCTGTGACGTCAGGAAATTTTCAATAATCGTGAACCCGTGTTCGCGGTAATGGGCCACATGGGTGTCGGTAATTCGCAAAGTCTTGCCTATGACAATTTACCGAGGATTGTATCGTGTTGTCGCACGCAACAAGCAAATCGATCCACCCAATTGATCAAGCAACCTCAGGTTGATCCCAGCGGATATAGGCGCAACAATCAACTCACAGATCCAAACAATCATTCGAACGCGCATCCGCGTCACACTCTAGGGGCACAAGGATAATGGAAACCGTAAAGCTAGGTCGGACAGGCCTGTCGGTCAGCCCGCTCGTACTCGGCACCGTCAATTTCTCTTGGCTGACAAACGAAGAAGATAGTTTCGCAATCATGGACCGCGCGCTCGAGCTAGGCGTGAATTTCATTGATACGTCCGACAACTACAACGCCGGCCAAACCGAAAGCTTGATCGGACGCTGGCTTGCGCAAGGCGGCGGCCGCCGGGAGCAGATTGTCTTGGCAAGCAAGGTCTATTCCCCGCCTGCCGAGTGGGGCTCGTCGGATGTGGAGAAGCGTACCGGAAGCTGGGTCGGCCCGAACGACCGGGGGTTATCCGCGAAGCATATCCGTGCGGCCGTCGACGCCACCTTGCAGCGCCTACAAACAGATTATCTGGACATATACCAATGCCACCATGTCGATCGCTCGGTGCCCTGGGATGAACTGTGGCAAGCGATGGAACTGCTTGTGCAGCAAGGCAAGATTTTGTACGCGGGCAGTTCAAACTACGCAGGATGGCATATTGCGCGTGCGCAGAGCATCGCGGAGCGACGTGGCAGTTTGGGATTTGTTTCGGAACAGAGTGTATACAACCTGCTCAATCGGCATATCGAGCTTGAAGTCGGACCAGCGTGCGAGGACCTTGGTATGGGATTGCTTACGTATAGTCCCTTAGCGGGTGGGCTTTTAGGCGGCAAGCTACCCGAGGGGGAGTCCGGACGCCGGTCGTTCATGGGCGAACAATCAGAGCAAATCGGCAAGTATCTGGAGATCTGCGAGACGATAGACGCAGCGCCAGCCGATGTGGCAATCGCATGGGTGGCCCAACAACCCCACATCACCGCGCCCATCATCGGCCCAAGAACGATGGCGCAGTTTGAAGGTGCCGTCCAGGCTCTGGAAACCACCCTGGACGAACAAACGTTACAGGGGTTAGACCAACTGTTTCCTGGGCCTGGTGGACCGGCGCCGGAAGCCTATGCCTGGTAAGTCTTTTATGGAACAACGCTTCACCACTTCGGTGGCCAGGGCGTTTTTCCACGCAACGACAGCTGGTGCGTGTGCCCGGCACGCTAAAGGCTCTCATCGATACGCACAAACGGTTCTGCTCCATTCGATCATCGTTGAAAGCCAGTACAACAACCAAAACTTACCAACACGACGGCGTTTCGTGGCATATTGGTCGATTGCTGAACGTTTCACTATGTTTAATTCCTGGAAAACAGGACGAGGAGACCACGCGTGCACGATTTAGTCATTAGAAACGGCCTAGTTGTCGACGGTACCGGTAACGCACCATGCCAAGCCGACATTGCCGTAGACGGCAACACGATTACCACGATCGGCGAGGTAGCCGCTACCGGACAACGCGAAATCGATGCCGATGGCTTGACCGTGACGCCTGGTTTCATTGATCTGCATACCCATCTGGACGCACAGATCGGGTGGGAACCGCAAATGACTTCCGTCACATGGCACGGCGTCACAACCGCCCTGCTGGGTAACTGTGGCGTGACATTCGCGCCATGCAAACCACAAGACCGTGAGTTTCTCGCCGGTATGATGGAAACGGTCGAAGACATTCCCAAAAACGCAATCATGACGGGGCTACCGTGGGACTGGGAATCTTATGGTGATTACCTCAACTCCATCGAGCGCCTTGGACCCATGGTCAATGTGT
>Ga0209403_10005965_pt1 | contig 12503 bp, 12 predicted proteins | sample ArcticOcean_MG_C_8_FD_187440 | JGI IMG/M metagenome (GOLD analysis project Ga0209403, IMG submission 187440) | Marine microbial communities from western Arctic Ocean - ArcticOcean_MG_CB11_86 (SPAdes) (version 2) | ecosystem: Environmental > Aquatic > Marine > Oceanic | place: Arctic Ocean... | reverse complement strand
AACATAAAGAGTCAAGACATAACAATAACTTCGTTACCCATTTCTTATGTATATGGATTATCCGTTATAAATACACATTTACTTGCAGGAGCGACTATTGTTTTAACCAATAGAAGTATGGTAGAAAAAAAATTTTGGGACCTTATTGCTACTTTTAAAGTAAATAATTTTTCTGGTGTGCCCTACAACTATTCAATAATTGAAAAAATTTCTAAAAAAGGTCTTCCAAGCTCATTAAAATACACAACACAAGCTGGTGGAAAAATGAACCGTATTTTAATTAAAAATATAATAAATATTTATAAAAAACATGAAATAAAATTAATTCAAATGTATGGTGCTGCTGAAGCAACATCTAGAATGTCTTATTTAAACTGGAAATATGCTGATAAAAAAATAGGCAGTATTGGCAAACCAATACCAGGCGGGAGTTTTTATTTAATAGATAAAAAAAAGAAAAAATTCAAAAAAAAATTTAAAAAAGGTGAACTGGTTTACCAAGGAAAAAATGTTTGCATGGGATATGCCGAGAGTCTAAGAGATTTGTCTTTGCCAGATTTAAATAAAGGCTTACTTAAAACTGGCGATATAGCTTATAAAGATAATAATGGGTTTTATTTTATTGTGGGAAGAAAAAATCGATATACTAAAATTTATGGTATTAGAGTAGACCTATCTGAATTAGAGTCAATTCTTTCAAAAAGAGATATAGATGTAATTATGAAAGAAGGTGATGAAAATAAAATTGAAGTATATTCTAAAAATTCTTTAAAAATAAAAGAAGGAATAAAATATATTTCTAAAGTTACATCTTTAAATGCAAATATCTTTATAACTAAAATTCTTTCTAAAAAGAATTTAACAAATAATTTTAAATATAAGTTATAAATTAGTAATGCATTTTTTAAATGACTTAATCAAGCAAAATGCTTATTCGCTAGATACATCTTCTAAGTCTAAATTTTTTAGAAAACATCTTAATTTCCTTACTTCGTTTCATTATAAAAAATCTAATTTATATAAAAGTTATTTAAACGGTATAAATTACAATCTTAAACAGAATAATAGTTTATCAGAAATACCTTTTTTGCCAGTTAGACTTTTTAAAGAGTTTGATTTTTTGAGTATAAAAAAAAAAGAAATTTTTAAAACACTTTTTTCATCTGGCACAACATCAAATAATTTATCTAAAATTTATATCGATAAAACTAATGCATTGAATCAAATAAAAGTTTTACAGAAAATTTTTTATAATCTGATTGGAAATTCAAGACTTCCAATGCTAGTTATAGATAAGCAAAACACCAATTTAAACAGAAATAGTTTTAACGCTAGTACTGCTGCAATTAATGGTTTTTCAATTTTTGCAAATGAAATTGTTTATTTGTTAGATCAAGAAAATAATATTGACTATAAAATATTGAATAATTTTTTAAAAAAAAATCATAAAAAAAAATTTTTAATTTTTGGATTTACCTCTAATATTTATCTTAATTTAATTAAGAAAATAAATATTAAAAAAATACATATGAAAGATTTTTCAAATGCTTTTTTAATCCATGGAGGAGGATGGAAAAAAATTGAAGAAAAAAAAATGAATAGAAATCAATTTAACTTACATTTAAATAAGAAATTGGGTATTAAAAATGTAAGAAACTATTATGGTTTAGTTGAACAAATAGGTTCAATATTTTTTGAGTGTAAATGTGGATATTTAGTTGCATCAAATTATTCTGATATAATTATTAGAGATGAGAATTTAAACATATGCAAGGAAGGAGAAACTGGCTTAGTTCAACTATTATCTTTATTACCAACAAGTTATCCTGGACACAGTATATTGACTGAAGATATTGGTGAAATAGTTAGTGATCACAAATGCAAATGTTATGGTTATGGTACAAGATTTTTAATTCATGGCAGATTAAAAAATGCTGAGCTAAGAGGTTGTAGCAATATATAGTTTATGAAAGATGATAGAAATATTGAATATTTAGTTGGAAAAAAAGCAAAATTGGATGTTTTTCTTGAACCATTCAGTTTTAAAATTGTAAGTTTTTTAGATGATTTATCTAAGGCACTAGATAATAATTCAAATAACAAAAATTTTCCTGATCTAAAAGCACTATCGTTTTTTTGCAGAAAAAATAATATCTTAAGTTTAAAAGATAAACATCAAACTAAAAATTCAACAAGATTTGGATTAGGTTTATTGTTTCATGTAACACCATCTAATATACCTACAAATTTTGCCTATTCCCTCATTTTTGGCCTTATTTCTGGAAATTCTAATATTGTAAAAGTTCCATCAAAAAAATTTGATGAAATAGGGGTAATTTGTAGATCTATAAATTATGTTTTGAATAAAAAAAAACATATTAAAGTTAAAAATATGATAACCGTTATTAGATACGCCAGCAACAATGATCTATTAACCAAAAAATTTTCTGCGATATGTGATGCTAGATTAATCTGGGGAGGTGATAAAACTATAACTGCCATTAAAAAATTTGATACTAAGCCCAAAAATATTGATATTCCTTTTGCCGATCGATATTCAATTTCTCTAATCAATTCTGAAAATTTTTTAAAATTATCTCAACATAAAGTTTTAAATTTAATTAAAAATTTTTATAACGATACTTATGCAGTTGACCAAAATGCCTGTTCTTCACCTCATTTAATTTTGTGGAAAGGTAGATTTAATATGAAAGCTAAGGAAAAGTTTTGGCTCCACTTAAATAATTTAGTAAGAAAAAAATATGATTCACCACTTATTTCAACTGTAGATAATTATTCAAGGTTAGCTGCTGAAGTTATAAAGAATAAAAATATTCATTCATTTAAAAGTTTTAATAAATCTTTATATGTTGTCACACTAAAAAGATTATATCCCAACCTCTTTATTGAAAAACCTAAATGGGGGTTTTTTTATGAGTGTAATATTGAAAACTTAAAAAACATTAATTATGTAGTTAATAGAGGCTTACAAACATTAACTTATTTTGGATTCTCAAAGAAATTCCTTCAAACTTTTTTTGAAACAAATAACTTTAAAGGTATAGATAGAGTAGTTCCTTTTGGGCAAGCTTTAAATATAAATTTAATTTGGGATGGTTATGATTTGACAAAAATTTTATCTAGAGAAATTGAGATTCGGTAATTTATGAAATTAAGTAAAAAACAAATAATCAAAATACAAAAAAATAGAGATCCATATCTTTTAATAGATTATGCTACAAAAGTTGTTCCAGGAAAATCTGTAGAAGGGTATAAAATTTTAAAAAAAAATGAATGGTTTTTTAAAGTACATTGGCCTGGAGACCCAAATATGCCTGGCATGCTTCAAGTAGAAGCAATGGTTCAAATGTCATCTTTAATAATTTTTACATTACCAAATATTAGTGAAAAAACATTGTATCTTGCCGACTGTAATAATATAAAATTTTTTAAAAAAATTGTTCCTGGAGATAAATTAAAAATTGTTTCTAAATTAATTTCCAATAGTAGAGGTTTGTATAAATTTGAGTCAGAGGGTTACGTTAGAAAAAAAATTGCTTGTAGAGCTAACTTCACCCTTATTCTGCCAGGTTCAGTCTACATAAGTCCAAGTAAGTAGAAAAAAATTTATATCTAATTTTAGAATTATTGTATATAAATCTAGAAAAATAGTTTAAATTTAATTTATATGGCAGTTTCATCTTCATGGTTTAGTAAGCCAAGATTAGTTAAAAAAATAAAACATTTTCACGATCATTTAAGAAAAAATGATGGTAAAATTGGAACTTACCATAGAGGTATTGAGTTAAACTACAACAATGCGTGCAATTTAAGATGTAAGTATTGTTTTACAAACTCACCAAAAGGAGATCATGTAAAAGATTTTCTACCAATTTCCAAAATTAAAGAAATAGCAGATGAAGCTGATGAATTAGGTTTTATTGAATGGGATTTGCAGGGGGGTGAACTGCTTTTATGGCCTGATAAATTATTTAATGTATTGGATGCAATTAAACCTGAGAGATTTTATTTATACTTAACAACAAATGGGTTTAACGCTGATAGAAAAATGATTAAAGAATTAGCCAAACATGGTGTTAGTAGGATGTCAGTAAGCATAGATAGTATGGATCCAGAATTTCATGATGAAATGAGAGGTAGAAAGGATTCTTGGAGAAGAGCTATACAAGCTTTAGAATATGTTCAAGAAGCTGGTATGGACCCTTATCTAAATGTTACAGTTGGACACTATAATGCTAAAAGTGAAGATCTTAGATTGTTATTAGATTATTCAAAAAAAAAAAAATATAGAACATTGGTTAACGTTGCATGCCCAACCGGGATGTGGAATCAAGTTCATGATGTTGTCTGTGATGAGGAAGATATTCAGCATATAAGACAATTGAGAAAAGAGTATAAAAATCTCAATAGAAATTTATGGAATCCATTTGATAGCAAACTTGAGAAAATTATGGGATGCACGACAGTAAATAGAATTTATATCACTTCCATAGGCGATGTTTTGGCTTGTCCATATGTTCATATAAAAATAGGAAATGTATTTAAACAAACAATAAAAGAAATAACTGATTATGGTTTTAGGATAAAACATTTTAGAAATCATAGCGAGAAATGCCTGGCAGGTGAGGATTTAAATTTTATTAAAAAATTTAATTCAACTCCAGGGAAAACAATTTTTAACCCCGTTAATGCAGATGAAATATTTCCAAAAGAAGATTTTATACATTAATTTATTATAGATTTAGTAGATGCATTTAAGCTCACTAAAAAATAAAAATGTAATAATCACTGGTTGCAATAAAGGAATTGGAAAAGCAACACTTGAAGGTTTTGCAAAATATGGAGCAAATATTTTTGCTTGCGTTAGATCTAATTCAAGTGAATTTAAAAAATTTATTTCAACTTTAAAAAAAAAATATAAAGTTAAAATTTACGTTATTAAATTAGATTTATTAAAAAAATCAAGTATCTCAAATTGTGTTAATGAAATATATAAGATCAACAAGAACATAGATATTTTAGTAAATAATGCTGGAATGTTGTTTAATTCTTTATTTCAAATGACATCAGAAAAGCAGCTTCAAGAAATGTTTCAAGTTAACTATTTTTCACAAGTTTACTTAACACAAATTATTTCAAGAGGAATGACAAAAAACAAAACAGGTAATATTATTTTTGTTTCATCAACATCTGGAATAAATGGTGATTATGGTAGATTTGCTTATTCAAGTTCAAAAGCAGCTATTTTATCCACAGTTAAAACATTATCTAAAGAACTTTCAAATTATAATATAAGAGTTAATGCAATTTCACCTGGTTTAACAGAAACTGATTTAATGTTATCCAATACTAAAGAAGATATTATAAAATCAGAAATTGAGAAGATTTCCTTAAAAAGAATAGCTAGTACAAATGAAATTGCGGATATTATTCTGTTTCTAGCTTCTGAAAAATCTTCATATATTAATGGTCAAAATATAGTTGCTGATGGTGGAAATTTGTGAAGATAAATAAGCTTAAGAATTTTGCAAAAAACATTAGAAAAAATATAATTTTTACTGCTTTTAAAGCAGGTTCTAAAAGTGCTCATATTGGAGGAGCCCTTTCTGCTGCTGATATAATAGCTGTACTATATTCAGGTATTATGAAAATAAAAAAAACAAAAATTCTTGATGAAAATAGAGATAGATTTATTTTAAGCAAAGGACACGCATGTTTAGCTTTATATTCAGCATTAGTAGAAAAAAAATTTTTAAAAAAAAAAGATTTGGAAACATTTGAGTCAGATGGAAGTAATTTATTAGGTCATCCAATTATAAATAAACTATCAGGCATAGAGTTTTCCACAGGAAGTCTAGGCATGGGTTTAGCATTGGGAGTTGGAGTTGCGTTAGCAGCAAAAAAAAAACAAAAAAATTATAAAACATATGTTGTTTTAGGTGATGGAGAATGCAACGAAGGTTCAATTTGGGAATCAGTTTTATCTGCAAGCCATTTCAAACTTGACAATATGACTATAATTGTAGATAGAAATAATTTTCAGCAAACAGGAAAAAACTCATCAATAATGGATTTAAAAAATTTGAAAAATAAATTTAAAAGTTTTGGATGCGAAACAGTTGAAATTGATGGTCATGATATTAAAAAAATATATAAATCATTAATTAATAAAAATTTAAATAAGCCCAAAGTAATTGTGGCAAATACGATTAAAGGGAAAGGTATTAAATTATTCGAAAATGATAACAATTGGCACCATTCAATAATTACTAAATCAATTTATAAAAATATCCTAAAAGAATTATAAATTTTAGATGAATATTGAAAACAATATAAAACTTTGGTCCAATTTAGGCATGCGAGCTACTTTTGGATTAATTGCTATGGAATTGGCAAAGAAATATCCAGACTTAATGATTACTACTTCTGATGTATCAACTTCTGCTGGATTAGATCGTTATAAAAATAAATATCCAGATAAATTTATAGATGTTGGTATCGCAGAACAAAATTTAATAGGTGTTTCAGCAGGTTTATCTAGCGAAGGTTTCAAAGTTATATCTACGACTTTTTCACCTTTTCAAACTTTAAGATGTTGTGAACAAATTAAAGTCCACTTAGGTTACATGAAACATAAAATTTGCATGGTTGGATTAGCTAGCGGTTTAGTTTTAGGTAATTTAGGTTTTACGCATTGCAGTATTGAAGATATAGGATCATTAAGATCCATTCCAAATATTTCGATAGTAGTACCTTCTGATCCTTTTGAATTATTTAAAGCATTAAATGCAGCTATAGAACATAAAAATTCAGTCTATATTAGACTAACTGCAGGTGCAAACTCAAAAATTATTAATGCCAAAAACTACGAATTTAAAATTGGAAAGGCTGTAGAAATTTTACCAGGCAAAGACGTAGTAATTATTGGATGTGGTAATATCTTAGGAAATTGTTTAGAGGCAGCATCTATTCTCCGAGAAAAAAAAATTCAATGTTCTGTTGTAAATATGCATACCATTAAACCAATAGATAAAGAAATAATAACAGATATTGCTAAAGAAAATAAATTAATTGTAACCGTAGAAGAACATAATGTAATTGGAGGTCTGGGAAGTTCAGTAGCAGAGATTCTATCAGGTGAGAGAAATAATTGCAAATTAGTAAGAGTTGGAATTAATGATTTTTATTCTTCTGGAGGAAGTTATGAATATTTAAAAGATATATATGGACTATCAGTGGAAAAAATTATACAGACTGTCCTTTCTAATTTTTAAAAAAGTGAAAAACAAAAACAAGTATATTGAAATTTTTATTAAATCTTTGTCAATTGATAAAAAAAAATTTACTGAAAAGTTAAAATATAATGATATTCCCGAATGGGATTCAATTGGTCATATGACACTAATGTCTACATTGGAGGATGGTTTTAATATTTCTATAGATACAGATGATATTATCGATTTTAGTTCTTTTAAAAAAGGAATTCAGATATTAAAAAAATATAAAATTACATGAGGAATACCCATAAGGATAATTTAGTAGATTTCATATTTATTGAAGACACACTTTTTGTTAAGAAAAATTTAAAATAAATAACATTCCTTAGTAAGATTCAATAATTCATAACTTTGATTCTTTTAAAAAGCTGATTAAGTCAATTATTTAAATTTTTTTTTGTTTAAATTGAATAATTTGTATGCTAATTTAAGATCATCAGGAGTATCTATGTCGATAGAATCAAAGTCATTTAAAAGAACAAATTTTGCGTACATTTTATGAAACATCTTTTTTTTAAGCCAAGCGTCTATTTTAAAACAATCAATCTGACCTGCATTGTAGTAATATTCCTCTAAATCTTGTGTTCTCATAAGCTTGTGTTTGAGATTTATTGGTTTTAATTTTTTTTTATAATACTTTAAAGCTCTTTGTATCGGATGAGGAAATTTTTTGATTGTAGTGACATATTCTGTTTTTTTTAGCATTTTGTTGCATTTCATGATTAATTTTTTGTCAACAAATATTGATGTTGGATATAAAACAAAAAGATTCATTTTATGTGTTTTTTGACTTAAAATGACTTTATTTAAAAAATCATCTATTACTGATTTTAGAATCGCACTATCATTTGATAAATCTTTTGATCGAATATAAGGAACAAATGCACCATATTTTATAGCTAGTTTTTTAATTAATATTGAGTCAGTCGATACATATATTTTATCAAATAAATTACTTTTTTTTGCAGTTTTTATTACTCTTTCCAAGAGAGGTTTACCTAAAAATTTTTTAATATTCTTATTTTTTACTCTCTTACTCCCACCTCTAGCAGGAATAAGACAAATGTTTTTTTTAATCATAATTATTAATTTAATTAGTTATAGATCAAATGATTGGATTAAAAAATCTTTATAAAAAATTTAAAACAATTGCTTTTGAAGTATTATCATAAATTTTTAATAATGTTGTCTATAACCTTAAAAACATATTTTTTTTTAAGCAAAGGATATATAGGTAAAGACATTTCTTTATTATAAAAATCCTCCGAATTTGGAAAATCTCCTTTTTTAAAATTAAATTTTTTCTTATAGTATTCATGGTAATGAATAGGTAGGTAGTGCACCTGGGTGTAAATCCCACTGGATTGTAATTTTGCAAAAAATTTTTTTTTATTAATCCTTGTTTTTTTGAAATCAATCAATAATGGGTATAAATGGTAAGAATGATAACATTTTTCTCGTACTTTAGGAATTTGAAGTTTATCTATATTAGAAAATGCTTTGTCATAAATCTTTGCTATCTTTCTTCTCGCCAAAATAAATTGATTTAATTTTTTTAATTGGCTAATACCTAGTGCACACTGAATGTCTGAAAGTCTATAGTTATAACCAAGTTTTTTTATTGAATAAAACCAAGCTCCAAATTTTTTTGACAAATTTTTATCTCTAATGATGCCATGGTTTTTTAGCAAACTAATATTTTCATATATTTTTTTATTGTTTGTTAAAATAGATCCTCCTTCTGCTGTTGTAATAGCTTTAACTGGATGATAGCTTTGTGTAACTACATCAGCAAATTGACTAGCATATTTTATACTGTCATTATACATTGAACCAATAGCATGACAATTATCGTTAATTAATTTTATGTTATATTTACGTGCAAGAAAATTTAATGATTTCCAATCGCAAATATTACCAGCATAGTCAACAGCGATTACTGCCTTAATTTTATTATCTTTCTTAAGTTTATGCTCTAGTTTATTCACATCAATGGTATACGTGGTTAAATCAATATCAACTAGCTCTGGTTTTAAATTGTTAAGTATAATTGAATTAGCTGTTGCTACAAAAGTTAGTGGTGTTGTGATTATCTTAGAGTTTTTTGGAAGAGATAGTGCCATAACACCTAAATGAAGTGCTGCTGTTCCGCTAGAAAGAGATGAACAATATCTAGATCCAAACTTTATTTTAAGAGCGTTCTCAAATTTTTTTACATGTTTTCCTTGAGTTAAAGAGTCATTCCTTAATACATTTTCTATAGATTTTATATCAGTTTCATTAATAGTATGTCTTCCATATCTAATTCTCATAATTTTTTTTTAGAAATATATTTTGTCCTAATTTAAATCTTCTACAAAGTAACTTCTTCTATATTGTGTGATATTTTATTTACCAATTTACTGAATGAATTTTTAGGAGCATTATTAATTTTATTAAATATTTTATGTGTATTTTTCTGGTCTTGAATATCTATCCTTTTCATATTAAAATGCTTTAAAAGCGTTGTTTCATAATGTTTACTTTCGCCGTACGCGTATTTGGTTTTAGTTAACAGATATGTAATTATGTTTAAATCTTTTTTATTTGCATATCTCAAATTTTTCCAATTTTTTTTCAACAGTTTGCTATATTCTGCTTTCGAGCCCCATTGATTTGAAATTTTATACTTTGGAGCCCACAAGGTTGATTTTGAACAAATTGTTTTAAATCCTGATACAGATCCCTCTAGCAAAGGTGTGCCATGATGAGATATTAGAATTGTTTTTTTTTTAATTCTTTTTAAAAAATCAGAATTCGAATATGGCTCATTAATAACCAGAAAATTTTCATTTTGAAATTTTTTAACAATTTGATTAAAAATTGTTTTATCATTTTTAGCGTAACTCCAAATTTTTTCATTCCAAAAATTTGGATGAGGTTTAATTATTACCCTTGCATTATTAATTTTTAAATAGTGCAATGTGAATTCAAGCCATTCTTCTAAGTTTAAAAAACCATCATTTCCATACCATAAAGCACCGTCCATAAACGAATGGCAATAAACTATATAATCATAATTTTGTAAATTATATTTTTTATGACCAAATTTTTTAATTCTTGTAACACTCATGCAGGGATTTTTTTTTGGATTTTTAATTAATTCTAAAATTTTTTTTTTCCCTTCAGATGATTTTATTTTATGGTTTTTTCTTAAGAATAGCCTTAGAGTATTTTCAATTTTATTTAATCTTAAATCAGATTTTTTATTAAAATTTACAAAAAATAATGATCTTGGATAGTTATTTGAATATATAATCTTTTTTTTTATAGCAAATATTCTAAAAAAAATTCCATTTAAGTAACCAGGATGATCTAGATATGCGCCCTGTATTTTATCTGCTATTCGGTAAGCTTGATCAACATTTGAGCCCGCTAAAAAAAAATATTTAAGTAAATTTACAGTTTTATTAAATTTTGATCTATACGTGGTTAGGTCTCTAAATGTCCGAGATGTAGCATATCTTCCTATTTCACAATTTCTATATTTTAAATTTAAATAGTTTTCTTTTTTAAAAACCTGTAATGAAAAAATTTTATAAAAATAAAACATCAAAAATTTTAAATCAGGGTAGCTATATTTGAAGTATTGAATTGTAAATTTTTTTTTTGTTAATCTTTCTATGTGTGTTAGGCAAGATAAATTAAATATTCTATAAAAACCTTTTGTTGGTCGAGATACAAAAAGAATATTTTTTGACATTAAGTGTATAATTAGGATAATTTTTTAAGTTAATTTTATACACTTAAAGTTGGTAAAAAAAAAGATAAAATAATTCATGAAAATTTGATTATTAAGAACTTTCTTTTATCAAATTATTTATGATATTATTTGAGATTTTACTAATGTTTTTATTGGATGTGTATTCAAAGTTTTTTTTTACAAACTTACCTTTTTCTTTATTAGAGATAATTTTATAATTTTTCTTTCTTCCATAATTAATAGTTGGTTGAATAATATAAAAGGTTTTAAATTCAATTGTATTTCTAGCGTCTTCTTGAGGACACAAGACTTCGTGAATTTTTTCTCCAGGTCTTAATCCAATTGTTTTAAATAAAACATTTTTTTTTAGCATTTTTGCCAAATCTGTTATTTTTATTGATGGACATTTAGGAATAAATATTTCTCCTCCTTTCATCCTAGACAATGAATTTAAAACAAAATTTACTCCTTGTTCTCTAGTCATGAAAAATCTTGTCACTTCAGGATGAGTGATTGGCAAATATTTTTCTTTGGCTTTAATTTTTTCAATAAAAAAAGGAATTACTGAGCCTCTTGAATTAATAACATTTCCATATCTCACTATTGAAAAAATAGTCGTTTTGTCACCAGTTATATTATTCGCTGATGAAAAAAGTTTGTCTGAAACTAGTTTAGTTGCGCCATAAAGATTTATTGGACAAGCTGCTTTATCAGTTGATAATGCTATAACTTTTTTTACTTTATTTTTAATGCAGGCTTTAATTAGATTTTCAGATCCAATTATATTTGTTTTAATAACTTCTGAAGGATTATACTCTGCTGCTGGAACTTGCTTCAATGCAGCAGCATGTATAACTACATCAATTTGGTCTAATGCTTGTTCTATTCGTGATTGATCTCTTACATCTCCTAAAAAATATCTAATATTTTTTTCATTAAATATTTTGTTCATTTCAAATTGCTTTAATTCATCACGAGAAAAAATTACTATTCTTTTTGGTTTTATTTTTTTAGATAAAATTTCAACCATCTTTTTTCCAAATGAGCCAGTGCCACCAGTTATTAAATAATTGTAATTTTTTAATTTATTTAAATTTAAAATTTTCATATCTATCTTCTTTTAAACCGTACAGCTTTTGTCTCTTCTTTTCTAATTCCATATTTTACTTTTCCCATAATTTTATCAATGTTTAGTAACTCATTTTTCAGTTTTTTCATTTGTAAAGGGTCTATTGATACAGGTTTATCTACACAATTATGTCCTTTTTTTAAATAAAAATGTTTTTTATAATAAAAATTAAAAAAATTTAAATTTATCCTTTAAACAGAAATTTAATTTTTTGAAATTCCACTCGCCCCAAGGCTTTTCCACTAATTCAAAGTAGTGACAATCTCCCTTTTTATCATAATAATACTTCCAATTTCTTCTTAAAAAGCTTCTTAAAAATTCAGCATTAGCTCCT
>Ga0209403_10005962_pt1 | contig 12506 bp, 9 predicted proteins | sample ArcticOcean_MG_C_8_FD_187440 | JGI IMG/M metagenome (GOLD analysis project Ga0209403, IMG submission 187440) | Marine microbial communities from western Arctic Ocean - ArcticOcean_MG_CB11_86 (SPAdes) (version 2) | ecosystem: Environmental > Aquatic > Marine > Oceanic | place: Arctic Ocean... | reverse complement strand
CACCACCACGTGGTCAGAAAAATAAAGCGTGTCAGCTAAAGAATTTATGGTCCCAGTGACTGTTATGAGAATTACCGTAAGCATCGCAAAAATAAGATAGCGGCGCTTTGGATTCTGCTTAGTCACGAGGGTTTCATCATCAGCTCTACTCAGAAAAATAATTAATACCAAAGATCCAAGTAGTGCCAACGTATTCACTACGTGAAAGCTATCTGCAATAACTCGTCCCCAAGTGGCATTGTCTTCCACCCAACCAAAGAAAACGAGCGCCGCACCCAAAAGGATTTCAACTACCAAAATAGCCGTAGAGCCAAGAATGCTAGGCCATACGCGATGTCTCCTCCCAAATAGGACATAGCCACCTATCAATAAACCGAAATAGCCGAAGCTCAGAACACTCGTTAACATTCGATGTACGAATTCGATTGCCATATGTACATCAGCGAATGCTGGAATTAGCATCCCATCGCATTTCGGCCAGCTATCACCACAACCGGCTCCAGATTCGGTTGCCTGAACTATGTCACCACTAATGATGACAGCTACTGTGAATAGTAGTATCGCCCACAGATACAGTTGAAAGTATCGTAGGTTCTTAGGAGATCTGTTAACTCGAGCAATTAATTTCATCTATTTAAGACTAGACCTGTATCAGGTTAACTAGTGCATCTGATTAATCTCACATCGCTTAATTCAAAAGCTCACAGAGCCAGGGCTGTAGAAAAATCAGGGATATTCTCCCATCTTCCGGGGTCAGATCCTCGCATCAAAGCGATAATCTTAATCACCTCGGGATTTGCCAACCCATGGGGGGGCTCACCACTCAATACACGAAGAATATTTTCAGCCTGTTTCCGAACGCCCTCTGACGACGAGATCGCCGATCCGGCCGCCACGTGTGGTGTAATAATTAGATTATCCAAACCAAGTAATGGATCTTCAGCATCAATTGGCTCCACTTCTGTAACATCGAGCGCAGCCGCAAAAATTTGCCCATCTGTCAAAGCAACATGTAGTGCTGCTGGGTCAACCAAGGGGCCTCGAGCGCAATTAATAAGAATTGCAGACTCTTTCATAGATTTGAAAGCGTCAGAGCTAAACATATGCTTAGTCTCAGACGTCGACGGCGCGTGTATTGTCACGAAATCAGACAATCTCAAGAGCTCATCTAGATCCACGAGCTCAACACCATACAAATCGGCCGACGTTTGAGAAACATATGGATCATAAGCAATCACGCGAAATGGACCGAAACCTCGGATTCGAGTCGCGAAGGCTCGTCCAATAGCTCCAAAACCTACTATTCCAACTGTGCTGCCAGCAATTCGCTTCAAACCAGGAGCTAAGTCCCGAACAGCCTGTGTCTGTGTGCTCCAACGTCCGGCCTTTACAGCACCATCAAATTCTCGTATTAGTCGGGTAAGCGCTAGTAACTGAGCCATTGCATGGTCGGCTACCTCAGATGTGTTCACGCCGGGTGTATTACACGCAAGGATACCAAGTCGAGTCGCCGCTTCTAGATCGATGGAATCAACACCAACTCCCTGTCTACTTACTATTTTTAATTTAGGACAAGCTTCGAGGACCTCTGCATCCGTAAGTGGCAATGTACCAATAAGTGCACCATCGGCATCGCGCAAAAGATCAATATAATCTTCCTTTGGGGTAGTAGCACCAACAGTAACTTGAACAAGGTCCATGCCAGCAGCTGTGAATATACTTGGATCTGCCAATTGCCGACCACCATTAAATACTTTTATTGCCATACCAACCCCCCATTAATTAATTTAAACGTAACCCCAAGAGTGTATACGGCTCTAGCTTGAATACAACAGTCTTCCCTACTGTATTTGCGAGTTTATGCATCAATAATTGCGGGATATATAAGTGACTTAAGTTGTGGACGAATTTGAGTCGTCGCACGAGTTAGCTGCGTCATAAAAACTACTAACAGATCTTCCAAAGGATCAATCCAAAACGCAGTGCTCGCGGCCCCGCCCCATCTGAATTCTCCGACTGACCCGATTGACTCACTTTGAGCCACATCTAGCACCATCGAGAATCCGAGTCCAAAACCATGCCCGGGCGATCGAAGGCTCAAGCTCATCTTCTTTTCGCGGTCCTGCATTGTTTGACCAGCAGTCAAATGATTCTGGGTCATCAAGTCGAGAGTTTTAGGAGAGATAATTCTCGTGCCTTCGAGTTCGCCCTTATTCAGAAGCATCTGCGCAAAACGAAGGTAATCGTACATAGTTGAAATCAGTCCCCCCGCCCCTGAAAAATAGCTAATGGGACCAACAAAACCGCTGTCCGCGGCTGAATCAAAAAGCTCAAGCTCGCCGTCTAATCCATGTGTATAATTTGATGTGAGACGAGGAACCTTGTCTGAATCTACTTCAAATGAGGTATCCGTCATCCCTAATGGATAAAATATCTCATCCCGCAGGAACACATCGAATTTCCTACCTGACATGACTTCAACCAGATAGCCACAAATATCCGTAGATATCGAGTAATTCCAATAATCACCAGGTGAAAAAGCTAGAGGTACACTCGCTAAAGTGCTGATCGTGTCTTCTAGAGTAAGCCCTTTATTCTGAAACCAATCAGGCCCCAGCCCAATATCGCGATAGGCTTGTTCAATCTCCGGATAATTCCCAGAAGCTCCAAAGCTTCCTGCGGCAATTCCACTCTGATGGGTGAGTAAATCGCAAATTGTCATCTCTCTATCACAGGGTTTAGTTTCCCAATTAGGATATTTACCACCAGCGTATACCTGAAGATTTTTCCACTCTGGAATAAATTTTGAGACCGGATCGCTGAGTTGAAACAATCCGTCTTCATAAAGGGTCATTAAGGCTACCGAGGTAATTGGTTTAGACATCGAATAGATGCGAAATAAATCATCTTCACGCATCGAGCGGTCCTGTTCCAGATCAGCTTTACCCAAAATAGAAAGATGTGCCACTTTTCCATGGCGAGCGACCGCTATCATACAACCGGCCAACCGACCCGCATCTATATATTCGCTCTGAAAAAAATTACTGAGTTTAATCAGCTGTGAACTGGATAGTCCAACACTCTCCGGAGCCACTACTTGAATTTTTTCACTCATTTTAAATATTTCCAATTCTATTAAAATTTAAATGCTAGTATCCAAGACTGACGGAGATTGATACATGCCTGATTCAAAATTCGAAATCGACCACGTAGTAATAAATGTTCGCGTAGATATAGACGAAGCCGCGAAAATTTTTAGTCAACTAGGTTTCACATTGACGCCCAAAGGCTATCACACCCTTGGATCCGTCAATCATCTCGCAATGTTCGATACAAATTATCTTGAATTGATCGGAGTTCCTAAAGAAAATCAGCAAAAGCGCGCAGATATGATGATGGCGCCACTCGGTATCGATGGTCTTGTGTTTAAGACAAACGACATCGACGAGACCTACAAACTACTCCAAAATCTGGATATGGATGGAGACCCTCCGAAAGCGTTTAGCAGGCCGGTGGCGTTGGAAAATAGCATCGTCGATGCTCAGTTCAAAACAGTGACAGTGCGGTCTGATGTGTTCCCAGCTGGCCGTGTATATTTCTGTGAACACGGAACACCAGACTTAGTCTGGCGCCCAGAATGGCAGCATCATGTGAATCAAACCGTTCACGCTAAAGAGATGGTGATCGTAAGTCAGAACGCTAAAAAAACAGCTGAGGACTACGCGCAACTCGTTCAAGGTGAGGTGCAAAAGTCTGAATTAGGCGCTTATCATATTAACTTAATTAACTCCCGTTTGGCCGTGTATACACCCGACGTGTATGTAGCTAAATATGGAGATGTTGCCACTTCAATAGGCGACAGATCAATGATTTTTGGAGCATTGCGCTTCATTGTCAGTGATTTAAGTGTGATTAGAAATCTAGTCCTAAATTTAGCCACGCAAGTAACAAGCGTCGAACATGATCAAAGTCTTTTTGTGCGACTGAACACATTCGATACACTCATAGAATTCATTGAACGATAATCAATATCACGTCTGATGATTCAGCTGCAAAATAAGAATTCACTCGTTCACCACAAGATTGGAATAACGTGCACTTAGCCATAAAAAACGCCAACATCATTACTCTCGATGCAAATATTCCAAGGGCCTCCGCAATATTAATTCTTAATGGCACGATTGCTGCAATAGGTGATGAGTCAATTATTGAATCCGTGGATATCCCAAACTTAGTCCACATCGATGCCGCTGGAAAAACTATTGTTCCCGGTTTCGTGGAATCTCACACTCACCCATTAATGACAGGCATTCGGATGAATTCTGGTATAAATTGCGGCACTCCGCCAAGCAGAACGATTGCTGACTTAGTAACTCTCATGGGAGAATTCGCCGAATCCAAAAATTCTGAGGTAATTCAAGGTCATTCATATGATGACTCTCTAATCCAAGACAACCGCCATCTCACACGATTTGATCTTGATGAAGTTTCAACTACGCGGCCGGTGATTGTCACGCATATATCAGGACATTTGGCATATGGAAACACTCTGGCTCTGAAAATGGGAGGGGTTTCATCTGACAGTCCAGACCCTAACGGGGGTGTAATTGATAGAAATGAAAATGGTGACCCTACCGGAGTCTTCTACGAGTCGGCTACGCGACTTATTCTTCGACTAGCAGGCTCGCCTGACATTAATGAATGTATAGCCGGACTAGAATGGGCTGGTAAACGACTCGTTCAGACAGGCGTCACCACGATACACGATGTCGGCAGCGGACATCACGAAACTTCTTTCCGAGCCTACGATCTCGCTGGGAAAAGCGGTAAATTCCCGCTCCGAACCTATTTGGCAGCAAGTTACGGCGGATTAGCCGGAAGGTATGGTGAATTGGAAGCGGTACCCACACTGGCGCGAACGGGACTCGCCACCGGTTTTGGGTCTGAACGATTAAAAGCAGGCATTCTTAAAATAGTCCATGATGGGTCGTTGCAAGGACACTCGGGCGCGCTTACTGAGGGCTACCACGACCACGATACTGAAACTGGTATTCAAATCTGGAGTCAAGACACTCTCAATGAAGTTACTGAGCAAGCTCTTCTGGCTGGCTGGCAGGTCGGTACACATGGCAACGGCGATCGGGCTATAGATTCAATCCTGGATGCGTATGAACGAGCTCTGGACCGGCACCCTACGCAAGATCATCGATTTCGAATTGAGCACTGCCAGACCGTCCGTGAGGATCAATTAGATCGTATGGCCGAGCTAAATATCGCCGCCTCGTTCTTCAATTTACACGTTTACTATTGGGGCGACAGACACAGAGATCGCTTCCTAGGACCTGATCGAGGAGAAAGAATTTCTCCTCTGAAAGGCGCACTCGACCGTGGTATCTTGTTCGGCTGCCATTCTGACTGGTGGGTAACACCGGTTGATCCCCTATTCAACGTGCATGTCGCAGTAAATCGGCAAACGCGTGGTGGTGAGAAGCTAGGCTCTGAGTTTGTGATAGACCCAGAAGCAGCTCTTCGGTCGATGACTCTCGATGCCGCAGCCTTAGGTTTTGAAGAAAAGATTAAGGGGAGTCTTTCTGTTGGCAAGTTGGGCGACCTTGTCGTTCTATCAGATGATCCTCTGGCCATCAATCCAGCCAATATAGATCAAATAGAGATAGAACAAACAGTGATTAATGGTGAAATTGTCTACGATCGCGCAGTTGAAGGTGGTTCTAGAAAAGACGAACGAAATTTAAGAAATCCAGACTTAGAAACGTCTTTTATTAATCACTAAACGATGTTTTACATCCGATGGCGATATTTCTACTTATATTTATGCAACACTCTTGCCAGAGTATCGAGCTGACCGGAAATATCTTCACAGCCAAAACGGATACATAGGTGCTCAACACCAGCAGATACAAATTCGTCAAGCCAATCAACTACTTTCTCCACCGGGCCTGCAATCAATCCCTGAGATTTACTAATTTGTTCATATGGCACACCGTAATAAAGCTCCGAATGTTGGGCTAGTTGAGCCTGGGCTTTATCCGACTCACCAAACACCACAGTGAGATAAGCACTAGCCGTTATAGAATCTGAGGACCGGCCGGCATCTTCAGCTGCCTGCCTAACCGATCTAAGGCCACTTCTGAAAGCTTCCGCTGATGTAGCAAGGGGAAACCAGCCATCAAATAAACGTCCTGTCCGCTCTAAGGTTCTTGGGCCGGCCCCACCCATCCAAATTGGAGGTCCATCTGACTTATGGGTCAAAGGGTACATCTGCTCTTTATCTCCACGCCACAGAGATCTCACCCGCTCAGCAACTTTGACTGACTGACTAGCACGTTTCGGAAAATCCATCGCTGTGAGCTCAAAATCCGTACGAACCCCGGGGGTGTCTGGTCCACCACCAATCCCTAGAATAAACCGGCCGCCAGAAAGAGCATCGAGCGTAGCTGTCGATTGAGCAAGCTGTTCGGCATTGCGCAGAGCCGGTAGCAAGACAGCTGTTCCAAGCTCTATTTTTTTAGTCTTTGCGGCCACCGCTGAGAGTAATGCTAGTGGCTCTGAACGCGGCCGAGCGAGTAACGAATCTCCAGCCCAGACCGAATCAAATCCCATATCTTCAGCCTTAACCGCTAGATCGACGAGCGGTCCTGGATTACCTGATTTATCACCATAAAAAACGGCCTCTCGGGTAGGGAGCAATATACCAATCTTCGTCATGAAAATTCCAATCCTCTGTTTAAATTAATTACAATCAAATGCTGTGACCAGTTCCCCCAAAATAACACTCAAATGGTTAAATATTCGACGCTCTTCTTAAGGCAATTTGGGTTTTCAGTCCTTGGAGATTCCTCCGCCATATGGCCTGCAATATAGGCTTTGCAAACACCTCACCAATTGGGCCGCCAAACAACCAAGGGAGCTTCAAATCTTCAACCCAAGAGAAGCGAGTACCCTCAGGAATCGGGTCCAGATTAAATTGTCCCTCGCCGCTTACCAGTCCCTGATGTCGTACACCCATTAGACGGTTATCTTCCCAACCCACAATTTCCATCTTGTCGACTGTTTTGATAGGACCAACCCCCGTCAGGCAATCAAAAGTAGTTCCTACACCCTCAGTTTTTTCTGATGTCAGAGTGATACTCAGCGCGTCGTGCATCCACTCAGTGTGTGACCGCACATCTGCAAGATAATTCCACACCTGTTCCGGCGTATCCAGCAAATCAACTGTTACATGGATGTACATAGGCTCTCTTTAACTCGAAAGACGGACGTATCTAGTCACGAATAAATCCATCCCATCCCCGCATATATTCAACAAACTTATTTGATAGTCCCTCATTCCGTAGATGGCTTTCAGGTACCGGCAATTGAATTGGAATAAAATCTGGATCAGCCAGCTGCAAATTAGGAAAATTATGATGAAGTATTGCTGCTCGGCCAAGCATTATCCAGTCTACTCCTTGTAGTATTACTGCTTCAGCTTCATTTGGATTCGTAATTTTTCCTGCAACACCTAGTCTCACATTTCCTCGATCAAGTTCCACAAAATGAGCGAGTAAAGTTTTACCTTGAAATTTCTCTTCGTTTGGTTCTTTAAAAACATCCCATAAAGACATATCCAAAAAATCAATGTCACCTTCGGTCATAAGACTTTGTGCTAACTCCTTGATTTCAGAAAGCTGCATACCAAATCTTTCTGGCGAAAGTCTGACACCCAATATAAAAGTTGCTGAACAGGAGTCGCGAATTCCTTGAATTATCTCTCTTAACAGTCTGCTTCTATTTGCAAATTCTCCACCATATTGGTCCGTGCGTTCATTAATCTCACTACTTAAGAATTGACAGAGAATATAACCATGCGCTCCGTGCAATTCGACTCCATCGAAGCCAGCTTTCTCAGCACGAATTGCTGATTGTATGAAATCATCCCTAAGTTGGTATACCTCGTCCAATGTCATCCCTCGCGCGTTGCCATACTCGTTATCCGACGGGCAGACTGGCCGTTCACCTATGAGAGTTTCCGGAGAACGCATTCCGGCATGATGCAACTGAACAATCGCAATACTGTCATGCGATTTGATTTCAGTTGCGAGTCTGGTTAGCCCTGGTGAGTGCTTATCCGAAAATATTCCCATCTGCCCAGGAAATCCTCTTCCAATTTCCTGCACATGTGCCGCACATGTCATGGTCAGGCCAAATCCACCCTTCGCACGCATAGTCAACCAATGAAACTCCTCCTCTGACATGGTCCCATCGTCATTACTCTGACAATTAGTAAGAGGAGCCAACATAAATCGATTTTTCATTTCCGTAACGTGATTGAGATTCAATGGACTAAACAGATGACTCATATACTCTTCCTTGCTGATTCGAGAAAACGATACAATTAGGTTATCAGTCGGCGCTCGTAGGTTTACGAAATACCCTGAATCTACAAACTGAACTTCGAACTAAGGCGCAAAACTAGACCGAGCCTGAACTCCCCATTTCCCATTGATCAATGCAACGATCCAAAGCGATGGATAATGCCCTATTGGAGTTCCATCCTTGCGGTACCTCGTGAATTGCACAGCGAAATGTACTTTATCTTCCTTACTCTGAACTGCTCTTCGATAGTCCCAGAGGCTATAGTCCCAACCGGTACTATTAATAAACGACTCAAAAAAACTTTGAGACCGTACACGATCTTTCTCCAGAATTGAGATCTGGCCACTTGCGATTCGAGCGTGTGGAAAATGGAATGCCGCGTCCATCCCAACAATGTCACGATTATTCCAGGACTTCATATACAAGGTGAGTGCCTCTAAAGCAGCTTTTTCTGGCTCCGAGTTCACAACAATATCAGCCGAGTGTTCACTCTCATGATTGTGGTTATCTGACATTCTCGCTCCTACCGCTTCACATACAGAATATCGCGAAGTCCATCAAATCTGCATCTAAAGAATATGCCCAAATAAATTGAGATCCTGACTTCATAGTATCCCGCTAAATAAGTTGATAATTCAGTCTAGCCTCATCTATATTCACACCAGAAATAACCCATACAGCCTGATTCCTGTATCAGCAGCCATGCAGACTTCAAGGGCTCCTTAATGCTGATTGCTTTTGCATTGGTCGCGAGTTGATCCTCTTTGATACTTAATTTGCTTTTTCTACATATTGCACAAAATCCTGCATCACACAACCTGACATGTCTGTTAACTAGATTGATAATCGTGCGTTAGCAGACTCGCACAGGGCTTCAACATGCTTTAATGTTTAAAAATCTTTACGCGTTAGTAGAATTTAATACAATGCATATTATTGTATAAAAACTTAGAATATGCTCACAAATATACCTTCGTACTAAGTACTAAATTTAATATTATATCTATTTAATAGAATATTTCTGGGTAACTGACACTATATTTATGGCCGATTCAGCCAGTCCCTATTAGTACATTTAATTGATAGTTTTTATTGTCTGTTTAGCCCTCTAGCCTAAATCTGCAGCTAGTACCCAGGGTAGATACACAACTATAACCACAGTGGAAAATAACTACACATAAAAAGCCGATTTGCCAAAGAAGAGTTAGGTGACTACATGGCACGTACTCTCGCACCGGCCTATGTGTAAGCTACTTTCAAACTACGACAGAAAGCCTCTTCAGATGTCAATTTTAAAAATCCTTGGAATAACCTAGTTTTCTTGTGTCTACTGCTCAATTAATGACATATCACCACAAAACGCATCAGAACGTCGATAGCAGAGACTTTTAATAATTTAGATACCAATTACCCTGAAATAGCGCTCTAGGTGATTCTTTTCGAGTAAATTCGTTGTTAATGAGTCATTACTTAAACTAAGTTGCCACCCAACACAATGAGCTATTAACTCGCGAAGGCTTACTGGGGATCAGTCGGTTATCGATATCTGACGAAATCCTGAAGTGGGTGGGTACGGAGTTCCGAGGACACCCACTTCGAGCAACATCCCAAACGATCAGGCCAGCACTGCGTAATCGTACCTTTCCATTGCGATGTCGACACACAGTTCAACATCATCGGCCAAAAGATAGCGTTGCTGCACAAGCTTTTCGGCGGCTTCTCGAATGAGTCGAAGATAAGCGCCGCGGCCACCATAACGTCGCTCGATTTCGTCCGCTCTAAAAAACTGCGTGGATCCCACGTATTCCACCAGCTGGCCGACACCTCCAGACCTAGGGTGGCGTGGGTTGAACCCAGTGTGTGTACCAACTGGCACGCTGATGTCCGGCATCGCAATACCGGCTATCTCGTTACCGTCTTCGTTAACTGACGAAACGATGGACTCGTAAGGCTTACCAGCTGGGTTAGACGGGAGCCAAGCAACTCCTGCTTCAGTAGCCGATCCAAGGTCGAGTGGACGGATTCGATTCAATCCGGCCGAGGTAGGAAGTGCCAGGCCAGCAATCTCCGCGAGCGACCCCAGCAACTCAGGGCGCGTCACAGCTGTTCCATCAGATATACGCGGATAGGCGCTAGGTGGCGGTTCTAGGTCATCTTTAACCCAGGCAAGCAGATTGCTCAACGCCGCCCGGATGAGCGGTCGATAGTCAATGATGTTCAACCCATTGCCGGTGGGACCATACTTACTCTCACTCAGCTGCGGTAACGTTCCCGGCGAATGCTGAGTCGATGCGAAGAGATAGCGTCGCACGTTGTCTGGGAACTGCATGTCCTCCTCATTTTTCAATTCAACATGGGTGAGGCCAGCATCCCCACGCCAGTATTCAGCCGAAGTGTCTGTATAGAAAATCTTTGGTACGCCACCGCGCTCGCGTTGCACATCTAAAAGACCGGCAGTAGCGCCTGTCGGATCAGTTTGTGAGTCATCTGCGTGCGGGAACAAGTGACCAAAGCTCGGTGTCGGCTGCACAGAAGGCTGCGCATAACGATGATTGAACTCTCCACGTCGTCCGCCTGCGACATGCACTAACAGTCCATCGAACGCCTGGTTTTTTTTCTCATCCATGTTGAGTCCGTTGTACAGAAAGGTACGCAAAAAACGACCACACTGCGACAGGCCCTCGCCAATTACATGCTCCACCGGGCTGACCGGGCTTGTCGGTCCTTTTAAGCAAACGGCAAAATCTCGCATCGCAATCAAACCAGTGCCGACGACCGGACACTGACGTGGAATGTATAGAAGGTCATATATCTTGCCAGCTTGAAACCCTTCAGCGGCACGCACACGGTCTTCTTCGAGCGTCCAGTGGTCACGCGGCACTAGGGTAGCTGTGCCGTACGGCGTGTCGCGCACTAGAAGCTCCGCGTTCGGATCATTGATGATCTCTGGCGGGATCGTCACATGGTTTGGCCCTACGCCGACGTGCTGATCTGTTAACAGTAGCTCATCCTGATTCGACGGAATCTGAAAGCGCAACTGCATGCGCCCTCCGTCAGGTTCAGTGACGAGAGGGGCTGCTAGGCCCATCCGACCCGATTCACGGGGCACATCCCACTGCCAACCACAAAAAGCGACCGTCCAACCATGTCGCAGTAAATATCCATCACCCGGTTCGATCAGATGTGAATCTTCTGGAAATGGCGTCAGATTGAACAGTCGCGGCGCCACCCGGCCGCCGCGGTTTGGCACGTCAAGTAACGCAGCACCGTTTCCGCCTTGGAGAGGGGCGAGGATGGTGAAATCACCACTAAACCGAACTAGGCCATCACTGTCGCGCGTCGCATTCCCTAGATCGGCAATGCCTGTATTAGCAGGGTCATCTGGATCGACCGCGTACTTTACGACCCCATCGATACGCTCGTACGTTAGCTCGTCGCCAAATCGCTCGCCATCGCAATACAGATCACGTGAATGGATATCGATATCGGTGACAGTCATAGTATGGACCCTTTCAGTACTTTGGTAGGAGCGTATCACTCGTGCATCCGCAGGCGCGCGACACTGGCTTTCCCGTGAACTGTATATCTCTGTACCAATGGCTGGTGGGTATCAACTGGGGGTGAAACGCTACTGCTCTGAGAGCAGTAGACTCCTCACATACGGGAATCCCTTGCCACATCAGGGCAATGGGGACAGATGGTGCCCTCGGGGCGATTCGAACACCCGACCCGCGGATTAGAAGTCCGCTGCTCTGTCCCCTGAGCTACGAGGGCATGTCTGACAATCTATTCTAGCCTTGAATGCTGTAAGTTTCTTAGTTACAAAAAAGTGATCGATGGATAGAACACTCGGAAGTAAGAGACTAATCTATCTACATCGCAATAAAACAAGCAAGGGCGGGTATATGAGCGAAAAAAAAGAAGCACAAGATCAAGAGGTGGCACTCGATGTTCTTAGTTGGCATCATGCCCGATATCCGGTCCTAGCCCAACGACAGGAAAACTTAAAAAAGTTTGCCGGCCCGCTTACGAGATTCATTCAAACAGAAACTTCTAGCGCTATCGTCCTTTTCCTCGCTGCAGTTTTTGCTTTACTCTGGGCAAACTCATCTTGGTCTGATCAGTATTTT
>Ga0209403_10005958_pt1 | contig 12511 bp, 10 predicted proteins | sample ArcticOcean_MG_C_8_FD_187440 | JGI IMG/M metagenome (GOLD analysis project Ga0209403, IMG submission 187440) | Marine microbial communities from western Arctic Ocean - ArcticOcean_MG_CB11_86 (SPAdes) (version 2) | ecosystem: Environmental > Aquatic > Marine > Oceanic | place: Arctic Ocean... | reverse complement strand
TAGACACACTCCTTTTTTTACAAAGTATAGACCACAATTTTATTTCCGAACTACAGATGTAACAGGAGAAGTTACTCTACCATCTGGAACAGAAATGGTTATGCCTGGAGACGATGCTAAATTTAATGTTAAATTAATTACTCCAATTGCAATGAACGAAAAGTTAAATTTTGCTATCAGGGAAGGTGGTAAAACAGTTGGAGCTGGAGTGGTAACAAAAATTATAAAATAAGCTACTGGGAGTGTAGCTCAATTGGTAGAGCGCCGGTCTCCAAAACCGGAGGTTGGGGGTTCGATTCCCTCCGCTCCTGCCAAAAAGGAATAAAAAAAATGTTTAATCCGTTTAAATTTGTTCAAAGTGTAAAACAAGAAGCTTTCAAAGTGTCTTGGCCAACAAAAAAAGAAGTCTTGCTTGGTGGAGCTATGGTTTTTGTTTTAGCTACAATAGCAGCAATATTTTTTTTGTTACTAGATCAAATTTATAAATTTTTATTAGATATAATTTTAACTATTAATTTTTAACATGATAAATTGGTATATAGTTCAGACTTTTTCTGGATTTGAACAAAAAGTGGCAGAAACAATAAAAGATACTATTAAAGCTAAGGAATTAAGTGAAAAAATTACTGAAGTTTTGGTGCCAATTCATGAAGTCACTGAAGTAAAAAGAGGAAAAAGGGTACAAAGAAAAAAAAAATATTTTCCTAGTTATGTTTTAGTAAAAATGGAAATGAACAAAGATCTTTATCATATGATTAAGAATATTCAAAAAGTAACAGGCTTTTTAGGAACAACAGGTAAGCCAATCCCAGTTTCAGATAATGAAATTGATAAAATCTTAGGAAATATCAAAGAAGGATCTTTAGTTCCGGTTCCGAGTGTCACCTTTGATATCGGTGAACAAGTAAAAGTTTGCGAAGGTCCTTTTGCTTCATTTACAGGTTTAGTTGAAGGAGTTGATGAAGAAAAATCGAGACTTAAAGTTTCAGTCTCAATATTTGGCAGACCCACTCCAATTGAATTAGAATACAACCAAGTAGAAAAATCATAATTATGGCAAAAGAAATAACAGGATATGTAAAGCTACAAATAAAGGGCGGTCAAGCAAATCCAGCTCCGCCAGTAGGACCGGCCCTAGGTCAAAGAGGAATAAATATTATGGAATTTTGTAAAGCTTTTAACGAAAAAACAAAAAGTTTTATGGGAAAACCTGTTCCTGTAGTTATAACTGTATACAAAGATAAAAAATTTGATTTTATAATTAAGTCACCACCAGCTTCACACTTTATAAAAGAGGCAGCAAAATTAAAAGGAGGCTCGAAAGAGCCAGGACGAGTAATTGTTGGATCAATTACAAAAAAACAAGCTGAAAAAATAGCTCAAGAGAAAATGAAAGATCTTAACGCTCACAGTATTGAAGAAGCAACTAAAATTATTTGTGGTTCAGCAAGGTCAATGGGTATAGAGGTAAAAGAATAATGTCCAACAAAATATCAAAAAGATTTAAAAAGTTAGTTGAAGTTTCTAAAGATAAAAAAGTAGAATCGCTAGACGAAGGAATTCAAAAAGTTAAACTTAATTGTACTACGAAATTTGACGAATCTATCGACGCATCTTTTAAATTAAATTTAAAAAATAAAAAAGAAGAAACTACTCTAAGAACAATAGTAAACCTTCCTAACGGAAATGGTAAAAAAATTAAAATTGCAGTATTATGTGAAGAAACTAAAGTTGCTGAAGCAAAAAGTGCTGGAGCTGAATTTTTTAATTCAGAAACTTTGATTAAAGATATAACTAATGGAAAAATAGATTTTGATAAACTTATAGCGACACCTGAAATGATGAAAAAAATTGCTAAGCTTGGTAAAATTTTAGGTCCAAAAGGTTTAATGCCCAACCCTAAACTTGGTACTGTAACTAATAATATTGATAATGCAGTTAAATCTATTAAAAAAGGACAAATTGAAATTAAGAACGATAAAGATGGAAATATTTCAGCTTCTATTGGAAGAAAAAGTTTTCTAGACAAGAAAATTAAGGAAAATTATGAAGCGTTTAAACAAACTATATTAAAAGAAAAACCTGTTAATATTAAAGGAGATTTTATTTTATCAGCTTTTTTAACATCAACTATGGGCGTATCTTACAAATTAAAAGTTAAAGACTAATTTTATGATGAATAAGGATAAAAAAAAATTATACATCGAGGAAATGAAAATTTTCTTTAAGGAAAATAGTTCAATTTTAATAACTCATTATCAAGGTTTATCAGTTAAGCAAATTGATGAACTTAGATCAGAGATGAGAAAACATGGAATACTTTTTAAAATTACAAAAAATAGAATTACAAAACTCGCTTTAGAAGGAAGCAAGTATAAAAAACTTGAGAATTTGTTTTCAGGACCTACTGCTGTAGCCTTTTCTGAAGACGCAATAACATCAGCAAAAATTTTAACTAAATTTGCTAAAAAAAATTCTAATCTAAAAATAATTGGTGGAATCATGGAAGAGGAGCCTCTTTCCGTTGAAGAGGTGGAGAAAATTGCCACACTACCAACTTTAGATGAGGCTAGAGCTAATATTACAGGCATTTTAGCAAGCCCGGCACAAAAAATAATAAGTATTTTACTTGCGCCAGGCTCAAAAATTGCTATTTTGGCGCTCATTAAGAGTAAAAAAACATAAACATATAGAGAGAATTTCAATGTCAGATTTAAATAAAATTATTGATGAATTATCAAAGTTAACTGTCGTTGAGGCAGCTGACCTTTCAAAGCAGTTAGAAGAAAAATGGGGAGTTACAGCAGCAGCCCCAGCAGCAGCAGCTCCAGTAGCGGGAGCAGAGTCTGCGGTGGAAGAAAAAACTGAATTTACTATATTCCTTGCAGCTATAGGTGATAAAAAAATTAATGTAATTAAAGAAGTTAGAGCTCTTACTGGTCTTGGTTTAAAAGAAGCTAAAGATCTAGTAGAAGCTGCTCCAAAAGAAGTTAAACAAGGTGTTTCAAAAAAAGATGCAGAGGAAGCTAAGAAAAAACTTGAAGCTGCTGGAGCTAAAGTAGAACTAAAATAGTATTTTTTTAATATTAAATTTTTGATTACATCTTCGGATGTAATATTATACATGGATTTATCTTTTACTGAAAAAAAAAGTATAAGAAAAAATTTTGGGAAATTAAAAGAAATTTTATCTATTCCAAATCTAATTGAAGTTCAAAAAAAATCTTACGAACAATTTTTAGCTCCAGATGGTATTAATAAATCAAATGATACAATTTTACATAAAGGTTTAGATAAAGTTTTTAAAGACGTTTTTCCTATAGAAGAACTTTCAGACAAAGCTACTCTAGAATATTTATCTTTTCGTTTAGAAAAACCAAAATTTAATGTTGATGAATGTCGACAGAGAGATTTAACCTATTCGTCATCTTTAAAACCCACATTACGTTTAGTTATTTACGATATAGATCCTGAAAATAATACAAAACAAGTTTTATCAGCAAAAGAGCAAGAAGTATATATGGGAGATATACCCTTAATGACTCCAAGTGGTACTTTTGTCATTAATGGAGTTGAAAGAGTTGTAGTAAACCAAATGCACAGAAGCCCTGGAGTTTTTTTCGATCACGATAAAGGAAAAACTCACGCCAGCGGAAAATATCTTTTTAATTGCAGAATAATACCTAATAGAGGATCTTGGCTAGACTTTGAATATGATGCGAAAGATTTATTATATTTTAGAATAGATAGAAAAAGGAAACTACCTATAACTACTTTGTTATACGCGTTGGGATATAAAAGAAATGAAATACTAGATTTATTTTATGATTTTAAAATTTTTAGCTTTGTTAAAGGCAAAAACCTATGGCATGCAAAATTTAATCCTAATGAATATCAACGTCCTATTAAAATAAGAAATGATTTAATCAATTTTGAAAATGGAAAAAAAATACTAAAAAAAGGATCAAAAATAAATATAGTTATTGCAAAAAAACTCTTTGATGATGGTTTAAAAAATGTTTCTTTTACATCCGAGTATTTTATAGATAAGCACGTTAAAAATAATTTGTTAAATCCCGAAACTAATGAAATTTTCCTTAAATCTGGATCTTCAATTGATCAAGAAGCATTAGATAATATTATAAAATTTAATATTTCAAAAATTGAAATAGCTGAAATTGATCCTATTACCAAGGGACCTTATTTAATTGATACTTTAAATATAGATAAAAATGATTCAAAAACAGAAGCTATTAATGATATTTACAAAGTTTTAAGACCGGGAGAACCACCATCATTTGAAGTTGCTAATGAGATTTTTAATAAATTATTTTTTACATCTGACCGTTATGATCTTTCTGAGGTTGGACGAGTTAAACTTAATTTTAAACTTCATTTAAAATGTAGTGACAGTGTAACAATTTTACGAAATGAAGATATTATAGCCATAATCAAACACATGCTCGATCTTAAAGACGGCAAAGGAGAAGTTGATGATATTGATCACTTGGGAAATCGTCGAGTTAGATCAGTGGGTGAGCTAGTTGAAAATCAATTTAGAATTGGAATTTTAAGAATGGAGAGAGCTATTAAAGAAAAAATGTCTATCCTTTTAGAAGTAGAATCGGCTATGCCTCAAGATTTAATAAACCCTCGCCCAATTACTTCAGTTTTAAAAGATTTCTTTGCTACCTCTCAATTATCACAATTCATGGATCAAACTAACCCATTATCAGAAATAACTCATAAAAGAAGAGTTTCAGCTTTAGGCCCAGGAGGTCTTACTAGAGAAAGAGCTGGCTTTGAAGTTCGAGATGTTCATCCAACTCATTACGGTCGAATTTGCCCAATAGAAACACCAGAAGGTCCAAACATTGGTTTAATAAATAGTTTAGCCACATTTTCACAAGTAAATAAATATGGCTTTATAGAGAGTCCATATAGAAAATTAATCGATGGTATTGTTACAGATAAAATAGAATATTTGTCAGCAATTGAAGAGGGTAAATACACAATAGCTCAAGCAAACTCAAAAATTGATGAAGATGGACATTTAACCGAAGAGTTAGTTTCTTGCAGAAAAGCGCTTAATTTTATTTTGTCAAAACCTGATGCGGTTGACTATGTTGATGTTTCACCTAAACAATTAGTATCTGTAGCCGCTTCTTTAATACCTTTTTTAGAAAATGATGATGCTAACAGAGCTTTAATGGGATCCAATATGATGAGACAAGCTGTTCCATTACTTAAGCCAGAGTCTCCTTTAGTCGGCACAGGAATCGAAAGAGATGTCGCGCTAGATTCTGGAGTTGCTATTGTAGCTAAAAAAGATGGCATTGTTAACAAAATTGATGGAAAAAGAATTGTTGTCAACGCATTTGAGAAAGATCTTTCTAAATCAGGTGTTGATATTTATAACTTATTTAAATTTCAAAAATCAAATCAGAACACAACCATAAACCAAAAACCTTTAGTAAAAGTTGGTGACGTAATTAAGAAAGGCGATATTATTGCTGATGGACCTTCTACAAAATTAGGAGAATTAGCGTTAGGCAAAAACGTTACCGTAGCATTTATGCCGTGGCTTGGTTATAATTTTGAGGATTCAATTTTAATTTCTGAAAGATGTGTAACAGACGATGTCTTTACTTCAATTCATATTGAAGAGTATGAATTAATGACCAGAGATACAAAATTAGGAACTGAAGAGATAACAAGAGACATACCTAATATTAGTGAAGAATCGTTAAGAAATTTAGATGAATCAGGTATTGTTTATATAGGAGCTGAAGTAAAAGCCGCTGATATATTGGTTGGGAAGGTTACTCCTAAAGGAGACAGCATTTCTAATCCTGAAGAAAAATTACTTAGGTCAATTTTTGGAGAAAAGGCTACCGATGTCAGAGATTCCTCATTAAAAATGCCTCCAGGTAGCAACGGTACAGTTATAGATGTAAGAGTTTTTAACAGACATGGAATCGAAAGAGACGAAAGATCAACCGCAATTCAAAGATCAGAAATAGAATCTGTTCAAGAAGATATGACTGCTGAAGAAGAAATTCTTAATAAAAACATTAAAATTAGAGCCCAAGAAATTATTAAGAACAAAAAATTAAGTATAGATTTTAAAAAACTTAAAGCTTTGACTAATTTAGCTCCAGCAAGCTTAGATGAAATAAATTTAAATGATTTATGGAAACTACAATTTGTTGATCAAAAAACAAATAGTGATCTTAAAATTCTTAAAGAACAATACAACAATGTTAAGCAAGATATCAAAGATAGATTTGACGACAAAGTTGAAAAAATTCAACAAGGGGATGATCTTTTGCCAAATGTTCTTAAAATGGTAAAGGTTTTTGTTGCTGTAAAAAGAAGTTTAAAACCTGGTGATAAAATGGCTGGAAGACATGGAAACAAAGGTGTTATTAGTAAAATTGTTCCAATTGAGGATATGCCGTATATGGAAAACGGTAAACCAGTTGATGTTGTTTTAAATCCATTGGGAGTGCCAAGTAGAATGAACGTAGGACAAATTTTAGAAACACATTTAGGTTGGGCGTGCTCTGAATTAGGTGAAAAAATTAATCAAATAATAAAACAGTACAATGACATAAAAAAAAGAAATACATTAATACACGAAATATTAAGCAAAGTTTATGGTCGGAGTGTTTATGAAGAAAAAATTAAACCCCTTAAAGATAAAGAGTTTGAAGAACTCGCAATAAATTTATCATCAGGAATACCAATTTCCACTCCAGTTTTTGATGGAGCTTCTGTAGAGGATGTAACAAAGTTATTAGAATTAGCAGAATTACCTTCTTCAGGACAAACAACTTTATGGGACGGTCGTACAGGCGAACAATTTGATAGAAAAGTAACAGTTGGTATTATTTATATACTTAAACTTCATCATTTGGTCGAGGACAAAATTCATGCGAGATCAACTGGTCCTTATAGTTTAGTCACACAACAACCTCTTGGTGGTAAAGCTCAGCTTGGTGGACAAAGATTCGGTGAGATGGAAGTTTGGGCACTAGAAGCTTACGGTGCTGCATATACCTTACAAGAGATTCTTACAGTCAAATCAGATGATGTTGCTGGCCGAACTAAAGTTTATGAAACTATAGTAAAAGGGGACGACAAATTTGAATCTGGTGTTCCAGAATCATTTAACGTCTTAATTAAAGAAATTAAATCTTTGGGATTAAATATAGAACCAAATTAAAATTATGGATAAAAATATAAGTAAACTATTTAAACAAGAAAGTATTGAAAAAACTTTCAGTCAAATAAAAATCACATTGGCAAGCCCAGAAAAAATTAAATCCTGGTCATTTGGGGAAATCAAAAAACCAGAAACTATAAATTATCGAACATTTAAACCTGAAAAAGATGGACTTTTTTGTGCTAGAATTTTTGGGCCTATAAAAGACTACGAATGCTTATGTGGAAAGTACAAAAGAATGAAGTTTAGAGGAATTATATGCGAAAAATGTGGTGTTGAAGTTACAAGATCAAATGTGAGAAGAGATAGAATGGGACACATTGAATTAGCAGCTCCAGTTGCACATATATGGTTTTTAAAATCCCTTCCTAGCCGAATAGCTGCAGCTATAGATATGAAACTTAAAGATGTTGAGAAAGTTTTATATTTTGAAAGCTTTTTAGTTATTGAACCTGGTCTTACTAAACTTAAAAAAAACCAGCTTCTTACTGAGGAAGAATATGTAAAAGCCCAGGAAGAATATGATGATTCAACATTTGAAGTTGGAATAGGCGCTGAGGCAATAAGAAAAATATTAATTAATTTAGATTTAAAGGTTGAAAGAGACAAGTTGAGAGTATTATTAAAAGAGACAAAATCAAAAGTTGCTGAAGAAAAAATAATTAAACGACTAAAATTAATGGAATCTTTTATTTCATCAGGCAACAAACCTGAGTGGATGATTTTAACTAGTATTCCAGTTATGCCTCCGGAACTAAGACCTTTAGTTCCTCTTGATGGCGGAAGATTTGCCACCTCTGATTTGAATGATTTATATAGAAGAGTAATTAATAGAAATAACAGATTAAAAAGATTAATGGACTTAAAAGCTCCAGATATAATTGTAAGAAATGAAAAAAGAATGTTGCAGGAATCAGTGGATGCATTATTCGACAATGGAAGAAGAGGTAGAGTTATAACTGGAACAGGTAAAAGACCTCTTAAATCTTTGTCTGAAATGTTAAAAGGAAAACATGGTAGATTTAGACAAAATTTATTAGGTAAAAGGGTGGATTATTCTGGTAGATCGGTAATTGTATCAGGTCCAGAATTAAAACTTCATCAATGTGGTCTTCCGAAAAAAATGGCAGTTGAATTATTTAAACCTTTTTTATATGCAAGATTAGATAAACTTGGTTTAGCAACCACAATTAAACAAGCAAAAAAATTAGTTGAAAAAGAAAAACCTGAAGTTTGGGATGCGTTGGAAACTATTATACGAGAACATCCCGTTATTCTTAATAGAGCCCCAACACTACATAGATTAGGTGTACAAGCCTTTGAAGCTAAATTGATTGAAGGTAAAGCAATAGAGTTGCACCCATTAGTTTGCGCAGCCTTTAATGCTGACTTTGATGGAGATCAAATGGCTGTTCATATTCCTCTTAGTATAGAAGCTCAATTAGAAGCTAGAGTATTAATGATGTCCACAAACAATATATTAAGCCCGTCTAATGGAAAACCTATAATAGTACCAAGTCAAGATATGGTATTAGGCATTTATTATTTATCTCAAGCTACAGATATAGAAAAAAATAAAAAAGATTCTAAGCCTAAAGGATCTTTTACTAATGTTACAGAAATTGAACAAGCTATAGAAACAAAAAGCATTAGTTTACATTCAGATATAATCTGTAGATATGAAACAATTGATCAAAAAGGAGAAAAAGTAATAGAGAGGTACCGGAGCACAGCTGGCAGATTTATTTTAGCAAATATTTTACCAAAACATCATAGAATTAAATTTTCTTTAGTTGATAGAATTTTGTCTAAACGAGATGTTTCAGAAATAATTGACATGATTTATCGTTTTTGTGGACAAAAGGAGACAGTTATTTTCTGTGATAATATTAAAACTTTAGGATTTAAGCATGCATTTAAAGCTGCAATTTCTTTTGGAAAAGACGATTTAATAATTCCCAAAACTAAAGGAAAGCTAGTTAACGATGCCAAAAAACAAATTGAAGATTACGAAGGACAATATTCAGAAGGATTAATCACCAGGGGTGAAAAATATAACAAGGTTATTGATGTTTGGTCTAAGTGTACTGATTTAGTAGCAAACGAAATGATGAAAGAAATTTCTTCCGCAACAAAAGTAATGGCAAATGACAGGATTGAGACAAATTCAGTATTTATGATGGCTAATTCAGGAGCTCGAGGATCAGCTGCGCAAATGAAACAGCTAGCTGGAATGAGAGGGTTAATTGCTAAACCTTCAGGTGAAATTATAGAAACACCTATAATAGCTAATTTTAAGGAAGGATTAACTGCTTTGGAGTATTTTAACTCTACACACGGAGCACGAAAAGGTTTAGCAGATACAGCGCTCAAAACTGCAAATTCTGGATATTTAACTAGAAGGCTTTGTGATGTAGCTCAAGATATTTCTATAACTAAGTACGATTGTGGATGCAAATCAAAAGATTCGCTTACTCTTTCTGAAATTATTGAAGGAGGAAATATTATAGTTAGTTTATCTGACAGAGTTCTTGGTAGAACTACAGCACAAGATATAAAGCATCCTATTTCTGGGGAAATAATTTTAAGCAAAAAGAAACTTATTGACGAAGAAATCTGTGAAAAAATTGATACCGCGGGAGTTAAATCTATCCAAGTTCACTCAGTAATAACTTGTATATCAAAAAAAGGTGTTTGTGCTCTTTGTTACGGTAGAGATTTATCAAGAGGAAAAATTGTTACAGAAGGTGAGGCTATTGGAATGATAGCAGCCCAATCTATTGGAGAACCAGGAACTCAATTAACAATGAGAACCTTCCATGTAGGAGGAACCGCTCAAATAAAAGAAGAATCCCAAGTGATCGCTCATGCCACTGGTAAAATTAGAATTGCAAACAGAAATATCATTGAAGATTCTAAAAAAAATAAAATTATTATGGGTAGGAATACTCAAATTTTTATTGAAGACGAAAATCAACGTCAACTTTCGGTTTATAAAGTTCCTTATGGAGCAAAACTTTATTGCGATAATGATGAAAATGTCACTAAAGGTAAAAAAATCTGTGAATGGGATCCTTATACACTGCCTGTTATAGCCGAAAAAAGTGGTAATGCTAGTTACATGGATCTTGTTGATGGAGTTTCGTTAGCTGAAACAGTTGATGAAGCAACTGGCATATCTTCTAAATCAGTACTAGATTGGAGATCCCAGTCCAAGAATACAGAATTAAAACCAAGAATAACATTAAGAGATGAAAAAGGTAATGTAGTTAAAAAAGCTGATGATAATGAAGCAAGATATTATTTAGTACCTGACTCAATCCTTTCTGTTAATGACGGTCAAAAAGTTTTTGCTGGAGATGTTTTGGCACGTCTTCCAAAAGGTACTTCCAAAACTAAAGACATAACAGGTGGCTTACCTAGAGTTGCAGATCTGTTTGAAGCAAGAAGACCTAAAGATAGCGCCATTATTGCAGAAAATGATGGAAGAATTGAATTCGGAAAAGAGTTAAGAGGAAAACAAAAAGTTTCTATTGTAAAATCTGATGAAACTTCTTCGTCATATTTAATTCCAAAAGGAAAACATATAAATTTTAACCAAGGAGAAAAGATAAAAAAAGGAGAATATCTTTTAGATGGTAGTCCTGCTCCACATGATATTTTAAGAATTCTTGGAATAAAATATTTAACTGATTATTTTGTTAATGAAGTTCAAGAAGTATATCGTTTACAAGGTGTTGTTATAAACGATAAACATATTGAAACTATTTTAAGACAAATGTTAAAAAAGATTGAAATCAAATCATCTGGCGATTCAAAATATTTACTAGGAGAACTAGTTGACAGAATTCAGCTAGAAGAAGAAAATGAAATCTTAAAATCTGAAGGTAAAAAGCCTGCTTTAGGCGAAAGAGTGCTTCTGGGCATTACTAAAGCATCTTTACAAACTAATTCATTTATATCTGCAGCTTCTTTTCAAGAAACTACGAGAGTTCTTACTGATGCCGCAATAAAGGGCAAAGTAGATCCTCTTCACGGCCTAAAAGAAAATGTTATTGTTGGACGTTTAGTTCCAGCTGGCACAGGCCATACTAAAATTAAGTGGCAAAAAGCAGCTGAAGAAAGAGATGCAGCTTTAGCTAAAGAATCACCTCCTGGAGAATTTAAGGAAAAGCAATTACCAATCACTTAAAAACCACATTTATTTGTTAAAGTTAAACAATTGAGTTGTTGACTTTTAATATCCCACTTAGTAATTTAGCGCAAATTTGAAAGTTGAAAGTTGGAAGTGAGGTATTTTTTACCTTAAACACTAACTAAAATTATCTGAAATAATTCAGATAGCTAGTATCTTTTCCAATAAAAAGTATTAAAGAATTATGCCTACTATTAATCAGTTGATTAAAAGAGCGAGAACAAAACCAAAGTACAGGAGTAAAGTTCCTGCGCTAGAAAGATCTCCACAAAAAAGAGGGGTTTGCACTAAAGTGTACACAACTACACCGAAAAAACCAAATTCTGCACTTAGAAAAGTTGCTAGAGTTAGATTATCAAATGGTGAAGAAGTTACCTGTTATATTCCAGGAGAAGGTCATAATTTACAAGAACACTCTGTTGTCCTAATAAGAGGTGGACGAGTTAAAGATTTACCAGGAGTTCGTTATCACATATTGAGAGGTAATTTAGATACCCAAGGAGTTGCAGCTAGAAAACAACAAAGATCAAAATACGGAACTAAAAAACCAAAATAATTTTATGTCTAGAAAAAAACAAGCACCAAAAAGAATTTTTTATCCTGATAGTAAGTACAATTCTTTAATATTAGCAAAATTTATAAACTTTTTAATGTATGATGGAAAAAAAACCACTTCTGAAAAAATAATTTATGATGCATTAGAAAAAATAAAAAATAAAACTAAAGAAGATCCAATTAAAGTTTTTAATGAGGCTGTAGCTAAAATACGTCCAAATCTTGAAGTAAGATCAAGAAGAGTTGGTGGCGCCACTTATCAAGTTCCTCAAGAAGTAAAATCTTACAGATCTCAAACTCTAGCTTTAAGATGGCTCTTAGAAGCAACAAGAAAAAGAAAAAATAAATCAATGTCTGATAAATTATTTAATGAACTTATGGATGCATCACAAAATAAAGGGGCTGCTATTAAAAAACGTGAAGACACTCACAGAATGGCAGAGTCAAACAAAGCTTTCGCTCATTTCAGGTGGTAATATGTCCAGAACTCATAATTTAGAAAAATATAGAAACATAGGAATAATGGCACATAT
>Ga0209403_10005955_pt1 | contig 12517 bp, 23 predicted proteins | sample ArcticOcean_MG_C_8_FD_187440 | JGI IMG/M metagenome (GOLD analysis project Ga0209403, IMG submission 187440) | Marine microbial communities from western Arctic Ocean - ArcticOcean_MG_CB11_86 (SPAdes) (version 2) | ecosystem: Environmental > Aquatic > Marine > Oceanic | place: Arctic Ocean... | reverse complement strand
GCTGATAGGAGTCTAGAGCGAACAATCTACCTCTACAGGTCATTATGAAACTACTAACAACTCGACAAACTAAACTAGACAAGTCTCAAACTCACGGACTGGACACGCTGACGGTCGGTTTGCAACTATCGCCGGAAAGAGAAGCAGCAGCCGTACTGTCACGGACTGACTTACCTAGTGTTTGCTCGTTTTCTGGGGCGTGCGCGGCTTTATGTTTGCGTGACGCTGGATTAAACAAGCTACCTACTCACTCTGTCGTACGCGCAACTCGGACCGCGCTTTACTTCGACGACCCTGATACCTTTTTTGCACAGTTGTTTCGAGAACTAAAATCAGCCGAAACCAAAGCATATCGACTGGGGTATACGTTCGCCGTCCGGCCAAATGTGTTGTCGGACCTACCAAAATTGGCACACCGTATCGCTAAGCAGTTCCCCGGAGCGAGTTGTTACGACTACACGAAAATACCCCGACCTCATTTACGCCAGTTAGACAACTACAGACTCGCTTATAGTTACTCCGAAAGATCAACTAAACGAGACATCACAGAATGCATAAAACATGGCGTAAATATCGCCGTCGTTTTCGATGCTGTCAAAGGCTCTCCGTTACCGAAGCATTGCACGTTAGCAGGGGCAACACTTCCCGTCATAGACGGTGACGTGTCCGATCTTATCTACACGTATCCTACGGGCGTTATTATCGGGCTTCGTTTCAAAGGTTCCCGTCGTCGGATGCAGGATGGTATCGATGCAGGCTGGATCCAACAGACGCAACAAACACACTAGGAAGAAAGGCACAAGAAATGACACTCATTCCCGCATACGGTCGTGACTATACATCCAAAAAAGCCGTGATGGTTGACTGGGACGCCGGTAGAGACTTTTATGTCTCTGACTTTTTTTCTCCATACGACGGGAAACCCACTAACAAGCATGATATCGAGCGCATGCCAAATCAACAAATACTGATCCGATATAAGAAGATGGCTCAGATCGCCGAAGTAGTGAAACTGACACGATAGGATACCGCGTCTCTTGTGGGCCTCATCAGCCGCACACACGGGTTGATGGGGCTTACTGGACACACGGAGATCAAGACCAAGGAGAGGATAATAGTGGAAGGTTTAAGATCAGCGAAGCTGCTAGCCATCGGTTTACTATGGATCGTCATGTTGATTACTGGATATCTAGGTAGCTTCGGATGGTTCGATCAGATTAATACCGATCAGATCAGGTTGCAACGGGTCGACCGCCTTCTCAGGTGACACCTTGGCACCTTCCCATGATCGGATGGTATTAACAGTGTGTACCCCAATAGGTATTGCGAGACAATTGGATACTAACCTGACCAAGTGTGTTTTGTATCTACGTATCCCAGACATATCCTTAGCGGTTAGATCTCCAACTGGCGACACATACAGTAAGTTCCTGTCTACGTCGACGCTGACATCAAACCCTCTCCGTTCGAGTTCGATCAGTAACACGATTGCGAAATCTGGCGTGTCACACCCGAACATATACGTGGTTGAACCATCATCCGTTTCAGAAGATGACATTGCAGGAGATGACGTTGCAGGAGATGACATTGCAGAAGATGACGTTTCAGGAGATGACGTTTCAGGAGATGACGTTTCAGGAGATGACGTTTCAGAAGATGACATTGCAGGAGATGACGTTTCAGAAGATGACTTGACCTATATATAAAAAATGCTCAGCGGGACCACGCCTCCCCTAAAGGGAGAGGCTTGTCCTGTCCCGGCCTTGTCCTGTCCGTACGGGACAATGTCCCGTTCTTAAATCCCGATGTATTAAGGACTTACGTATATGACTCACATTTGTCCAGGGTGGTGTCCCGCTCGCTAGATTCATCGTTGTCCCGCAACATTATGATGTCCACATCGCAACGCAATAGAGAGAGAAGAAACCATGACGTTTACGCTGAGTAAAATAGAAGTTGCCCTCGACGACCTCTGCCAGGCCACTATTTTCGCCTCCTATACGAATTGCCAACCTTCGACACCGTGGAGATTAGAGCGCAAAAAAGTGACTGGGCGCAAAAAAGAGCGACGTGTCGGCTACCTAGCTGCAAGGGTTCACGCAGGTAAAGAGTCCGAAAAAAAGCGAGATGAGGACCATGATGCTCCCTTCACGTTGACCTATCTTGGGTCAGTCGTCGCTGCTGGTAACAAAAAGTTTATTTACGAGAGCATCGTCGCTATCAACCTTGGTATCAGTCTCGCCGGTTCTGCCCTGCAACCTGTAACATCCTCTCAAGCGGCAAGCGTTATAGGTCGTCTCGGGGGACTCGCAGGACGTGGCGTCACGAGTCCTCGCAAGCGTGAGGCTTCCCGTCTCAATGGGAAACTGGGCGGCAGGCCACGTTTGAGTAAAGTTGCCACCCCCGTCACTTGATGGCAATCCACGTCACCGCCATGCGCCCTGACTGCGTGCGCCTCGCCGGGCCGGATGTTATCCAGTTGGCACGTTGCAATTCGATCCGGCGAGGCCTCTCAGTTGACCCGTCAAGACCCAAAGCTCGCTGTATTTGTGAATCTGTCAAACCCGATAACCCGCTCGCTCTGATGGCGTCGAGGACATTAAGTCTAATCGTGCCAGATTTCGGCTCGGCCGCTTCTGCTGCTCTGCGGCTCGTCAATCTACTGATAGCGGATCGACCGCTGTAGGGCAATGTCATTTTATGAGTCTTTCCTTATATAGGTTAGTGATGTTCTGGTGAGACATACCAATGACTGAGCACCAGAATTTCAACATCTGGCTACCCTCCAGGAATCTCCTCGCATCCTCTGGGTCTCGGCCCGTGCGTTTTCCATCATCCCGGTATCGTACCTGCTGCATCTTCGGCTTCCCGACAACTCTACGACCGTGGGTATGCAGTCTCGGGACATCGACCATCCTTCGGGAAGAACAGTCCTTGATGGCCTGAATAATGACGGAAAATGCAATTCTCCTCTCTGGTCCCATCGCTATTCGGCCAAGATCTTCGTCGAACTGCCGCTGCAACCATCTCTCGTACGATGATCCTTTACTCTTCATATTTGTCAGACCACGGAATCGCGATGACCTCTAAACACCTCTCGCACACGTATACCAGTTCTCCGTCTAAACCGCTTCCTCGCTCCAATATGAGATTCCCGTGCTCGATAATGCATCCATACCAAATCTTATTCATTAAACGCTGCCAATTCCCTGTCATTGTCACCCTCTAAAGGACCGTGCAGATCGATGAAGTCACCGTATCTCATAGCCACCAGCGAGTCCACGTCACGTTGTCGAGGCTTTTTGAGTATGAGCAAACCGATTTTGCCGTGAGGCTCAGCGTCCCCAGCGATTCCATTCATCCATACCCAGAGCCACGCTGGGAGTGTTTTGCGCAACTTGACTTGGATATGGAAAATCGGAGTGATGACATCAGCACCGTCCCTATCGACACCCGTGACGGGTATTCTCTTCCCTCCCAAATCTTTCGCAACACGACGCTCGGACCCCTTCCAAGTGCTTCTGCTTGTCATTGCAACTACCTCTTTTTTCAACGAAGGTAAGTAAGTCGTGTTTTTCAAAAAGACCGTAAATTACCTTCATGTCAGCTAGAAGTTGAAGTCGAAGAACTTCGGCCCACCTTTTCGCAGTAGACCCCAACCTCTCATAGAACCGTTCACACTTGTTCCAGACAGTTTGTATCGGTCCAGTTTTTGTCGATACGAGAATCGTAATACTGGCCCGTCGCCCGGCGTCAATGCGTATCGTTGAGCACCCGATGTGTGACCGACGTAACCTCCACGTTCAAACGTCATCGCGTCGACAGCGCCCGATTGAGGCCCGTTCATCAATTCGGCGTGGTCTTCGATTACCTTTACGGACCTCTTTGTCAGCCCAACGACAGTCCCGCAGTTACTATCTGTACCAGCACTCCAGCTAACGGAATCTCCAATGCCGTAACCCGTGTTATTCTGTGTCATTTTTTAAATGCTTCCTCAGTGCGTTTTGCAGTTCGTATTGCTTATCCATGCTGCAATTAAGTAATCCTCGTAACCTTTCGATCTCTTCTCGCGCAGACTGCAATCGTCCGTGCAGGTAGTCGTATGCAGACACGTCATACTGTTGGTTGCTGATGTTTCCTGTTGGTGACGATAGAATGAAATCGGTAGTCTTACTCATGCGGAGTCTCTTCTTTCCACGTTTTGGAACAAACATTGCAGAACCATTGCCGCCGTGTTCCCGTTTTGACTAATTCGATCTGCCGGAATTCCCCGCACGACGGACAGGTAGACATAATTAAATTTTCACCACGATCCGGCAGAGTCCGATTTTCTCCAATATCGAGTCGGATGGTGTCCGTTTGGAATTCAGAAGGTCGGACAGGTAGGTCGTACTAATCGAGAGTCTTCGCGCAGCCTCGGCCTGTGTTCCGGCCCCCTCGACGTAAATCCGAAGCTTGCCGACTGCGTCTATCGTTTTTGCCATGCCCCATAGTATCACAGTCAGCGGATGCGCGTTGACAGCGACGTTCTGCTGTGTTTTAATGGTGGCTCAAGTGAACACTCAAGAATCAATAACTACACCAAGGAAGGTTCAATATCTGACATGAAAATATCTACGGGTCGCTTCATGAAGCAGGAAAATCTCACCGAGGCAGGCGAGGATTACAGGATTTTACGTTGCTGGGAAGACGATGTCACCCTCAGCGAAGGCGGCACCGAAAGGAAATTTCTCCTTGAGCTCGAAGGCCTCAAGCCGCTTATCCTCAATAGCGTGAATATACGCGTATTGGTCGACATACTTGGCAACGAGACAGATGACTGGCCGGGGTCTAAGATCTGTGCGTTCGCAGATAAGTCTGTCAGCTACGGCGGGAAAACCACTGGAGGGGTCCGCCTACGGCAAGCCGCATCTTATCGTGTTGCAACCAAGGGATCGAAAACGACGAAGGAGGACGCTCCATTCTAACTTCTTGCACTAGCTCATGGGTGCCTATTCAATCAGTATGGCACCCATGAGCATTGAGGTTTGCGACATGTTGACGTTCGATTCTTCATCCCACATATATTCGGTAGACGGCGTGACTGTCCCCTCCGTTACCGGGGTAATTTCAAATGCAGGATTACTGGGTCAGGCACCAACTTTTTATACTCCCGAATCTGCTGCTCGCGGAACGAGGGTTCACCGGGCTTGTGCTGAATTCGATCTGGGCGTCATCGCCCCAGAGATGATAGACGAAGAGCGAGGGTATCTGGAGTCATACCAGCAGTGGTGTGCCCTGGTTTTGCCGCAATGGACTTCGATAGAACAACCAGCCGTGTCGTCCCCAGATTTTGAGAAGAAATTTGGCTACCGGTTTTGCGGAACGGCTGATCGAGTGGGGACGATCTCTGGGGGACCGGTCGTCTTAGACCTGAAAACCGGATCACCGGCCTCGGGCCTGTCACATGCGGTTCAATTGGCGGCTTACGACTTACTACATGACGACATACCTCCCGGTAAGCGTCGGAGGATCTGTCTTTACCTTCACCGGTCAGGCAGGAAACCTAAAGCAGTTGAATTTACCAGCACGACTGACTATTTGATCACTCATAAAATTCTACAACAGGATCGAGGAACATAAATGGCTCCGATTATAGGCAAGTCTGCTAGGGAATCTATTAAACCTGTCTGGCTGAGGCAGGCGTCTACTCTATATAAATCCAAAACCGAAGAACTTGTAGCTGCATCAAATATGGTGTCGGTGCTCACGCAGGCGGACTCAGAATCAGCGTCATTGACGCTCTGCTCTATAAAAAAGCTGAGAGTCTGGATCTCTGGAGTCTATGCCGATGCGTTAGCACCAATGTTACTTGCACGTAAAACGCTCCAAAAACAGGAGACAGATCTGCTGCTTCCTTTGTCTAAGGCTGAGAAGCATCTCACGTCAGAGTTAACCGCGTTTTCAGAACGTCAGAGGTTGCTCCGAGAAGAACTCGCCAAACGCGACATGGATGTAATTTTACTAGGCGGGATACCAGAGTCACGATCAGTGGAGGCGGTAGGTTCAAGTCCGTTATATTCTCGGACTACGTACGCTGGTCGTGTCGACGATCTCAGCGCATTAACGTTATCGGTTGCTGCGGGAATCCTGCTGTCCCAGCCCGGAATTCCTCCAGACGTACGTGAGTTCCTCCTTTCCCGTTGCCGCCCTACGCAGCAGTCATCGTTGACGATGTTACAACCGAGTGCGCCCGAAATAAACGCTCTCGCCAGAGCACTCAGGAACGACCTCGACCTACCGGGGGTGTCCATCGTCAAAAACACGACCCTGGTGGCAAAATAGTGAACCTGCAAGAATTCGCCACACGCTTCAGCGGGGCGCGAGAATCCGGTGGGCGATACTCGTTCCAGTGTCCTGTCCACGACGACACCGTCAATTCCGTTTCCGCAAGCACTGATGAAAACCGGATATTAGTGCATTGCCACGCCGGGTGCTCCACGCATGACATTTTGTCTTCGGTTGGTTTATCCATGAACGACCTGTTCTCTGATCCTCCAGCGTCGACACCACCTGTCCCCATGTTGAAATCTTCGTCCACTGAAAACGTATATACCTACACCGATCTGGACGGCACTGTTCTTCACGAGGTCGTGCGTGGCAAGGGTAAAACTTTCAGACAACGTCGGCCGAAACCGGACGGCGGGTGGGAGTGGAAAACGTCTGGACACCGCGTACCGTTTCGCTGGCCTGAACTAGTCGGGAACGATGAGGTTTACATCGTCGAGGGCGAGAAAGACGCGCTGCGATTGTGCGAACTCGGTGTGCCTGCGACGTGCAATTTGGGTGGTGCTGGGAAATGGAGAGAGGAGGAAAGCGAGAAACTCAAAGAGATCGCACCACGGGTTGTATACGTCATACCGGATAACGACCTACCTGGTCAGAAGCACGCGGTGTCGGTCGTTGAGCATCTCACGAAGGTGGGGCTAGAGGCTCGCATTGTCCCTCTACCTGGACTCGACAAACATGGGGATGTCAGTGCGTGGCTCGACAAGGGTCATACGGCTGCGGATCTTATCACCCTCTCTCATACCCCACCGGCACTTGTGTCATCCTCTGCGATCCCTCCAGAGGTCATGCAATCCGACCAGATATTTACGCGGGTTGGCGAGGGTCTATACAGACTGGAATACCCAGGACTCGGTATCACACTGGAGGCATCGCAACTACATCGGGACAGGGGCCGGGAATTGCACGGCGAGCTAACCGTGACCACCACCATTGAGGGTGCGAAAACGGTCGACGGTGTCCTGCTCTGGTCCTCTCTGAATTTCAGTTCACAACGGACCCGTGCGAGTACGGCCTCATCGCTCGCTGGTCGTAGTGGCCCGTCAGGGTCGACGCTTGATTGGGTCGGAGCCGTCGAGACACTGGCTCTACGTGTCGCACGGGCCGAGGGTAAGGGGAGTGTCATCCAACCATTAGCCGACTACCCTCTCCCGTCACCAGAGAGCCAGTGGGACGTGTCGGGTCTCCCCATTTTGCAGCGTCACCCGATGATCCTCTTTGGTGATGGTGGGTCCGCAAAGTCGTATCTCGCTCTGCATATCGCCTCAACGCTCGCTGGTCGCGGGATCAAGGTTCTGTTCGCTGACTGGGAATTCTCACCAGAGGATCACCGGGAACGTCTGGAGCGTCTGAATGGTCCTTCCATGCCCCGCGATACATTGCACTACGTCCGATGCGCGGGTCCGCTCGTGGCTGAAATGGCTCGTCTCCAGAAGCACATCGTCACGCATCAGATCCAATATATCGTCTGTGACAGTATCGCTTTTGCTGTGCCGGGCCGTCCCGAGGATGCCGAAAATGCTTCTGCTTACTTCCGTGCGGTGCGGTATCTCGGGATAGGCTCATTGCATCTCGCGCACACCACCAAATCGCACGAACATGGAGAGGACAAGCCGTTTGGGAGTGTATTCTGGTCGAATGGCGCTCGGTCGGTATGGCTGGTCAAGCGAAACGGTGATCAGGGTGATGGGAGCAATGTCGTGGAGGTCGCGCTCAGTCACAAAAAATCAAACACCGGCAGGCGGCTCTCGACCTTCGGACTGAGGCTCTCGTTCTCACCAGATCGCACCAGAGTGGACAGGTTTGACGTAGCGGACAGTGTCGACCTCGCGGGATCGCTCCCGTTGTGGCAGCGCGTGAAATCCCTGGTCTCGACTCGACCCATGACCGTCGATGAAATCGGCCGTGAGTTGTCAGCGAAACCAGACAGCGTACGCAAGGTCGTTCAGCGAATGGACATGTTCGTACGCGGAGAGGACGACAAGATCAGCCTCGGCACGACTTTGCACTCAGGCAGGTTTTGAGATGCTGAACCTTACTATCGCGATTAACATCGTTGCCACGGTAGGACTCGCCGCCGCCGTTGTGGTGCTGCCGGAATCGGGCATCCTTGCGCTGTTAATCAGTTATGCGTCTGGAATTCTCACGATGACAGGGAGCCGATTCCAGGTAGGCATCGAATCATCCGACCCACCAGAATCATGAACACTGACGCTGTCTTCTCCCGTTCTTCCGATGAATGGACTACCCCTCCCGATCTTTTCATGGCGCTACATGCGGAGTTTAACTTCGACATCGACGTAGCGGCGACGGAAGAGAACTGCGTGGTACCAGGATACCTCGTGGACTCGCTAGAGAAGGACTGGGAGACACGCGGGAGGCGCATTTGGTGTAACCCCCCTTACAGTAAGATACGTCCCTTCCTAGAGCGAGCCAGTAGCGCAGCGCGTGGAGGCTCACTGGTTGTCTGTCTCGTCCCAAGTCGAACGGACACACGGTGGTGGCATGACTACGTCTGGGATACTGACCGACAGCGACCACGCGATGGTGTCGAGGTGCGGTTCTTCAAGGGGAGATTGAAGTTTGGGGACGGTCGAGGCAGCGCACCCTTCCCGTCTTCCCTACTGATCTTCCGCCCGACCCCGGCATCTGAATGCACATGGGTCGGGTTCGGCCGAAGCTTTCTGAGAGTAGCGTGTGTGACCTGCGGAGCGGTGCGATACAAGAAGCCGATCCCTATTCCGTAGCGGTACCCACGCCCTCGATTCCCCTATCGGTGACCAGTCGTAGACCGATATTGATCAGCCCCACGATGACAGCAAGCGTTTCCGGCGGCAACGGGATGACCCCTGCCACGGCTGCACCCGCCGACAAAAGCTGGAACCAGAATGTCTTACTCTTCCACAGTTTTTTCTTCATTGCTCCCTCTCTCAATACGCGCACTAGGTCGGATACCCGCCTGTGTATTCTAAACATTCGCAATGGATTCATCAAGACTCACGGTCAGTCGATACGGCGCAATGAGGTGTCCTCACGCAACACTTTGTAAAGGTCACAGTCCGGTGGGCACTCGACGGCTACCTGGATGGTGCAATGAGGCAACACGCTGTTCACGTAGAAAGGCAATGCGAGTTCCGCTACAGGCATGGCCGGTCCCCCACAGGCTTCTTCCCACAACGCCACCGTGAGATCGGGAACGCCGAAGACGTGCCAATAATTCACCTGTTCCTGTGTCAATGGTTGCCACGGGATGTCCGCCTGCTGGCGCGGTAGTGGGATAAAAACCCAGACGAGAATGGCAAAACACAACAGTCGTAGCGCGAAGCTATACCGCGAGGGCAAAGCTCTCCTCGGTCGTGACGCGAGGCGTAATGATGTCTAGCCAGACCTCTTCTCCGCGATCCAGCACATCTGAGATACGTGGCTGCACTTCCCGCATCGCATCACGCGAGTTCCTGATTTGGAGATACGCCCCATCTGACGCATCGCGCTCCATCCCAACAAGAATACATCCAGAGGTGTCTCTCTCCTGGTTGTTTCCGCAATGGATACGCACGCCGCCAAACCCCGGCACGGCATGGATCATCGGCAAGAGCTTGTTGAACTTCTTTGAACGCGAGATGGTAATCTTGAATGACCCTGATGGAATCGCGGTGTCGCCATAGACCTTGGGACCGTCACGCACGGGATCTTCGAGGGTGTGGCATGAGAACCCATCAGGAAATGTCATCGTGCCGAGTGTCCGCTGATCGTTGCAGTCGTCGCGCACCATCTCGATGATCATCGCTTCACGCCCCAATAAATCGCCGCCATGATCACGCTACCCATACTCGACCATGACAGCGCATTCGCCCGGTTCCCCCTGTCGCGCAATACAGCAATTTCGACTTCCGAAATGCGGGTCCGTCCGTTCAGCGAGTCAAGCCTTTTAATTACTGACTCGATTGCTCCCATGACAGCAGCATGACGTTCGTCCGCAAGCCGTTGCTCCTGATCCATGACGTTAGGCCGGATACGAGACAGACACAGCAATCATGGCCGCATAAATCTCATCGGCCCGCTCTTGCGTGATGTCACCGATGCTGGCGCTGTAATTGAGCATCTGTTCAACTCTAGGGTCTTCGGTCAGGAACGGGTCTGTTGCCGCATCGTACAGTCCCACCCCCCAGGCCATTGTCGAGTCCGTCTGCGGCCCGAGCATCGCGACATATTCATCCGGTGTGAGGATGTTCAGGAAGTCAGTCTTTTTGATACGCAATACCGTCACGGGCGGGGGCGGAGCAGACCAGCTATCATCTGCTGGATTATATGTCCCACCTAATTGCGCGTCCGGCGTGTCGGTCACGTCCACGAAGCAAAACGAGTCGTCGGGCGCTATCGGACCAGTCGGCCCGTCTCCGTTCCACTCTGAGTAGGCGATGTAGTCTGACTTTTTGGTTTGTAATTGTCGCATAGCCTAACTCCCTTAGAAGTACTCAACCAGCTCATATGAAAACGTGAGCGTGTACGCGCTTGTTCCGTATCGCGTTGCGGTGATGGTTGTCGAATTAGTCAGCACAAGATATCCTCGGCCGTCAGCGCCGTTCCATGTCGTCAGAAAGATATCGCCAAGAGTGCTCAGCAATGACTTTGCAGTATCGACGGATGACACCGTCACCGCCTGAGTGCTTTGCCCGCCGGCAATAACAGCCGTCCCGCGCTGGATACTCTTGATAACGCTCGCGATCTTATTCGCGGTCGGGACTTGCGTCCACATTTGCTGCGGTGTTGCGCCAGATTTCATCTTTTTCCCTCTCCAACTAAGGCGTGATGTGCATCACATAACCAGACAGGACTATAACGTTTGCCGTCGCAGCAAAAGCCTTCACCGTCAAAGCTGCGGACCCTGAACCAAGTAAGATCAATCCGTCTACGACCAGCGTGAGTCCACTTTTTACGGTGATGGTTTGCACAATTACGTTGTCTGGAACCGTGACCCCTCCAAACTCAACTGTCAGCACCACATCTGCGGAGTGTCCGTTGTACGCCCATATGGAGAGCCTATTTATTATGGTAGCGGAGGTTCCAGTCGCATGTACCGTAGTGGCACCAGACGTGTCGGTTCCGACTACTTTAATACCCAGTCCCTGCGTGCTGCCGGAAAACGGGATCATCGCTGTTGCGTTCGCCATTAATTCACCATCGCCTCAATTTGAAGATAGTCAGTTAGCTCTACGACGGCCACGGCTGCACTCGTCCAATTACCGCCCGCACTCGTAAGGACATTCCCTGCCGTGGACGGCGCAACGAACGCAACATTGCCTGTGCCCGCGCCGACCAGTACGCTCGCGGCTGTTAGTGACGCAACCCCTGATCCGCCCTGCGCGACAACAAGCGGCGTGTTCAGTCCCCCGCTCAGCGTGACAGCCCCCGTTACTCCAAGCGTCCCACCAACAACGGTATTGCGACTGAAAAACCCGTCCCTTGGTCGAGACGCGCCAGCCTTGCCGATGTCGTAGGTGTTGTCAGTAAAGAGCAGATCCTGCGTAATCGGATTCGGTAATGTCGCCACGACGGCTGCGGTTGCGGCCAGTATTAGCGAGGTTGTCGTATTCGCCACACCAACTACCCGGCTGTTGGACGGCGCGCTCGTAGAGATGGCACCGGGCGTGGTCGTGATGTAATACGTGGTGCCCTTTACAACCGATGAGGCCGTTGTGGCGACACCTGCAAGCCTGATCGTCCCCGACTGGTTAATGGCGATGGCGCTCACTACCATCCCGACAGACTGGGGCAATGTAGACGTGGCCGTGGCGTCGGAGTCGGTGAGATACCACGAACCCTTCGTCAATGCGGGAGTCTCACCACCAGAACTCATGTAGACCACTTGGCCTGCCGTGACCGCCTCTCCCACGGTGCCTTCGATGTCGAGGTTCGCAGAGCTTCCAGGGACTGACAGGATATTGTCCTGATCGTCAATGGTGACACCCGCGCTTGTCTTGATAATGAATCGGTAGTTCCCGCCCGAGGCGAGGTAGGCGACATATCGACCTGCTGAATCCGCCACGATGGGGTTCGCATTGGCGACATCGAGCGCACTGGTCGTATACGTGGTGGCGTTCGTCGTCGTACCTGAGACATACGTGTAGATCTTTGCGCCGGGCACGGCTACGCCGGTCGTGTCTAGCACGGTCTGATACGGGGTCGGTGT
>Ga0209403_10005950_pt1 | contig 12524 bp, 10 predicted proteins | sample ArcticOcean_MG_C_8_FD_187440 | JGI IMG/M metagenome (GOLD analysis project Ga0209403, IMG submission 187440) | Marine microbial communities from western Arctic Ocean - ArcticOcean_MG_CB11_86 (SPAdes) (version 2) | ecosystem: Environmental > Aquatic > Marine > Oceanic | place: Arctic Ocean... | reverse complement strand
CTGCGCGCCAAGGCGTCGCCGTTCTCGCTCTGCCTCGTACATGTAGAAGCCCGTCGCCTCGTAGTCTTCATGAAGATCGGAGAACAAATCGAATGGCTGGTCAGCCATCACCTCTCTGGGGAGCTGCCATAGATCAAGTGGTTCCTCGCAGTTCCCCACTACGTCGTGCTGCTTTTCTTGAGTATAGCGGCAACGATCTGCGTGATCATCGCCTGGTTCGCTATTCTCTTCGCGGGGCGTTATCTGCGGGGATTGTTTGACTTCGTCGTCCACTTCATGAGATACTGGCTACGAGTCGTCGTCTCCGCCTTCATGCTGACGACAGAGCGCTATCCGCCCTTCAGCCTCTAACGTGCAGATGATACCCGGTAGAGCGGCGACCCTTCACAGAAGGGTGGCAATCATCTCCTGATTGTAGCCGACGAGGAGCCGCTTGCCGGCACGAATCGTGGGAGCCCTGAGTTTGCCCGATCTGCCCAGTAGCAGGGCCAGCAACTCGTCGTCGCCAGGCCGACTTTGACGCAGATCAATACGATCGATCTTCTGGCCTTTTGCAACGAACATCTCATCGATGCCTCGTAGTAGATCCAGGGCCGTCTCTGCTGTGACGGGCTCCTTGGTGGCACTTTGCACAGTGCCATCAGATACATCATTCTGCGCAAGAAACTCTTGCGTGTTTTTGCAGCTTGTTCAGCCCGGGCGGTGGTAGCGCCAATCGATGTTTGGCATGGATCCTTTCCTGTCTCTTTTAGTTCAAAGCGCAGGGCAGAAGCGTGCCGCTGTCAGTGCATAGACCTGCGCGATCCGTGTCAGTTCGCTGACAGGCACACTCTCCTGCGTTGTATGAGCACCGGTCGCATGGGGGCCATGGGTTAGTGCCGGGATACCGGCCATGGCTGAGTACTTGTTGCCATCATCCACAAAGGGTTTGCCGCCGAAAGGCAGCTGCGCGCCACTCACCTGTTGCGAGGCAGCCTGCAGACACTGGACGATCGGTTCTGTCTCGTCGATATGGAATGCATCACCTGGCACTTCGATGTGCCACTCGGCGACGGTTCCCGTGTCTTGCGCCACACGCTCGATGATCGAACCAAGCTGCTCTTTTACAGCCTCGACCTGTCCAGGCGTCACCCATCGACGTGTCCCCTTCACCTGACAGGTGGTTGGTGACTGGTTGTAGATCTCTCCTGCTTGCAGCAACCCGACGAAAGCCGTATCACAGCCAGCGTGTGGATGGGTACTCTGCGCCAGTTCGGCGGCGAGTTGTTTGAGGCGAACCACGAGCTCCGCCCCGGCGTTGACGACATTCGGCTGGTTGGCTGGCCGCAGAACCTCGTGGACAGGCTCACCCGGACGCGACAGAGTCACCTCGAAAACGGCCATCCCCCGACCGGCCAGAGGTAAGGGATGCGCGAGATATTCCGGCAGCAGGACCGCATCGCCCGTGAACCCTCCTTCGATCAGACCATGCACCTGGCGACCGTCCCCCCAGGGTGCTTCGTGATGGTCGTGGGTGGTGAGCAGTATACTGCCGCCCTGCAGGGCATCGGTATCGCGTAGAGCGCGCATTGCTTCGACACACGCAGCGATCCCACCCTTCATGTCCGAGGCCCCAAGGCCCAACAGGTTGCCATCGACGACACTTGCCGGCACGAATGGCAGATGCACCGTGTCGAGGTGACCATCGAATTGCAGGGTACGTCCCACGCTACTGCCATGCAGGCGCGTCACAACAGCGGGTGCTTTCGGCCAGCCCGCATCGGGTCGCTCCACCTCAAAGCCGTCCGCCGTCAGGATCTCGGCAAGTCGAGCGGCCACGGCCGTTGCATCACAGGTGGGACTGGGCACATCGACGAGAGCCGTTGCCGTCGCCAGCAAGCGCTTCTCATCAACAGCGGTGACTATTTTCTTCTGGTCTGTCTCTTTCATAGAGACAAGACATAGGGACATTGCACGGTTTCAGGCAAATAGAGCCAGTTGTGGAAGAGCACCAGACCCTTTGTTATGGTAAGCTTGTAGAAATTGGTATGGTGAGCTTGTAGAAAGATCTCTCCCGCCCATCCAACGCCAGGAGGCCTGTATGCAGCGCCTCATTCGTTTTGTCGCCATCGTCTGCCTTACCCAGGTCCCGGCCCATGCACAGCGTACGTACCTCCAGTTCGATCAGAATGTGGATGTGGGATTCGCCAAATGGATTATTCCCCTTGGACTCCTCGGCGGGCTTGCACATCTGACCTACTCGTTTGTGACCAAGCACCGGAAGAACCGCAGGGCGCGCGCCAATACTGCCTCGACCAAGGCCGAACGATCCCATGCTTTTGAGGAACGGGCGACGGCCCTCGGCTTTCGACAGGGCGAGGCACGCACGGTGCAACGCATCGCCGTACGCCTGTCTCCCAAGGCCCCACTCAAGCTGCTGAACTCGGCCGATGGCCGAGAGTATCTCGTCGGCGATCTCGACAAACGGATCGGCAAGCGACAAGGTGAAATACGCGTGTTGGAGAAACTGAAATCACGCCTGATCGTTTTGCGGGATCAAGATGTGCATGAACGCGAGACACGGCGAGAATTGAAGCAAATCTCGCCGTGTGGGTGCTGCAACGCCGATCGCCGGTTGAAACGGAACTATTTGATGATGAAGACGCGACCGATGGGGAGGATGAAGCAAATGGCCTTGGTGAGGGCATGAATTCTGTCGCCGGTCGTCTGCTCGATATCAGCGAGGGGGGCGCGGCGATCAGTGTCGATCTGGACGTGAGCCGTGGCGACCGAATCCAATTCTGGTCAGCAGAGAGCACATGGATTCTGGGAGAAACCCGAGCCGGTGTGCTGAACACGGCAACGCGCAATGGCGAAAAGGTATTGCACTTGTACTTCGTCGACCCAGACCTGCGCGAACTGCGCCAGGCCCTGGCCGATCTTCGTGAGCGGAATTCGGACCCTGCCGGCCCCGAAGAAGACGACCCATAGCGGCCGCGTCAGTAGGCGACGCTAATGAGCCCCGTCGGCGTCGCCCCGCCGGCATCAGCGTCGACCTTGTAGCGCACGATGTAGATGCCGGGCGGTACTAACTGGTCCTTCGCATCCAGACCATCCCATTCGATCCGATAAAGACCGCTGGCATTGCTGCGGGTCTCTGCCAAGGTGCGGATCTGGCGACCTGTCAGGTCGTAGATATGGACGCCCACCTCGCGATGCACATTTATGCGCAGCACAGCAAATTCGAACAAACCCTGGTCATTGATGCCGTCGCCATTGGGCGAGAACACACGGCTCGTTGCGTCCCCGATTCGCACGGTGCTACCTCCCAAGGGAGTCATCACCGTCAACCCCGAGCCAATGGACAGATCATCGCCGACAGCATCTCCGCCATCAGCAGACTGCCACGAATCTGGGGTAGAGGCAGCGGCCGCCTCGAGCCCGAAGGTGGATCCACTTTGAAAAACGGTGGCCGTAAAGGACAAACGCACCAGATCAGGACCGGTGGACCGAATCGACGCAGGTAGTTGCACCAGCAGCGTGTCGGTCCCATCTCCGGTCACCGAAAGCGTTTGTCCCGAATCATCTTGAAACAGACTGTCTCCAGCACGCGTGAAACCCTGGATCGTCGCCGCAGAGAAGTCATCTTCATCGCCTAGATCGACACCACGTAGCGTCATGACCGATCTGGATGGAGCCGTGAGACGCAAGTGGTTGAAATTTCCCGAGCGCGTCGTGACAAAGGACGGTCGAAGATAGACATCGAAGTCGATCAATTCGCCGACCGGCACCTCACGATTGGGTGAGATTTCAGCGAGAAGTTGCGTCGCCACAGGCTGTAAGGTGGACACGGAAATCGAACGCAGCGTGGCCGCCGTATCGACAGATGATGTCAGCAGCCTGGCCTCAACGATCAGATACCGTCGTGGACTTGGCGAGACGATCCGCTCGCCTTGCTCGATATAGGCCTGGCTAAAATTGCTCCACCCGGGGCCGGGGACGGTCTCGATTCGAGGTAGGGGATCGCGAAAGAAGGACGGTTTTGAGTCCCATTCTGACTTGGTGACCTCTTCGCCGGTCTTGAGATAATAGTGACTGATCTCGTTAAGTTCATCACCTGTGCGTGTGCGAATTTCAACGGATGTGCCTTCCGGCGTCTCAGCATCCCAGGAGATATTCTGCAGAATACGAGGTGTGTTCATATCGATGAGATCGGAGACCATGTTCACCTCCGGCACAGTCCCACTACTGTAGATCTGCATCTCCGTCACAACACTCTGGAACCGATTCCCCTCATGGGCAAGTGTCCGCCGCGCCGTATCGAGATTGCGAAATTCAAGGAAGCGGAAGAGCCTGGCATCGAAACGATCCTCAAAGAGTCTCGTGCTTTGATTGAATAATCGATCCTTGCTACTGAGCGTCTCCCAGATCAGACTGCCATCTGGGGCCACAGAACCGTCGGACCCTCGCAGTTGATATCCGTAGAGTACCCGTTCTGCAAGAGCCGCACGGCGGGTGATGGTGCGTACCGCATCGATTCTCAGTAGTGCGCCCAGATCGATCTGTAACAACCCCCATCCCGCGATATCACCTACTGTACTGAAAACAGTCGCATTCCAGTTTGAACGGATGCTGCCATCAAAAGCCAGTTCAGCAGCGGAGTTCGGATTTCCCTCCTGCAGACTGCCCCCGCGTTCGACGATACGCGTGGCGACATTGTCACCTGCGGTCCAGACTTCCACCTCCGCCAGACGAGGACGTTCACGGCGGAAGTAACGGTGTCCGCCCTGCTGATCGACGGGCAACGCGTCGTATGACGCCTGTGTTACGAGGCGCTGCTCGCCAGCGATGAGCCAGAGATTCTCAACGTCACCCTGATCGGCGGCACCAAGTGCTTCATACTCACTTTGAGTGAGCTCTTCGCCGTGGGTTCCACGGCGTCCAGTGACGGCGAGTCGTACATATTGCACCAATCGACCTGTCCACCCGTCAGAATGCTCAAGGGCCGGTTCCAGATCGAAGGAAAATTCTCGTTGGTCGAGATTTGGCTCTGTTGTGCCGCCGGCTAATTGATAGTCGAGAGCGGAGCTGCTGGCATCGTCAAAAGGATTTTGTCCCGTCGCTGTGTGCACGCGGAATTGGTAAAAGGGATCGGCACGAACTTCGGGAGAATCATCGACGAAACGCACGACAATACTTGTAGCGGAAACCAGTCGTCCCAGATCGACTTCAACCTGCCAACTGGCCAACTCGTCGTCAGCGTTGGGCTCCCAGAATGTCTCATCGTCGCCATCCATCATGCGTCGCGCGACAGCTGCATTGGTATAGGCGCGTTTGATACCCCCCGTCGCCAGCAGCACACCCGACTCATTGACGGAGTTGTCGTAAAAGTTGCTTAGAGAGCCCGCCAGTTCGTAGCGAAAGTCTCCCGCAGTCAAGGATGCATTGATCGAAGTCGCCAATTTGCGCGGTTGCACGGCTCCATTGTCTGTGATGGTCACCAGACCGGCGGGCGCCGACCAGGCACGCCAGTGGCTCGCCCGATCGATTTCGATCGATTGACTCGTGTGGCGATAGCCATTTTGGGCCCAGCACGCAGTGCACAGAAGCAGGATCCCCAAACTTGTGCACACACGTGGTCGAATGTGGGTCAGTGACATGGGAGGTTCCTCTCGGTACGACGCGGCCGCTTCAGTTGAGGTCGACGGGGAGACCAGCACGCTGGTGATCGCGACGTGCGATCTCATCGACGAGTGAATCGGGCAAGGCTTGGGCTAACTCCATCTCGTAGATCAGTGTCTGATTTTTGTGGCGTGCAAGCAACTCTTCGACAAAACCTTCGAAGGCACTATTCTGCTTAAACCGGCGAGCGTAGGCCTTGGCGCGAGCTTCCACCTGCAGAAATGGCATGAGTGCACCCTTCTCGCGGTGGATGGTGCGAAAAACACTGTGCCCACCTTCAACGGCAACGGGGCCGACGACATCGTTCAGTGGCGCTTGTTGCACGGCAGCGTAGAGGACACTGTTCGTCATGCGCTCGTGTTCATTGAGACGCAGTGTGCCGCGCGAATCTGCCGGTCCTTCCCGCCGCAGAGTCGTGCGTCGGGCGACATCTAGTAGATCGTGCCCTGACGCCACCTCATCAAGTACGGCAAGAGCCTCCTGCTCGGATCCAACGAGGGTTTCTACGATGAGAATGTCATCACTCTCACGAAATGCGTCGGGATAATCCTTGTAGAATTTCTGTACATCCTCGGACGTGACAACGGGTTCTGCATCGAGCACCTGTCGACGCAATTCGGTAATCGCCAACTCCTCGACCAATTCCTGCTGCCAGGAGACGATCTCAGGTTGTTGGTCTGCCCCGAGGCGACGGGCTGCCTCTGCGTAGAGGTGCTCAGCGCGCAGGATTTCATCTGCCACTCGCACGGCAGATGCACCGTCTTTGATCTCTCGCCGGTTGCGCTTGCTGATCTGCAGAAATTCCCCGATGGAAATCGCCGTGTCCGCGTAGGTGAACAGCGGCAGGGCGGCTTCACCGGGCTCAAGCAACCACAGTTGTAGCACCGTATCGCCTGCGCCACGCTCGTCCAGAATTCCCAGGCCCTCAGGAACTGGTCGCCAATCGTATTCGACCGCCAGCGACTGCAGTGTTTCGGACTCAACTTTCCAACGCTCTTGTTCCATCAGTAGATCGAGGATCTGCTGTACAAAGTCTTCGATTGGTGAGATCTTCGTATGCAGAAAGCGCAGGACCTGAAATTCCTGCCCAAGAGGAATCACCTCCGAAATGGCACTGTCGGGAAGACTGGCGAAGACCGAGGCCGAAATACCCAACTGCGCTGCCTGGCGCTGAGTTACATATCCCAACTCGCCGCCGCCTGGCGCCGAAGAAGTATGGATCGAGTGCTTGATGGCCAGCATTTCGAAGCGCTCTCCACTTGCCAGTGCGTCACGCAGCGTCTCAGCCTGGGCCGCAGAGGTCGTGACGATCCCCGCAAGGCGGCGTTGCAGCCCCAGCCCGAGACTGTCGTAGAAAGCCTGGGCTCGCGCCTTCTCAACACTGATGTGAGGCCAGACCTGCTCTCGCAGATACACATTCTTCAGCTTGTCCCGCAATCGACCATCCACCTGTTGCGCGATGGCCAGCGCCGTGTCGAGACCCCGCTCGGCAGCTTCGCGGGCAAGAAGTCGTCGCACGAGCAGACTTCGTAGATATTGCTGTCGCGCTGAATCGCCATGCGTACTGGCAAGCAAGGTGATGGGAACCCGCTCCGCGTAATCGCGTAGATCCTGGGCCAGAATCCGCTCCTCACCAATACTGGCAACCACACCCGGCGCGGGTGGCACGAGCGGCTCTGTGGCACATCCGATCAGCATCAGCCCTGTAGCAATGGCGCCTGCAGCAATAGAGAACCTGGAGCGCTTCAATAGATGAGTGCCACCTGTCCCACGCGTGATTCCGTGCCTGAATCGGCGTCGAGAACCAGGCGGAAGACATACAGACCCGGTGGTGACAAATTACCGGCCCCATCGGTGCCATCCCATTCGATCGAGAAGGGCGAACTGCCGTTCACGACATCTTCCAGCTGACGAATGAGTCGACCTGCCAGATCGAAGATCTGTACGTCGATCTGCGTCTGACCTGTGAGGCGTAAGACGGCGGAAGTCAGCTTCAACCGGTCGTTGATGCCGTCCCCATTCGGTGAAAAAGGATTCGGCTGCACCGATAGATCCGCTATAATGTCGCCTGTAAGACTGGTTCGTACGACGAGCTCGTCGCTGAGTGTGCCGGGGACTGCGTCGCCGGCACTGATCGCCAGGGGAACGTCGTCGGTGCTGGTATCCAGCAGCGCCCCGTCGAAAGGAGTTCCATAGCGGAAGACGCGGGCGTCAAAGTCAATTTCTAGTAGAGACTGGTCCTGAACGATCCGTGGAAAGTGAATCAGATATTCCTGACCCAACGTGTCCTGTGGTTCGATACGGTATTCCACCACGCCGCGGTCGACGCGCACGTCCGTGATGGAATCTACGAGGGCGCTTGTCTGCAGACGCATGGCGTTGAACCCCGTTTGCCCACGCTCGATTCGTGCTCTGACAGCGTAGGTGAAGCTCGTCAGCGACGCCGCGATGACATCCGTGGGCGAAATTTCGCCCACGGCGGAGGTGACCACTGGAGGCTGTGAATATTCGAAGAAGAGAGAGTCCACTTGACCGCCGGCAAGAGCGCCCGATGAAAACTGAATACGGATCTGAATGTGTGAACTGGGGCTCGGTGACAAGATCTGTGTTCCTGCCACACCGAAATCAAGCTCGTATGTCTGCCAGGGACTCCAGTCCTTCAGATCGTCCGTAATTCCGCCACGCTGATTGGGTTTGAGCAACCGGTAGCGTTCGCGCGTGAGCGGACGCCCCCGCTCATCCTGGGTCGACAGTTCATCACCAACGCCTGTAATGCGCCAGTAGACATACGGTTGATCGTCCGTTCCAGTGCGAGTCTGGATGATGATCTGTCCACCAGGGTCAAGTTGCGAGCCCCAATGGATCTGGCCCAGTGTCGAAGAGGCACCCAGATCGATCGGATCTGATATGTACTCAGCGGTGGGGACGAAACCGCGACCAAAAACCTGCATCTCTGCCACTTCCCAGGTCTCACTCAGGCCATTGTTGGTGCCGATTCCCCCTGGCCGCACATAGATGTGGCGAACCATCTGCGGCTCGATTTCGAGATCAACGACACTGTCCAGGTTGTCTATCTCTTCTCGGTATCTGCTCCAGATGATGTTGCCGACGCGATCCTTTGAAGCCTCGGTGCCATCGTTGAGGGAAAGGATGTAGCGGCGCATCTGGTTCTCAGGGTGATCGGCGCGAGTCATAAAGCGAATCCGCTCCACCAGAAACGGGGCGCCCAGATCAAAGAACATGGGCACCGTCCAGTAGCCACCACCACCGCCAAGAATCTGAATTCGCGGCGGATGCACGAAGGCTGTCGTCGAATCACCATCGACAACGAACTCGTCGCCGCCGTCAGTCCAAGTGTTCGGGATCGTGTATTTGTCGATGATCGTGTCGACATTGCCACCACGGGAGCGCATGGATGAGATCAGATTGTGTGTCGGTTCCGTCTCAAAGGGTCGAATACTGCCTGCCGTATGAGCGTCATCGACGAAGGTGAATGAGCCCGTCGCCGACCACTCCAGTCCGCCAGCACCACCTATCTGCAAACGTTCGCGTGCCCAGACCGAGCAGCTCAACGAGAGAATTGCCAGAATGACACAACACTTGATCTTCATATTCGACCTCAGAATAGAAAAGCGGGGTCCACGAAAGCCCGTGAACCCCGCTTCTTGTGACTCACTTAAGTGCAGGTGCGTATAAGGCGATGCGGTTTACTCGGCCGCGAAAGAAGCCTTGACCTGACCCCAAGTGCTGGTCTCTACGGCTGTCGGCAGGCCCTGCTCCAATGGAGCGGTCAGGAAATCACCGAACTGATCAGCCTGAGAAGAAGCACCGATACCACCGAACAACGACCAGTATGCGTCGTCGTAGGCACCCGGCTCGGGATCCTTGTCACCCCAGTTTGCCTCAAGACCGACAATCTGGTTCACGGCGAAGACATGCTCCGTGCTGGCGTCGGGACCATCGGGATGGATGTCATCGAAAGGTGTGATTGACACTTCGCCCTGCATCTCTGCGGGCTCGAAGTTGCCTACCTCACCCTTCGTGTGCTTGCCGCCCCACATGACGTAAGGCTCTTCGCCGGCCCAGGCCTGGCCATACTGCTTGGTGTAGAAACCACCAGAGGCGAAGGTCGGAGCATAGATGTCATAACGCTGTGCCTGAGCACCGGTCCAACGCTCCTGGAATTCTTCGCTCTCATCACCGAAGCTGCGAAACTGACCACCTGTGTGATCCCAGTCCGTCGTCGTCGACCACTTCTCCGTATTGTGAAGGGCATCATCGGCGACCCAGAAAGCGAAATACACCTTGTTCGTCGCCAAGGAGTAGCCCCAGATCTGGAACGAGTTGAAGTCGCTCAGATCCAATGGCGCGCCGAACTGATTGAACATGTTCTCGGCGCGATTGTAATAGACCTCAGGAACGAAGGCCCAGTCATCGAGCTCACCATCGAGGGTGGGCTCGAGTCCTGCGGGAAACTGAAACATAAATCGAAGCTCGCCCTGATGGGCGTCTGCACCACTGGAGGCCAATAGGACCAACAATGCTGCGATCGGTGCCAGTCTCTTCATTTTTTTGCTCCTTTGAGCCGGTAGGAAGAGTACGCGATCAGATGTGGAACCAAGTCACCGTAGGCGCCATCTCTGGCACCTGCCATGATTCGGCTCGCATCAAGTGAGAAAAACTACAAACCCCGAGGTCTGAAGGCAACAAGATTCATGGCCAGCATGGTGATCCGCACAGAGGACTCGGCCTGCACCTATATCTTGTTGCACAGGAAACCTTTAACCACCCAACCCGGCGTAGACGGTGACAAAGAGGGTGCTCGTCGTCTCTGATGGCAGCGTTTCAAAGGTCTGTTTCTGTAAACGCAATCCTGTACGCAACTCGAGATTGTAGCCGAGATAGGGTGATGAATTGCGGAACTGCATGGCGAAAACTCGAGAATTGGAATCGGGCAGCAACGCACGATTGACGGGGATCCCCTTCTTGTCCCGCATCTGCTCGAAATGGGAAATCTCGAGCCCAAGTTCGACCAGCGTGTGCCGCAAGATGGGAAATCGTGTGACGAGAAAGAGCGTTTCTGTCAGTTCACGTCTTGACGGATCTCGCGCCTCGACTGGGCGCTGGCGGACGAATTCGCTCTTCCAGCGAGGCTGCACATCGACAGGGCCAAACTGGAAAGTGTAGTCCGCCTTGTTGATGAGGCCGAGGAAACTGGACGTTTCTCGCAGTTCGCTGACGTTGTCACTCTGATGAAAGATCTCGTACTTCAGCTTATTGACGAAATTGAAGTTCTCGATCGCCTTGTAGTCGAAACGCAGGTAGGTCGTATTGATCCAGGTATCCCTGGCGGGCAGGGGATCCTGAATGTCCACGAGACCTCCACGTGAGTCGGGTAACTGGACCCACTGGAACAGGTGGTCGGGAATATCATCTTTCGCCTTACGCAAATACTGGTAAAAGCGCAGACGCCCCAGATTGGCCCGATCCCGGTCGAGGGTAAGCAGCAAATACGTCGTCCGATTGGTACCGTCACCATCGATCAGATCTTCATCGGTCCGGCCAACTGTCAGGCGCGCATCCGACATCAGATGCAGGCCTACGTAGGAATTGTATCCGCGTCGATCCCGCTTGTAGGGATAATCCGGTTCGTTGTCATTTTCGAACCGATCGATCCAGCCATTGTTGTTCATGTCGATGCCGAAGAGAAATTCCGGGCGATCCGTGTGATAACGCAGGAAGGGCTCTTCGTAGTCCGGCACCAGATTGGGCCGGTCATCGGTGTCGTTCTGGTTGAAATCGGAGATGAAATCGTTGTTTTCGTCATACCCGGGAAAAATGGCGTTGTCGATCAGATTCTGGCCGAAGCGATCCCAGTCTGGGCGGCGATCCTGATCATCGTTGTCTTCGACGAATTCGTAGACATAGAGTCGCTCATTCTCGTAGTCGATCTCATCTTGAACTCGTGTGCCTGCAAGAAAGGATCGCGTCGAGTAGTCACTGTCCATGCTGTAGCCTTCAAAAGACAGAAACCAGGGGTATGTCGTGCGTGTGACATTGAGCATCCACGCCTGGGCATCGTCGACGGCGGTACTGTGATTTTTGCGATTCACATTGGGGTATTTCCGGTAGCGCTTGTTGAAGTCGTATTCACCGTAGAAGTCGAATCCATACACTTGCGTGCCTTCGATGGTGAAGCCGAAGACCACATTCGACGTCGGCAAACCGTATTCGATACGCAGGAGACGCTGGTTCGAGTTGTCCTGAATATTGCCGGCTGCGCGCTCGCTCAGCAGAAAGACGGATTGCTGGTCTTCGTTCGTCTGCCGGTCTGACGTGATCTCAACGACGTAGTCGTTTGACACGACAAGCTCGAAGGCGACCTCCTTGATCACCGATCGATCTGGCCCGACGTAGCTGGGATCCGTGAAATCGTACGTCAGCAGAATACGCTCACCGCCATCGGCGGCCAGGTAACCGACCTTCTGGAAACCACCCTCGCGAACCGGTTCGAAACCGATTTCGCTACCCCGCACGACATTGCCATCCACATCGGTGATGACAATTTCATCGTCGAATAGTGCTGCGCCACCAATGCCATCTTCAGGCGAGTCATCTGATAGACGCAGGATGATGCGCGCCACGGGCACCGCATTCTGCTCCGTCGTCAGTGACCCACCCGAAAAAGGCGTGCCCGCCACATCATCGCGCAGCGTCTGTGCCTGGAAGGCGCTGACATAGGTTGCACCGAGTTTGATGAAGTCACCCATCTGCACCTCGGCGCGACCACCGAGCAGGTTGGTCACACTCGTGCGTGTGTCGGGCACCTCTGGCTGGGTGACCTGCGCCGGTCGACTTGGCCG
>Ga0209403_10005948_pt1 | contig 12529 bp, 8 predicted proteins | sample ArcticOcean_MG_C_8_FD_187440 | JGI IMG/M metagenome (GOLD analysis project Ga0209403, IMG submission 187440) | Marine microbial communities from western Arctic Ocean - ArcticOcean_MG_CB11_86 (SPAdes) (version 2) | ecosystem: Environmental > Aquatic > Marine > Oceanic | place: Arctic Ocean... | reverse complement strand
GAACTGGTGGGAAGGGGTTCTCTATATGTTCATCACTGACGGTCTGCCGGTTCATCACGTGGATGTATCCGGGGTTTTCTGGAGCGAAGTCGACAATCTGGCCGACTATAACCGGCTGCAGGCATGGGTATCTGACGAGCAATCTACTTCAATGGAACAATTCGTTCCCGCGTAAATCATCCACGGCGAGGCCTTCTGATACAGTGGGAGAACCAACAATACCTGAAAAGGACGCTACATTTTTTGTGAAATTTTATGGATAAATTCAAGCGCATCTGGGCGACAAAAAATCCAAATGATGAGTGGTGGTCCTCATTTGTAACCTCACCGCTGGCGGTTGTTTGTAATTGGTTCGTTGTCGATATTGCCTGGATAACACCCAACCTGATCACCCTGCTTTCCTTCATCGTCGCCTTGGTATCCGCGGTCTTCATTTGCCTTGGGAGTTCAGAAGAAAGTCTTGGCATTGCTTTCTATGTTGCGGCCGCCGTTTTGATTCATGTCAGCCATATTCTGGACTGCATGGACGGACAAATGGCTAGGTACAGGGGGACGTTTTCCGGGTCAGGTGGTTTTTACGATAAAGCAACCGATCACTTGCAAGTGTTCGTTTGGTTCGGTGCCATTGCCTATGCAGGGTATATGCAGACTCAAGCAGCTGTGACTCCAATATTTTTGGCCTTCATCGGTGTATGTTTTTACGCTCTACGCGGGTATGTAAAATATGTTGCTATTCATTCTAAAATGGAGCGCGACAAGGAATATCTCACAGAAATATCCCGGACTAGTGCTGCCCTCCAGAAACAGTTGGATGAATTCGGCGGGCTTGACAAAGGTTTGGGAAACAACCTGATGTGGTTCCTGAAGGAACAGAGAAAATTTTTCAATTTTAATGAAGGCGTTTTTGTATTTATGCTTTCACTGGCACTGATTATCCCTTCCACCCTGATCCCCATGCTTTGGGTTTTTGCCGTGAGTCAGCTTTTTTTGGGTATCATTCGTTGCTGCCAACATGGACAGCAACTTGCCCATGACCAACACTCAGATTCACCCAAGATCCAAGACAAATAGAGTCCTGCAGCCTTTTCTGGAGACACTCCAGACAGTCATGGAAAACACGTTCAAAATCATCAAGTCCAATTACGAACGGGACAAAAAACAAAACTCGCCCTACATCATTGGCATTAATGGAATCGATTGCGCGGGGAAAACCACCCTTGCCAAGGATCTGTCAAACGAATTGAAGCAGTCGGGAATTAACAATGAGATTTTTCATATTGATGATTTCAACAACGAGAAAGTTGAAAAGGAAACCTACCGTGCCTTTGCTTCAGGCAACTGGAATGAAAATGATTTTAACAGATATTACGAGTCAATCATTGACTTTCAAAAAGCAAGGGAAGCGGTTGAGGTAGCTTCGACAAGCAATGGAATAGTCATTGTGGAAGGTATTTTTATCTTCCGGCCCCATCTAAACAACATTTTCAACTACAGGATATATCTCGAAGTTGATGCTTTTGTTGCGTTAACACGTTTTGAAGAAAGAAGACGTTTGAAGGGAGACGATCGGCCAGTGGAAATTTTTAAGGACATTTGGGTAAGGGCGCACAACAAGTATGTGTCGGAAATAAACCCTCAAAAAATCTGCGATTTACTAATTCAATAACCCTGACATCTCATTAAATTCTAACAAATTACAAAATCATCGATAATTTTTGTGTGGGCATTGATTCAATCAATTCAACTGACAGCAGCAACAACTTCATTTAATCTTATTAAACCCACAACCTCCTATGCCGAATTCTCGCTTAAATAACGGGTGATCGTCAGGCACGGAGGATAGGTCTTTCCGTCGAAATGGTTTCTTGTTTTTGTTAGTTGGATTAGTCATTTTTTTGAAATGAAAAGTCGGTATGACAATCAGGCAAAAAAGCTCTGGAAAGAACTTTGTAGAAGACAGTATGAGAATCCTGAGGAGGATACATGGGATGCTTTATCTGATGAAGACAGAAAGCTTATAGAGGAATGGTCGGAGAAGCGAAACGAAAAGAGATCTAAGATAATTAATTGGATATTCTTCTCCATCGCACTGCCTATATTTTGTTGGATGCTGTGGAAATACTTCACTGATTCATAATTAATGAGCCAGGATTCATGGATTAATGAGTGGCTTGCCATGACGCGAAGTCACCGGTGTTCTCTAAACACAATTACAATGACATCTCACCACCGGGAAAATCTCTGGTCAGCACGGATCCAATGAGCATTGACCTTGACTTCATATAATTTATATTTAGTGAATATGAAAAAAGGCATCTCTCTCTTCCTCATCTTTTTTTTTACGCTGCTCTGGGGATGTGATTCTCGGCGTGGATCAGACAAAGTCACCGACACAAAAAATTCAGAGCCGGCGAAAAACAATCTGCAATTGTCAGATACATCGCTCAATAAGACGGATCATGAAGAATTTGAAATCCCTGCAGAGGATTCATCAAATAAAAACAGTGACTCCGCACCAGGATCCTCGGAATTAACGAAGGTTAAGACATCGCAAGCCCCCTCTCCCAAGAAGCAAGACAAAACAAAGCCTGCCGCTGCGGACAAATTCCCAGGTTTTCCGGAAACCGTACCAGTGGCCAACCTGGGCAATGCAGCCGATTCCACGGGTTATGGCGCAGTTCCCTACGCTTACAGGATCGGTAAATTTGAAGTGACCAATGCCGAGTATTGCAAATTTCTCAATGAGAAGGCAAAGGAAGACCCTTACCAGCTCTACGATTATCGAATGGCTGAATCATTCGGTGGGATTAATCGTTCGGGAAGTTTCGGTAACTACAGCTACAAGACAAAGGACGAAGAAAGCAAAAAGCCGGTCGGTTACGTAACTTGGGAATCCTGCGCTCGATATGCCAATTGGTTATCAAACGGCGGCGGTAATGCCGATACGGAGAAGGGCAGCTATGCGCTGGAAGGCGGAATCCAACCGACAGTCACCTTGCCGGATCATGCTGCTCTGGCCCAAGGCAAGGCGAAAAAATGGGTCATCGCCAGTGAAAACGAGTGGTATAAGGCGGCCTATTATGATCCAAAGAAACCGGGAGGTGCAGGTTACTGGAATTTCGCCATGAGCGGTGGTTCTGCTCCCAGTTGTAATATTAACTCCAATATCATTTCCGTGGCAGGTGCCTTCAAGGTCGCCAGCCCCTACGGCACTTACGACCAGAACGGAAACCTCTGGGAATACAACGAAACACGCAATGGCAACCAAGTGGGTCTGCGAGGAGGATCATTCTTTATCGACGACCACGAAGGCTACCTCCTATCACAGGCTCGCTACGAAGTTCTCAGCGCCAAATGGCCTAATTACGGTTTCCGGGTTGTTGCTCTTGGAGGGAACAAACAAGCCGATCCCCCTGCAAGCCAAACCCCCAAAGACCTTTCAAAGCCCCTCGAAAAAAACGACGAGAGCTCCAAGGTGCAAACCGAAGCCACGGTTCCTGCCCTCATTATTCCCAAGTCACCCGCTTCTAGGACAAAGGCAAAGACCTTCTACGTTAGCCAGTCCGATGGCAATGATGAATGGAACGGCGAAACGTCATCGCTCAAGGGAGGCTCGGGACCTTGGAGAACATTAGCCCGGGCCTCAGTTGAATATCTGCCAGGGGACATGATTCTTTTGAAACGTGGGGATATCTGGCACGAGGAATTACGCCCCAGGGGAAACGGCACTGCCGACAAGCCGATCCTCATTGGAGCATACGGCCAAGGAAGGAAACCTCTCATTGACCGGGAGGATTATAATCAGGATCGAACAGGTATTCGCCTCTCTGACCAAGGTGGTTTTAAGATCATTGGTATTGAGTTTGCCCGCTGCATGACCGGAATATACGCGGACTATTCCAACGATGGGGAAGCGAAGAAATATCTATGGATTGAGAATTGTTATTTTCACGACTCCCTAAAGTATCAACACTATGAGGATTATCCCAAACGAAAGATCGGACTGGGCGTATGCCTCTTTTCCTATGAAAGGGACAAGCGCATCGTCATGTCGGACATTACGGTAAAGGACTGCGTGTTCCGCAGGTTGGCTTCTGGCTTCTGGACCAATAGCCCGGATAATTTCAATAAGAACGCCTCCTACGTTTACAACTTCAAGAATCTCGTTTTCGAAAGTTGTTTGTTCGAAGAAGGCTATCAGTGGCAACAAGGTATACGAGGCGTCGATACCGGAGTGATGCGCAATTGTATCACGCATGATATCGGGCGTGATTTTCGCTCGTTTAACGGCGTGGCCGGATCAATGTTTTTCAGGTGCAAGAACTGGCTATTTGAAGACTGCGAATGGGGCTTTGTCTCGATTGGACTGGGCAGTGGTGACGGTGAAGCATTCGACTTTGAAGGAAACTGCGACAACATGGTCATGCGTAACTGTCTTTTCCACGACACGGATGGCCCCGGTTTCCTTCTCTGTTGTTACGCCTCTGATGGTCATGCTCACTCCGCCATCGTTATGGAGAATTGCGTGATCAACGGGAAATCAAAACGCCCGATTGGATTACCTCGTTGCTCCATTGTCAATACCACGGACTGGAATGAATCGACCTGGAGAAAGTGCCGGTTCTACCTCTCGCAGGGGGAAGCTGTCATGAAGGTAATGGATCCGGAAAAAGACAAGAAAACAACCTTTATCGATTGCCGCGTGAAGGATCTCGCCGGCGCCTGTATTACAGCAAAACTTGAAGGCAACCTAACGAGATCCAAGGAAAATGCCGACACCTCATGGATCGAACTCAAGTTCGGCAAGCCCACCGACATAAACGAGTTTCGTATAAAGGAGAAGCAATCATCCTCGGTCATTCGATACGTTATTGAGCTTTGGGACACCAAGAACTCTAAATGGATGAGTTGCTTTAATGGACGTTCGATTGGCTCAGATTTCATCGCCCCGATTGTCGAAAGGAAAACAACTAAGGCTCGTCTTCGGGTTATCCAGACCCAGAAGGGCAAACCGCAGATCACGGAATTCAACGCTTACAAGGATCCTCTCGGCGAGGAATGGAACGTAAAGCGAGGGGATGATACCCCTAATCGGGTCGGCAAGGCTCGCTCCCAATGATAGTGATGCTGGGTAGGTTTGCTCAAGATGCAAATGCCGTTTCGCCGATACTTTCAACTTTATTGAAAATAGGTACGCTGGACAGTCCCGTACAATCAGAGAAGGCAGATCTTCCAATGCTAGTGACGTATTTACCCTGAATAGTCGTAGGAATCGTCAACTCCCCCGAAGCTCCCATATCACATTTAGTAATAGTAACTGTATCACCTTTAATTTTATACTTTAAATTGGGGTTAACAGGCACTTTTTCTAGAGGCTTAATTCCATCTTTAACCTCCTGCTGTATTTCTCTCTGTAGACTTAGACTCAGTAACAGGTTTCTTATCCCCACACCCCCAAACAGCAGAGACAGTGACATTAGAACAACTAATAATGGTACGGGGTTCACCGTGGGGTGATTGGGGAGAGCTTAAACCTTGAACAAAGTTATAACGTCGAATAGTATCCAGATTCAAATAAGTTGATATGTGACCCCGGAATTATGAGGCATGTAGAATGGTACAAGACTACTTCTCTTAACCATTAATGCTTTCTTACTATGGCAACAGAAAAAATGATATGAAAATTCTACTTCTATTGATCTTTTTTTTATTTTGTTCCAAGGATCCTTTGTCAGGAAAGAGCATTCAGGTTCCAGAGGATTACAAGACGATCCAGATTGCAATCAATGCTGCTGATTCTGGTGATGTCGTAGAGGTTGCCGCTGGCACTTATAACGAACGCATTGTTCTCAAGCCTAGAATCACTGTTCGTAGTGTAGGCAAAAAAGAAAGGGGGAAGCTTGGGCTTGTGCGTGCTGAAAGGACTATTATTGACGGGAGTAACGAAGAATCTCATTTGCCGGGAGTCATGATGGCCGAGGGCGCTACGTTAGACGGTTTTACGGTCACGCGTATTGGAGTATACGATGCAAAACGATGGGATAAGCACTGGGCTGAGCAAGGAGAGAACCAATCACACGATCATATAGGAAAGTTTGGAATTCCAGCGATCGCAATTGCTGGGATCAACTGCATTATCATTAATAATATTGTCAGCCATAACGGAGATACTGGAATAGCTATACGCGGTATTGAGGGAAAGCAATGCTCTCCTCTGGTATCCGGTAACGTTTGTTATCGGAATATGGGTGGAGGGATAGGTTCGATGCAAGGCTCAACAGCTCATATTGACAACAACATATGCTTCGAGAATTTTTACGCAGGAATCGGTCATAACGGTGCCAGTCCTTTGGTTACCAGAAATATTTGCTATAACAATGTGAGGGCCGGTATTGGAGTGAGTGAGTTTTCCAACCCATTAGTTCGCAATAATCGCTGTCACGGCAATCGGCGAGCGGGGATCGGGATTCGTACGGGAACTAACACTTGTCCAGTAATCGAAAATAACGACTGCTATAATAACGAAATGGCAGGGATCGGAGCTGAAGACGAATCAGCTCCGATTATTCGAGGTAATCGTTGTTATCGCAATAAGCTTGCCGGCATAGGTTGTCAAAACGAGAGTTCACCCCTGATTGTGGACAATTATTGTTTTGAGAATATGGCAGCGGGGATTGGTGTGGATTCTGCAAAACCTTTACTTCTAAGAAACCGTCTTGAAAAAAATAAAATGGCGGGGATTGGAATTCGAGGTAATTCACAGGCGCGCGTCATTGATAATACTTGTATTGAAAATCGTCTGGTAGCCGTAGGAATTCCAGACGGATCGGAGGTCTTGCTTCAGAACAATAAACTGGTGAGAACCGGAGGCATGCCACCTATTATTGCAATTTTAGGTGGTTCGAAGGTCGTTTTGATTAAAAACACAATCCGAGGTGGTGGTGTGGCCGGTGTATTATTGGAGGGAAAATTGAACGCAATAGATAATGTTATCGAGGGGCAGAACGGCGGTTCGGGAATTATGATACGCAAGAATAGCAAAGTGATCCTAACCGCCAATCAAATCAGCGGTTATCGGAATGAGGTGAATGATCAGGGATCGTCATCCATTATTAGGAATGATCCAAGAAATGAGTAATGCTTCCGCATCTCTTTGTGTTGGGAGAGTCTGAGGAAAGAGGCTAAGCTTTAACCCGCGTGTGAGGGTGCAGGACAGTTGGGTTTTATGGAGTGTTATTTTTTATCAGCTTCTTTGGAATCGACAGGTTCACCTTTGCTGTTCCAATACTTAGCAGAACCTTCGACTAATTTGCCGTCCTTGAAGTTTTCTACCGCCTTCTTCTGTCCGTTTTCATGCCACCTGACATGTCCACCTCGTTCCTTGCCATCCTTGAAGTTCCCTTGGAATCTCTTCTGCCCGTTTTCATGCCAATACACCCAAAGCCCATCCATTTTACCGTCCTTGAAATTACCTATGTATTTCTTTTGAGTATTCTTATGCCAAAACACCCATAACCCATTCCTGTTACCATTATTAAAAGTTGCTTCACATTTTTTATTTCCATCATCGTACCAGAATAGCCACGAATCTTGATGCTTGCCGTTCTTTAGTGAGCCCAAAGCCCTTCTTTGACCATTTCTATACAATTCGAAAACTCTACCCGAAAAAGGAATTCCTGATTTTTTCTTAACGAGCACAGGATTTTTCAAGTCCGAACCTTCACCGCGTATTTCGAGTTCTTTTATATTTATCTCAGTCTCGTTATTTTTAATCGTTATATTGTTACAAACTGCAATCGTATTCTCTGATTGTTGAGCAGATAAATATCTTCCGGAAATAAGAGGCAGTGACACAAGAACAACTAATAGGCGCGTGGGGTTCATGGGGTTATTCTTTTAAATCTTCTTTCAATGAATCAACAGGTTCATCTTTGCTGTTGCGATATTTTGCAGAAATCTCTCCATCATTACTCGTCCCTTTCCGTTTTTTCTGTAGTCCCATCAAGACTCACTAGAAAACTGAGAAGATCCACGATCTCGTCCCGTCGCAGACTCAAAGTGAGGCCAGGAGGCATGAGAGATACTGGGCTTTTTTCAATCTTTTTTACGTCACCGTTCGGGATCGGTACGATCTTATTTGTAGTTTCACGAATAAGGGTGGCAGTGTCGGAACGGCGCTGGAAAATTCCCGCTACGATGGTGTCATCTTGTTTGGTGACTAGAACGGTTTCATATCCTTGTTTGATGTCACTGCTGGGACTCAGAATCGAGTCGAGGATAGCGGCTGGCTGGGCGTAGGCTCCTATTGATGAAAGTTCAGGTCCGACTAATCCACCTCCTGTGCCAATTTGATGGCAAATTGTGCAGGCCGTTGATTTTCTATGGTAGGCTTCTTTTCCACGTTCAGGATTGCCGGAGATTGCGACTTCGGTAAGTAGTTCCTTCCGATCATTTCCGTCTTCTTTGCGGAAGATGCACTGCCAATTATCGGTAATTTTTTCTGGTCGAATCCATGTCGCGATGGTAGTTCCCCGAGCAGGGCGCAGTTCGGGGAAGTCGTTGCTGGAAATCTTTGCCAATTTCGGCCCGAAACGAAGGGCCTTACCTATACGGCCATCGATAAATTTGAGGCTGCCGCCGCCTTGGTTCATGGGTTTTTTTAACCGTTTGGCGGTTCGCTGACTATTTGGTACTTGAATTAATGAGGGTTCACTGAACTCACTTTTTGTCCCGTCACTATTCCACATCTGTACTTTCCACCACGCTTTTTCACCGTCTTGGAAACTCTTGCCGAGGCAAGGAATCCTAGATGAGTCTGGAGAATGTCGGCGTCCGCTGTCCCAGAGATTTCCTGTGCCCGCACTGAGTTTTTGGAGGTCACTCGCGACAAGGATTCGGTATGCCGTTTGCCCGTTTTCCATGATAAGGAATATTCGTTCAAGGAAAGACCGAGCGGGTTGACGATAGGAATGGATTTTAAATTTGTGGGAACTGACGCTGCCAAAGAAACTGCTGCGCTGGCAACCCATACCATGCTGGATAAAATAATCTCGCGGTTCATAAGAATCAGGTTCAGGGGTCTTTGATTATTTCTTTTGTATTGGAACATCGAAGTAATTTTCCATTTCGTGGCAGGCCATGCCCCATTCACCGAGAACATCCCAAGAATCAAGATGAGTTTGTGTTGCGACTGATTCGAGGCCACGGCTACCGCGAGCAGCAGCATCAGAATCGATTTGACCTCGAGCGATTTTGACGTCGTATATTAGTTGCCACTGATACCAGATGGTATTTCTCGATGGGTACACAGTTTGAAATGCCGCTCCCCATTTGGTGTTAGGGTCACCGTACCAGCGTCCCTTAGAACTGACGAACCCAAAGTCTTTTGCCGTGGATATTCCGGTATAGCCGGGTCTGCCCGTGTAAGGGTAAGCCATTCTGCGATTCCGTATCTTGAGTACACGCTGTGCGGCATGGATTCGTGCCTGTAGATATTGATCGGCTGTATACTTGGTCGGGTGTGAATAATATTTGATTATTCCAGCACGACCGCCTCGCTTATGTTCAAGTAGTGCTCGTCGAATCTCTGACAGCGAATTTCCAATCCCGGAATGACAGTGAACGTACATATTGTATCCGCGTGGAGGAGGCTGGTGAGCGAGGGCGAGCCCGGCAAGGTCAGTCACTGGCGGCCAAGCGTGATCGACCAGATTATCGTACTTCTTCTTCTGTTCGGTGCTGAGCGGATTCCATGCCATCATCTTGAAACTGAGTACACGGCCCCAGTTTGAACCGTCAGGTAACCATGCATCGGGCCAACCTGGTCGGTATTCCATTAGGTAGTTTTCGGTCAGTGTATGATGAGATGGTGACCAGGCCTCGGACATGGCCTTCCATTGTGCCAGTATTTCTGGATTAAGTTCTTTTTGACGGACCAGTTCGTGCCAAGCATAAGCACTGCGCAGGAGATCCATATGAACTTCGCCCTCACCCATAAGGTAAAGCCATATCAGTAGTGGTCCGACTCCGCGAGTCAATGCCCGAGGGTAAGGTAATTCGATCTCGTACTGTCTTGCTCGGACCGGTCTAGCATCATCGTTGTACTGTTCACACCAGCCGACCACATTCCCTTCTCCCATCTGTGCTTTGAGGATGAATTTGCCGATCTCGTGAAGACTGTTGATATACTTTTTATCGTTAGTGAGATGATAGGCCATCACCATGATCTGAAAGGGATCGTTAGTGGCTCCGTCATTGAAGGATGTGCCGTGATAGACGCCCGTGTTGCCGGATTTCCCACCACCGAATGCCCACTGATCGCCCCAGCCTCCGCCAGGTCTCTTGATAGAAAGAAGTACATCAGCACAGCGGATAGCCGATTCGAAATACTTCCTGTCGCCACTTAGTTTATAGGCGTAGAGCATGATCCAGAAGGGCTTGGTAGTATAACCGTCCTGTATACGAATGAATTTATCGCTTTTGCCGGGCCATGGCCAGTGACCTCGAGGCCACTGCGATTTAAGAATCAGATCAGCGCACTTCAATCCGGCATCAAGATACTTTTTTTCTCCAAAGATCTCATGAGCCCGGAAAAACCCCACGGATGCGTTCCTCAGTCGCTGAACGTCTGCTCCGGTGTAGGATTGAGTCGCAGTCATTGGTTCGATCTGGCTGTCTAGCCAAGTGAGGATTTCCGTTTCGACCCGGTGAAGTAATTTTGGATCGGCCCAGTTCTGATTTTCGCGAACCTCTATTCTTGCTAGAAGTGTTTTTAGTTCATTTTCTTTTGCAGTTCGTTCTTCGATCGTTAGTTCACCGTAATTGACGGTATCGCCGCCGAAGAGTTGTGCTCGATCCTGCCACGATAACCCTTCATCAGTAAGTGCTTCGTACGATAGGTTCTTGTATTGTCCGATCTCCTTGTCGATCACGAGTGGCTCTTCGGTGCCTGCGGAGTGGGCCGTAGTAGCGATTAAAAGGAAAAACAATGCAAAAGCGTTGAGTGATTTCATGCCGCGATCCTAGCACTAACATCTTATGCCGTACAAGTGCCGGTGATAGGGGTGGATTTCTATGCGCCAATTGTCACTTCGAATGACTATATTTCTTTAATTTGCTTCTACTGACAAAGTGAATCCCTGTCTTTCTACTGAGAGGAACGCTGGATCTTCTTCCGTGAAGCGAATCATTGAATCGAGTGGTATGTCAGTAAATGATTGCGTGTGACCTGATGCTGGCCATGTGATTCTCACTTCTTTGATCGATTCGGCTTGCCCTATCCCGATCTCAGTCCTTGAGAGTGGAGAGCCTCCAAAGCTGCTCACTGAACCGACGGCCCGATGAAAGGAAGACTGGGCGTTTGTTGAATTGGTGACCACTTCTATCCTTGCTCCTAAGCCGCTGCGATTGCTCTTGGTTCCCACTAACTGAATAGCGATGTAATGATTTTTATGACCAGGATTTAAATATAACGCATTATGGAAACGATCGCCTGGCAGGAAACCTCCAAGTTGATGGAAAATGTCCTGATCTCCATCATGATCAAAATCAGCAAAGGCGATTCCGTGACCCTTTTGAAGATGACCAAACCCGCCTGACGTAGTGACATTTTGAAATTTTTGGCCTCGATCATTTCTGAGCATGACGTTTGGGACCAAGTTGCGGTAATCCGGATCCCCAGTTCCAAGATAAACATCCAAGAATCCATCGTTATCAAGGTCACCAAAATTTGCTCCCATTGGAAGGTAGGGGTGATTAAGACCCGAAGCCTTGGCTACTTCCTTAAAACGTCCATTATTGTTTACATAAAGACAAGGTGGAGTGCTTCCGTGTGGCAGTCCGCGATAGTCTAAAAGTACACTAGCGGCACTGGATTCGAAGGCAGTAACAAAAAGGTCAAGCCATCCGTCGTTATTGAAGTCAAAGAACCAGGGAGCGAAGCTATAACCTTCGGGGGAAGTGAGCCCGAGTTCCTCCGCCACGTCTGTGAATTTAATTGAACGGTTGTCTGAATTTGCAGACAGATCGTTTCTATAAAGTCGATTCTTCCCCACGTTGGAAACATAAAGATCCAAGTCACCGTCATTATCATAGTCGCCCGCGGTAACGCCCTTAGAAAAACGGTCATTCGTAACGCCAGCCTCTGCAGCAATGTCAGTGAAAGTTCCATCACCGTTATTTCTAAAGAGTTGCGAAGGAAAATTACTCTCAGTTCCGGCATTGGATCCCGATTGAGACTCGTTGACTACATAAAGATCCAGATCCCCATCATTATCATAGTCACCCCAAGAAGCGGCTTGTGTTGGAAAAGCCGGTTCTGCTAGTCCAGCTGTCCGGGTCACATCAGTGAAAGTGATATTTGAGTTTGGGCTCGATGAACCATTGTTACGAAGGAGTGAATTTCGAATCTTCCCCATACTATTCATCCAGGCTCCTCGGAGAACGAGGATGTCCGCATCTCCATCGTTATCATAGTCAGCAGCGATGCAGTTAAGTCCTCCGAGCTGGTTATCGAGACCTGAGTCTTTTG
>Ga0209403_10005945_pt1 | contig 12532 bp, 7 predicted proteins | sample ArcticOcean_MG_C_8_FD_187440 | JGI IMG/M metagenome (GOLD analysis project Ga0209403, IMG submission 187440) | Marine microbial communities from western Arctic Ocean - ArcticOcean_MG_CB11_86 (SPAdes) (version 2) | ecosystem: Environmental > Aquatic > Marine > Oceanic | place: Arctic Ocean... | reverse complement strand
GCGGCGGCGGCCGCATCGGCGCCGTGGCACATGGCGGTCGCCGCGGTGGCGAGGATTTTCTTCGCGTCGTTGATCTCGGCGTCCTGCAGGGCTTCGAGCCGGGCGATCTCGTCGAGCGGTAATTCGGTAAACAGGCGCAGGAAGCGGCCAACATCAGCATCCGCCGTATTACGCCAGAACTGCCAGTAATCGTAAACGCTGTTGCGGTCGGCGTTGAGCCAGACCGCGCCGTCGGCGGTCTTGCCCATCTTGGCGCCCGACGCGGTGGTGATCAGCGGCGAGGTCAGGCCGTAAAGCTGGCCGGAATCGACGCGGCGGCCGAGATCGACGCCGCTGACGATATTGCCCCACTGGTCCGAGCCGCCCATTTGCAGGATGCAGCCGTGGCGGCGGTGCAGCTCGGTAAAGTCATAGGCCTGGAGGATCATGTAGTTGAATTCGAGGAACGACAGCGGCTGTTCGCGTTCCAGCCGCAGCTTGACGGATTCGAAGCCGAGCATGCGGTTGACCGAAAAATGGCGGCCGTAATCGCGCAGGAACGGGATGTAGTCGAGCGCATCCAGCCAGTCCGCATTGTCAACCATCATTGCGTCGGTCGGCCCGTCGCCGAAGGTGAGAAAATTTTCGAACACGCTTTGGATGCCGGCCTTGTTGGCGGCGATCCGGTCGTCGGTCAGCAACTGGCGGGATTCGTCCTTGCCCGACGGGTCGCCGACCTTGGTGGTACCGCCGCCCATCAGGACGATCGGCTTGTGGCCGGATTTCTGGAACCAGCGCAGCAGCATGATCGGCAGCAGCGAGCCGACATGAAGCGAATCCGCCGTGCAGTCGAAGCCGATATAGCAAATCTTCGGGGTGCCGTCGCTCAGGGCGGCGTCGAGCGCGGCCGCATCGGTGCATTGATGGACGAAACCGCGGTCGGTGACGGTTTGCAGGAAAGCCGATATGTGATCGGTCATGATCTTCGGATCCGGTTCGGTTTGGCGCATGCCACTCGGCGGCCGCTGGGGCCGCGTGGTATCACAGGCGGCGGCGAAAATCCATCAAGGGCGGGTCCCCGGCGACGGATCCGGGTCCCTTGACGCGGGGTGGGGCGGGCACTCAAACTCAGGGTCTATTCAGGGGAGAGAAACCGATGGAACCGCAACGCTACGGACCGTTCGCCTATACGCCGATCAACCGCCGCCCGAAGCTTATCTGGCCCGACGGCAATCACGTCGCGCTGTGGATCGTGCCCAATATCGAAACCTTCCCGCTGAGCGAACCGGTGCCCGGCGGCACCGGGGTCGTGCCCGATGTGATCAACTGGGCGCCGCGCGATTACGGGGCGCGGGTCGGCGTATTCCGGCTGATGGACACGATGTCGAAACACGGCATGCGCGGCACCGTCGCGCTCAACAGCGAAGTATGCGCCGATTATCCCGAAATCATCGAGGACGCACTGGCACTCAACTGGGAATTCATGGGCCACAACCAGTCGAACAGCCGCTACCTGCATACGGTGGACGACGCGACGGGGCGCGAAATCGTCGCCGCCACGCTCGACCAGATAGAAGCGGCCACCGGCGCGCGGCCCAAGGGCTGGCTGTCGAGCGGGTTGCAGCAGAACTGGACGACCCTGGACGCGCTGATCGACGGCGGCGTGAAATACGTCGCCGACTTCATCAATGACGACCAGCCATACCTGATGAACGTCGACGGACGCCAGATCTGCTCGATCCCCTATTCGGGGGAGATCAACGACCTGCCGCAATGCCTGCGCATGAACAAATCGGCGGAAGAGTTCGGCAACATGATCTGCCGCCAGTTCGACACGCTGTACCGCGAAAGCGTTGAAAGCGGCTCGGGCCGGGTGATGGCGATCTGCCTGCATCCGTTTATCATCGGCGTGCCGCACCGAATCGGCGCGCTCGACGATGCGCTCAGCTACATCTTCGGCCATGACGGTGTGTGGAAAGCCACCGGCAGCGAAATCATCGAGCACTACCTGACCGGCGAGACGTTCTAGTTTGGCGGCATTCGAGCCGCTCTGGGCCCTCGGCCTGATGAGCGGCACGTCGATGGACGGTATCGACGTCGCCGTGATTAAGACCGACGGCGAGCGCGTGACCGCCTTCGGCCCGGCGGCAACGATTGGGTATGACGACGGGCTGCGCGATGCCATCCGGGCGGTGCTGGGCGATCCTCACCCCGACCCAGCCATCGCCCAAAGTCTTACCGATGCGCATGCCCAGGCTGTCGAAGAACTACTTTTACAACACATTGATTATAAATCAAAAATCAGAGTAGTAGGTCTACATGGCCATACAGTAGTGCATGCGCCGGCCGATGGTATAACCTTGCAGATCGGCGACGGATTACGGCTTGCGGAGAGGATCGGCATCGATGTCGTGGGTGACTTCCGCAGCACCGATGTCGCCGCCGGCGGGCAGGGCGCACCGCTCGCACCGCTCTACCACCGGGCGCTGAGCCGCGACCTGACAATTGACGCCCAGGACGCATCTGGGGACGCATCTGGGGACGCATCTGGGGACGGATATGGAGACGGACCGCTGGTCGTCGTAAACATTGGCGGCATATCCAACATTACCTGGATCGGTCGCGATCGCGACTCCGACCCGGTCGCCTTCGATACCGGACCCGGCAACGCACTACTCGACGACTGGGTAGGCAGCACTACCGACCGGCCCTACGATATTGACGGACAACTCAGCGCCACCGGCAGGATCGACGGTACTACTTTGAACAAACTGCTCGAAAATCCGTATTTCGCGCTGCCGTCGCCGAAATCCCTCGACCGGCTCGATTTCGATATCGACCTTGTCCGCGGACTATCGCCTGCCGATGGCGCCGCGACGCTGGCGGCGTTCACCTGTGAGACGATCGTTTCAAATCTGAGACACCTGCCGGAACCGCCGGTCAGGATTCTTGTCACCGGCGGGGGCCGTAAAAATCCGACCCTTATGACGGGTCTCGCCGCCCGCGCCGGGATACCGGTCGAACCGGTTGAAGCGGTCGGCTGGGACGGCGACGCGCTCGAGGCGCAGGCTTTCGCGTTCCTCGCCGTCCGTTCGCTGCGCGGCCTGCCCTTGAGTGTGCCGTCGACCACAGGCGTGCCTGGGCCGACCGCCGGCGGCCGGTTGCACCGCGCGCAGCCGGGGACGCCGTCCAGGGCGCCACCGCCACCGGCACCGCCACCGAAAAAACCCGCAGAATAAATTTTCCTAATGCCGTTGCGGCAGGTCAAGGAACGCATAGCGATCGCCGGTGGTCACCCGGATCGTGATCACATCGTCGTCGCGCAGCACGGTATAGCGGATCTCGACTCCCGCCTCGCCGGCCGCCCACAGCGTCCGGTAGAGATCCGGCAACGTGTCGACCGGCACGCCCTCGATCGCCAGGACCGCATCGCCGCGCCGCAACCCGGCCCGCTGGCCCGGGCCGGCGGGCATGACACCGGTCACGTAAAGGCGGTGTTCGGCCTCGCTGACATAAATCCCGACCCAGGGACGCGGCGCGCGCGCTGCCCGGCCGGTTGAGACGAGATCGTCGAATATCGGCAGCAGCTCATCGATCGGCACGAACATATTGCCGGGCCGGAGATCGCCTTCAGGCCCGACCGGCTCATCCAGATACAGCGACCCCACTCCAGCGAGCGCGCCGTCATTGGCGATCAGCGCCGCGCCGCCCCAATAGGGATGCAGCGGCGTCGTGAATACCGCGTTGTCGAGCATGTATTCCCACGCGCCGGCGAATTCCTGACGCACGACCACCTCCGCCGCGATCGCCTGCTCATAGCCGCCATAACCCGACACCGTCACCTTGTCGCCGGCACCGAGCGCACGTGCCGAACCCAGCGGCAGCGGCGCTATATTCAGCGGCTCGACTGCCCGCACCATGCCGAGGCCGGTTTCGTGATCATAAGCGATCGCCTCACCCACCACCGGTTCGGCACGCCCCAAAAGCCTGATCGTGACATCGCGCGCCTCGACGATCAGATACCCGATTGTCAGGATCAGTCCGTTATCGTCGATGACGATGCCGGCGCCCTCACGCTCGGCGCCGAGGGTCGACGCGGTGACGCAATGCTCATCGACATGCACATGCAACCGAACGACGGCGGCGAGCGCCGCATCCAGATCGTATTGTAGACGCTTGCGGTCAGGACGCGGGGCGGCGGCAAGCGCCGGGTGCAGCAGCTGCATAAGGCCCCGCCGGCCGGTGACCGTTCGCCATTGGCACACCGGCCATCAGGCTTGCTCCGCAGCCTTTTCATCAGCCGCGCCGCCGACCCGCTGGGCCAGGGATGCAGCCATGAAATCGTCAAGGTCGCCGTCGAGCACTGCCTGCGTGTTCGACGTTTCGACCTCGGTTCGGAGGTCCTTGACCATCTGATAGGGATGCAGCACGTAAGATCGGATCTGATGGCCCCAGCCGATATCGGTCTTGGCGTCCTGTTCGGCCTGCGCCGTTTCCTCGCGGCGCCGCAGTTCCGCCTCGTATAGCCGTGCGCGCAACATCCGCATCGCTTCGGCGCGGTTGCGGTGCTGCGACCGGTCGCTCTGACACGACACGACAATGCCGGACGGGATATGGGTTATCCGGATCGCACTGTCGGTTGTGTTGACGTGCTGCCCACCAGCCCCCTGCGACCGGTATGTATCGACCCGGAGATCCTTGTCTTCGACCTCGATCTCGATGTCGTCATCGATTTCCGGATACACCCAGACGGAGGCGAAGCTGGTGTGACGCCGGGCGCTGGAGTCGTACGGCGATATCCGCACCAGCCGGTGTACGCCGCTTTCGGTTTTCAGCCACCCATAAGCGTTGTGACCCTGGATACGCACCGACGCGGATTTGATCCCGGCCTCTTCGCCGGCGCTTTCATCCATCAGTTCGACCTTGTATCCGTGCGCATCCGCCCACCGGGTGTACATCCGGTACAGCATCTGCGCCCAGTCCTGGCTTTCGGTGCCGCCCGCGCCGGCATTGACCTCCACGAAACAATCGTTGGCGTCGGCCTCGCCCGACAACAGTGTTTCGAGTTCCTGCGTGGCGGCCTGTTTCTGCAGGCGAACAAGGATTGCCTCGGCTTCCTCGACGATCTCGGTATCCTCCTCCGCGTCGCCCAGCTCAATCAGCTCAACCGCGTCGCGCAATTCCTGTTCCAGCGTGGTGAAATCGCCGATCGATTTTTCAAGCTGGTTGCGTTCGCGCATGACTTTTTGCGCGCGCGACTGATCCCCCCACAGATCGGGATCTTCCGCCTCGGCGTTTAGTTCCGCCAGTCGCCGGACCGCCTGATCGGGGTCAAAGATGCCTCCTCAGCAGTACCAAAGACTGCTCGATCTTATCTGCCAAAGCCTGGGATTCCGCCCGCATGGTCACTCCTGCTGTTATGCGCTCCGGCCGCTATCCGCTCTGCGGGTGCAAACCTGTATATGCCAGCCCCGGGAAGGTGGGCGCCGGATGTCTTTGCTGGGGTCAGTATAGATCGCGCAGCTTGCCTGTGGGAGTCGCAACACCGGTACCAACCTGTCTCCCGCCGGCACTGCCATCGAGCACCGGGCCCCGACGCCGGGTTGGCACGGTTCCGGGCAAAAACGCCTCAAGGATGGCCGACCGGGCACCCGAACGCGCCGGGCGCCCCGTGTTGGGATCGACGCGGACAAGCTGAATGCCGCGCGGTACACGAAACGGAATCGCGGGCTGGTCGTTCAGCGCTTCACTCATAAATTTTTTGAATACCGGCGCGGCGACGGACGATCCGGTCTCCCCCTTACCGAGCGGTTTCGGATGATCGAATCCGACATAAACCCCGACCGCAAGGTCAGGCGAAAAGCCGACAAACCAGGTATCGCGGCTGTCGTTCGTGGTCCCGGTTTTGCCGGCAAGCGGTTTCCCGATCGTGCGGATGCGTCGCCCGGTGCCGCGTTTAACCACGCCCTCCAGCATCGAGACGATCTGGTAGGTAGTCTTGGGATCGGACACCTGTTCACGGTTATCCGGCAACAGCGGCTCCGCCTCCGCGTTCCATTCGGCATCCTCGCAGGCATCGCAGTTGCGCCGGTCATGGCGGAAAATGATCTTACCCTTTCGGTCCTGAATTTTATCGATCAGCGTGGGCCGGATGCGCTTGCCGCCATTGACCAGCATGGCGTAGGCGGTGGTCAGCCGCATCAAAGTGGTTTCGCCGGACCCGAGCGACATCGACAGCATCGGCTGCAAATTATCCACGATGCCAAAACGCTTCGCGTATTCAACTATCGCCGGCATCCCGACATTCTGCGCCAGTCTCACGGTCATCAGGTTGCGGGATTTTTCGAGCCCGAGCCGCAAGGGACTGGGCCCGTAGAATTTGTTCGAGTAATTCGCAGGGCGCCAGCGGCCAAGACCGGGGCCCTGGTCGATCACGAACGGCGCATCGAGAATCTGGCTCGACGGGGTGAACCCGTTATCAAGCGCCGCAAGATAGACAAAGGGCTTGAATGCCGATCCGGGTTGGCGTTTAGCCTGGATTGCCCGGTTGAACTCGCTCAGTCCTGCCGAAAACCCGCCGGACATCGCCAAAACGCGGCCGGTATGCGGATCCAGCGCGACGATGCCGCCGCTGACTTTGGGAATCTGGCGAAGGGCGTATGTGCCCGGCGGCCAGACTTCGTCCTTGTTCTTCCTGGTCGCCGCCTCGACCGCGACAACATTGCCGACATCGAGAACATCGGCAGGCGTCCGGACCTGCGGGCCGCGACGGCCTTTTTTGTCGAAGATGCGCGCCCAGCGTATTTCGGCGAGCGGAATCGTGCCGGTCGAACCGTCCCGGAAGCCAATCCCGGCACTGACCGCAGTAAGTTCGATGATTGCGGCGATCCTCCATTCCGTCACGTCGGAGGGCAACCGAAATTTATCCAGCTGTTTGGGCAAGTTCTTTGCCGGATCCACCTGTCCCAACGGTCCGCGCCAGCCATGACGGCGGTCATAAGCCGACAAGCCGAAACGCAGCGCGGAATCGGCGATCCGTTGCAAACGGGAATTCAGGGTCGTCCGCACCGACAGACCGCCGCCATACAGATCCCGATCGCCATACTGACCGATAAGTTCGCGGCGCACTTCTTCGACAAAATAGTCGGCGCGCGCCACCTCGATCTCAGACGGGGGATGGACCGTGACCGGGAGCGCCATTTCGGCGGCGGCCGATGTCAGGGCGATATAACCGTCATCAGCCATACGGTTCAGGACATAATCGCGCCGCGCGCGCGCAGCTTTCGGCCGGCGAACCGGGTGGTAATTATTCGGCGCCTTGGGCAATCCAGCCAGGAAGGCGGCTTCCCCCAAAGTCAGTTCGTCGAGCGATTTATCGAAATAGTTCAGCGCCGCCGCGGCAACGCCGTAAGACCCGAACCCAAGATAGATTTCGTTAAGGTAGAGTTCGAGGATACGGTCTTTCGATATCGCCCGTTCGATGCGGAGCGCAAGGATGACCTCTTTGGCCTTGCGGGCGATCGAAACCTCGTTTGTCAGAAGGAAGTTCTTCGCGACCTGTTGTGTAATCGTCGACGCGCCGATCGGGCGCCGGTTTGTCCCGATGCGCATCAGATTTGTCGCCGCCGCCCGCCCGATACCCAGAAAATCGATCCCCGGATGGGTATAGAATGTTTTGTCTTCTGCCGACAGGAATGCCTTGATGACCTGCCTGGGCATCGCTTCGATCGGCACGAAAACGCGTTTTTCGCGGGCGAACTCCGCCATCAGGCGGCCATCGCCGGCATGTATGCGGGTGACGACCGGCGGATCGTAATCGGCAAGCTGCTGGTGTTCCGGAAGTCCTTTTCCGAAATGATAAAAACCGTAAAGGACTCCCCCGGCGCCGACGAAGGCTAGCACGACGAAGATCATAAATATTGCCGCCAGAATTCTCATATCACGCTCTCAGGGCTACGCTGCCCACCCAGCCCGTATACTACACAACAACAATGTGGCGTTTTTATGGCCTATTTAAAGCCTGTTGGCGCTCAAAATATTCCTGCACCGCGCGGGCCATGGCCCGGGCCAGACTGCGGCGCTTCTTAGGATTGGTGAGCAACCGTTCGTCGCTCCGGTTGGAAAGATAGCCCAACTCTACCAGAACCGAGGGGATATCGGGGGCTTTCAACACGGCAAATCCGGCGAAACGGTGGGTATTGCGCAGCATTTTCCGCGTTTTACCCAGTTCATTCACCAGTTTACGGGCAAATACCGCCGATTCATTCATCGTTTCGCGCTGTGCGAGATCGATCAGAATATTCACGACGTCATCCGATTGCTTTTTCAGGTCGACACCGGCAATCAGGTCGGATTTGTTTTCCTTATGCGCCAGGGTGTCAGCTTCCTTGTCCGACGCCCGTTCCGACAGGGTATAGACCGATGTCCCCCGGACGCGGCTGTTGCGAATGGAATCCGCGTGCACCGATATAAACAGATCGGCCCCCGCCCGGCGGGCGATGGCGATCCGGTTGCGGAGCCGGACGAACACGTCCCGGTCGCGGGTCATAAGAACGCGGAACTGCCCGGTCGCGAGGAGCCCGCGGCGTAATTCCCGGGCAAAAGCGAGCACGATGTTCTTCTCCCACACGCCGGACCGGCTCATCGCGCCGGGATCGACACCGCCATGGCCGGGATCGATCATGATCAGTTTTTTCGCCTGGGCTGCCGGCGGCTTTCGCCTGAATGGGACCGGCAGGCGTGCCGGCGCGTGGACCCTTTTGGCAACGTGCGGTGTCTTCGCTGGCTTGTACGCCCTCATGAATGCCTGACGGCTGGTCTTCGCGATATCGACAACCAGCCGGTAGGATGTGTACCTGCCGGACGGCGGAACAATGAACGCCTTCGCGACACGGACCGGGCCGGCCGAATCCAGCACCACTCGGGACGATCCGGGCTTGAACAGGCCAAACCTCATCCCCGTGACCAGACCGCCCGAAGGCGGGTTGCGCATTTCGGGCGACCAGGTCACTTCCGACATGTCGACAACAACCCGGTAGGGCTCCGGCAGGATGAACGCACTGAATTTAACGGCGCTGCTCACATCCAGCACGATGCGCGTTTTGGCGGGATAAACACCGACCCGCACGCCGGTCACCTGCGGCGCGGCGGCGAGGGCCACCGGCTGCCAGGCCGAGGCGATGAGGGTGGCGAGAGCGAGCCCCACTCCTCCCAGAATTATCCTCAAATTATACATATTGCGGATCAAAAGGAGTTACATACCAGATATATACCGGTACTGGTTAAAATTTCTGTATCAATGATAACAGATAACTCATGAATATAAGTTGTACCGACGCATCCCGAGGTCTATTCTGGCTCTGCGAACGTCCGCAGGTGAAATGGAGTTATACTCCGAATACCGCGCGACCTTCCTGAATTCGGCGCAAACATACGAAACTCGGATATCTGCGCGAAATGGCGGTCGGTTGCGCTGCTCATCTGCGGTATATGGAACCCAAGCCCGGACCCGCGAAATTGCGGGATTCCGCGAACCATGTAAGTCCCTGCCCTGGCGGTGTTCTTATGGAACAGCCCTATTCGGCAGGTTGACGATGGTGCGGCCGGTCTTGATGGTGCGGCACATTTTCGATCGGTCGTTCGCGCGACGGAAGTGCAGCCACACCGGAGAAGTTATATGTCTAAGCGCATGCTTATTGACGGCGCACATACTGAAGAAATTCGCGTCGTTGTTACAACCGGTACTCGTCTCGACGAATACGACATCGAGACAACATTCAAAAAACAGGTCAAAGGCAACATCTATCTTGCGAAAGTAACGCGGGTAGAGCCGTCTTTGCAGGCGGCATTCGTCGATTTCGGCGGCGACCGGCACGGCTTCCTGGCCTTCAGCGAAATCCATCCCGACTACTATCAGATCCCGGTCGATGACCGGAAAGCCCTGATTGACGAACAGGAGGCGCTCGAAACCGAGGCCCGCGCCGCCCGTGAACATCTCGAGGATATCGACGGCAGCATCGTCGAAGATGACGGGGACGATAGACCCGACCATGCCGAATTTCAGGACATCGCCGACGATGAAGACGACGGCCTCGACGGTGAAAACGACGACGAAAACGACGACGATGGGGCTGAAGACGGTGCTGAAGACGCGGCAGGCGCCGAATTAGCCGGAGACAACGAGGAAGACCACGACCCCGACGCATCGGCGCAGGATGATGAATCCGGGGTCGAGGACGAAACCGCGCCGTCCGGCAACGGCGAGGCGGACCCGGTTCCCGTCGCCGCGGATCCCGACGTCGAAGAAGCGCTGGAAGCCGCCGAGACGTCTTCTCCGCGCCGCACCCGGTCGATGCGCCGCTATAAAATCCAGGAAGTCATCAAGCGGCGGCAGATCCTTCTGGTTCAGGTGGTCAAGGAAGAGCGCGGCAATAAAGGCGCCGCGCTTACCACCTATATCTCGCTGGCCGGCCGCTATTGCGTGCTGATGCCGAATTCTTCGCGCGGCGGGGGCATTTCGCGCAAGATCACGGTCGCCAAGGAACGTCGCAAACTCCGCGACACCCTCAATTCTCTCGATATGCCACAGGGCATGGGCGTCATTATTCGCACCGCCGGGCTCGAACGCAACAAGGCCGAGATCAAGCGCGATTTCGAATACCTTATACGCGCCTGGGACGAAGTACGTGAAAAGACCCTGGAATCGAGCGCGCCGGCGATGGTGTATGAGGAAGGCGACATCATCAAACGCGCCATCCGCGACGTCTACAGCAAGGACATCGAGGAAATCCAGGTCGAAGGACTTGAAACCTACCAGACCGCAAAGCGCTTTATGCGGCTGATGATGCCGAGCCACGCGAAACGGGTGCAGCAATACCGCGACGACACGATTCCGCTTTACCAGCGCTTTCAGATCGAACAGCAGCTCGACGCGATGCACAATCCGGAAGTTCAGCTTAAATCCGGCGGCTACATCGTCATCAACCCGACCGAGGCGCTGGTCGCCATCGACGTCAATTCGGGCAAATCTACCCGCGAGCGCAATATCGAAGAAACCGCGCTGAAAACCAATGTCGAAGCTGCCGAGGAAGTTGCCCGGCAACTGCGCCTGCGCGACCTCGCCGGCCTAATCGTGATCGATTTCATCGACATGGAAGACAGTCGCAACGTCCGCAAGGTCGAACGCAAGCTCCGCGACGGGATGGCCGTCGATCGGGCGCGCCTGCAGATCGGGCGGATCAGCAATTTCGGACTTCTGGAACTTTCACGTCAACGCCTGCGGCCAAGCCTGCTCGAAACCAGTTCGCAAATCTGCCCGCACTGCCGCGGCACCGGGACCATCCTGTCGACGGAATCGATGGCGATGCGTGTCCTCCGCGCGATCGAGGAAGAAGGTATTCGCATGCGAACCAGCGAAATCACCGTCAAGGTCCCGACGGAGGTTGCGCTCTATATCCTGAACCAGAAACGCGCGACCCTCGTCGACATGGAGGCCCGCTATGGCTTTCAGGTAATTCTCGAGGGCGACGATACGGTTATTCCACCAGATATCGAAATCGAACGCGTCAAGGGTCGGCCCGAGCCCGTCGCCGGTCAGCAGCCCGCGCGGGGCGCTTCCGAAGCTGCAGATGCCAATTTTGACGATGACGCTGCTGCGAAAGCCGAGGACGCCGCCGCCGAAGCCGCCGAAGCTGCCGAAACCGGCAATGCAGTCGCCGCCTCGGGGGACAGTGATTCTTCCGCGTTGGAAGATAAGCCGAAGCGTCCGCGCCGCCGCCGCGGACGCCGCCGTCCTCAGGGCGACGACGCCCAGACAGACGGCGATGCCGTTGAGACAGCCACTGCCGATTCCAGCGCGGAGACGGCGGATGCGGAAAGCGGCAGCGAAAAAAATGCCGCCGACGCGGCAGGCGACGCCGACGGCGACGAGAATGGCGCCACACGTCGCCGGCGGCGGGGCCGCCGCGGCGGCCGGCGGCGCAACCGGAGTGCCGATGGCGAGGAAGCGACCAATGACGGGTCGCCGGACGGCGCCACTGCGTCAGCCGATGGCGACACCCCGGATAGCGCGGCGACTGCAGCCACGAACGGGGCGGAGCACCCGGAACTTCCCCTCCCTGCCGACGCCGTGAACACCGATACCGATACCAGCACGGGCACCAAAACGTCGGGTGCGACAAATTTCGGCACGTCGGATGCAAGTTCGGCAGCGGTCGAAATCACGATCGCCGACATCGGTGAAGCGGCAAATGCCGTGGAATCTGCGCCCGCCGGTGATGATGCCACCAGTTTCGGGAAAAAATTTCCCGGTGACGTCGATGCCCCCAAGGACAATGGCGCCTCGGACGCGGAACCCGCTGAGGCGGCCGGGCAAGCAATCCCGGACACTGCAACCGCCGCCGCGGCCGCCGATCGTCCACGGCGCAAGGGCTGGTGGCAAAAAATCGTCGAATAGCAGACCGCGCGTTCTCCTTCCCGGGCATGCACGACGAAGCTGGCCAAGGATAATCCGAGAGATAAACTGGGGAAAACGAAAATAAACCAGGGACGGCCG
>Ga0209403_10005944_pt1 | contig 12538 bp, 24 predicted proteins | sample ArcticOcean_MG_C_8_FD_187440 | JGI IMG/M metagenome (GOLD analysis project Ga0209403, IMG submission 187440) | Marine microbial communities from western Arctic Ocean - ArcticOcean_MG_CB11_86 (SPAdes) (version 2) | ecosystem: Environmental > Aquatic > Marine > Oceanic | place: Arctic Ocean... | reverse complement strand
CTTCACGTTTTAAGTTCTTGTCACAGTTCCAGCACTTTACTACGTTATACTTTTCTTCTTCTTGGAATACTCTGTGACCGCATCTACAGTTTTTATTACCGAATCTATCTACATAGGTTTCTTTAATCATAAATTCATTCTACGCTTATCTCTTATGGGTACAACTATTTATTGTGAACTAGCTTCTTAGCTAATACCTCTTCAGAGCATCTACGACAGTCCTGCCAGCTCCCTTGATCGCAGGTACACTTAGGTTTCTTCTTGAAACGCTTGGTTTGGATCTCGGTTACAATGTCTCTGGAGTTGTATTTAGGTAGTGAATAGATCATGGGTAGGTGGGGTAAGAGTATTATTTTTCAACGAAGCCATAAGTTCAGGTGTCTGTTTTGCAAATCCCAAGAACTTCTCACATTCCCTACATTCCTTTTTTATGTGGAAAGCATACTTAGGGTCTCTATCTGTTTTGTGTGTAGGATTCTTAAAGGGTGTGAATATATGCCAGTGGTGTTCGTGGTTACAGTTCATAATTAAAATTGGGAAAAAGATTTAGGTTTGGATGTTTTTCCATCCGCAGGTTTGTATAATCCAGTGTTTTTGTCGAAGTTTGCAGTAATCTTGTGTTGGCTCATACCCATAGCTCTTGATTTATCTATAATAAACTTTGTGTCCTCTTTGTCTCTGTGCATAAGTATTCCTGTGGTGGGTATTGTATTCAAATCTCCTGACCCCTTAAGGTCTTCTAGTGTTGGTTCTTGTCCGTAAATAGCAGCTTTCCTTAGTTGTGAAACAAGAATAAACGGCAATGAGTATTTTTTGTTCATGTACCGTATCTCTTTCATAAGAGCACTAAGTGTATCACCCTTATCTCCTTCTGTTTTATCAAAGTAGTGTAAGTGGTCTATCACAACAAGATCAATGTCCCTACCCCTCATTGTCTCTAATGCATCCAAGCACATTTGATGGTCTAGTGGCTCACCAATATAACTTATAACATTTTTCATGGTTTCTGCGTCTTTCTTGTACATCTCATCTCTCAAGTCTCTTTGCTCTTTTGTAATGTCATTGTTTCTAAATCGTATTTTGTCTACAAATGGTTTATTGTCTCTACCCAGTTTCCTATTCATATTATAAAACACCCTGCGTTGTACTGGGTCATCATCGTCCATCTCCAACTGGAAAAATAGTATTGTTTTCCCTTTCTTCGCATTACTAATAATAACATTGTCAACAAATGTGCTTTTGCCTGTCCCAGACCTAGCCCCAAATATAACAAGGTCAGAGGGGTATATTCCCCCCAACTGATCGTCTAATTCCTTAATCCCATATGTCATTACTTTATCAGGACTCATTGAATTGTGTTTTGCTTTTGCCCTCTCAACAAGTTCCCCTCCAGATATAAATTTCCCATCCCACGATGGGTCGTTCTTTTTGTAGTCTTCGGCATCATCATTTGATACATTGTATTTTTTACATAGCCAACTAAATGCTTCTCGGTTAGGGCAACGAAGGAGGATTGCTGTTGCCGTTACCTTATTCCCCTTGATTGGGAAACTTGAAGAGTTTGTGGCTATATATTGTCTATCACCATCAGTGCCAATAAACGTAGCCTTTCTTTCATTGTTCAAATACACATGATTATCATTATTTTTAAATGTAATGTCCCCCCAACCACCCTCTCGTGCAGCATCAGTAAGTATATTTTTAATGTCTGGGAATGGGTCGTGGACAAACAAGCCAGCAAGTTTTTGTAATCTATTCATGGGAAACTAGGGAAACGAAATAAGGGTCTTGTTTCATATGGTTGTAGTTTGGGCAACGGATTAACCTACAAACATCTTTCACTGGATCACCATAACTTCCATGTTTTTCGCTCCATGAAATCATACCACAAATAAACTTTTTATAGTCTTGAATATTGCTTTCTGTTGGATCTGCGTCAACAAGCCAAAGGGGTTGGAATCCATTCCTTGTGTCTAGGCACATATCAGGTTTCTCTGGGCAGTCACCATCCCACAAGGCACACCACAACCTGTTTTTTCTTTCATAGAGTTCTTGAGGTGTTATATTTTCACCTGTTTTTACTGCATCCATATCTATATAAGCATAGAGAAGTCGATTTATGTACTGTGTGTTTCGGTTTGTTTTTGTATCATTTGATCTGTGTTCCTCTTTTGTAACATCTTTACGAAAAGAGTTAGCAGTCACATAAATCCCCCAACCTTGGTTATTCCAATCTTGAGCTTCGTTTTGTTCAACAGGTATAGCACCTCGGTACAATCCTTTTTCATCTTTGCGGTAGAGTGTTTGTAGTGGATGGATCATAATAATTCTGGGGGTATATGTTCCTCAATTTTTTCAAGTCGTAGAGCATAGTCAATTGTTAGGTATTTCTTCCTTCCTTCATTCGCACCGTTAAGAAAGGTATTTTTAGTCATATTCTCCCAAGCAGAGATTATTTGCTCATCTGTAAATACTCCACAGGCACGTTTGACCGCAGAGACACGTTTTTTATGTCGAGAGAGCACTTTAATGCTCGTTACCTCTTCAAATTTATCAAACACAGCGTCAGCGGTTTTCTTTTGTATAGTTTCTTTTGTAATAGTTTCTTTTGTGTGTACCCCGTTTGGTAACTCTCGATTACCCCGTTTGGTAACTTTTAATCCCCGTTTGGTAACTTCGTGGTTAGTTACCCCGTTTGGTAACTCAATCCATTGGCTTGTATACTTGTTAAATCCTGTTTTGTTACCCCGTTTGGTAACCATTTTCCTATCACAAAGAAGTGATATAGCTCGGCTTACGTGACACTTGTTAATCCCTGTCATTTTGGCTATTTGACTACCTGAAATCCAATCCTCTTTCTTATGGTATCCGTAAGTCTTACGGAACAAACACATAAGCACCCTCCATTCTGTTTTAGTTATATTTGTTCTCGATAACTCTTCAAGAATGTCGTTGGCTAGCCGTGTATATTTTGCATCTAATTGGGGATTCTCATTCATGTATCAGCTTAGAAAAGACAACAGAGCACACAAAAAAGCGACGAAGCGAATCGTGTGGTATTGCCTTATCTAAAATGATACTTCGTCGCATTGACCCTAGTTTAGCGTAACCATTCTCAAAGTCAAACAGTTATTTTTGCCGCCCCTCTATCCTTCATAGACTAAGGATCAGTAGGGTCAAAATAAGAATACTTTGGTAGCATTGCTAGTCTCTTTATGTGTAAACAATATTCACTCCAATACATTCCTGATGCGTTACAAGTCTGCTGCATTCCAATAGGGGAGGTTAGAGGAGAACTTATCACCATAATCCAGATCAGAATATTCATATTTTTTGGGCTATTTGTTCTAGTAATTTCTCTATACGATTCAATTGTTCTTTGTCTTCATGGCAGAGGATAGCGTTTAAGCCTCCTGAGATTCTCCCTGTACTTTCATTTATTGCTTGGGTTCCCATTCATTAGTGAATGTATCATAAATAGGGTAAATATGGTAGAATTAAGGTATGGAGTATTCATCACAGGATATGTGCGATGTAGCAGATGGAGCTGATAGCCACACAATTGAAGAGACTATTTTAAGTTTGATGCACAGAGACGTTTGCCTGATTCAAATAGAGACGAAAAGAAGATTGGAGTATCTTTCTAGTGATGAATTTATAGAAAGGTTTGCTGAGAGTCGTGGTGAGAGACAAGATTTACAATCTCTCTATGAAGCACAAGTACAAAAAACTACAAGTGAGTTATTAGATGCTAAGGAACTTCATATAGATGCATTACATGGTCTTGCTGAATACAGATTGGAAAACTACGCATCATATTCATAGATATATCCAGTTGCATCGCACCACTCACAGGGTTCTCCTTTATCTGTTTCTCCTTTGATGCAAGCTAAACATGATCTTTTTCTTTTCATGGTAATAGGGGTAATAGTTCAACAATAGTCATAGGTTCATCACCGTATACTTTTGTAGCGTACAGCTTGTAGATCAAAGAGTCGTCAGTATAAGCGATACCGTTAAGAGGATCAGTCACTCCTTTTATTAAGTTGTCCACGTCTGGTCTCTTAATATGTGGGCTGTCTACAATCGTTTCTAAGAGCTTTTTAGGTGTAGACTTAGGAATTGGCATAACAAAGGTCAAACGTAGCTCACAGGGGCAGGAAATAGGTTCCTTATAGTGAAGGATGGCTATGGCTGCTACAGTATCTGAGTACTCTTGTGTTTTTTTTGGAGTGTAGGTTCCCCATCTTGTTACTCTGGGTCTGCCTTTTGCTACAGGGGTGAATGGAATTATCATAGGTGCTTCTATCTTATGGGAATAAATCAACTAGGGTTGCCATCAGTCCTTGTTCCAGAACCTTTCAGTTTCCATTCTTGTATCTGTTTCTCAGTACCTTCTTGATGTAGTGCTGCAAGAATATGTGCTCTCATGTTCTGTGAAATAGAGCCGCTTCTAGCTGCGGAATCTACTGCGTGAGTTATTTCTAGTAGAAACTTAAATTCAGCTTCAGCTTCGTTGTCTTTCTTTTCACCTGCCCTTAGTGCTGCTTTTCGATTGTTTTCTGACATGGTTTAGTGAGTGGCTAATGGGCTATTAATCTTCTCCAAGAATGAAATTATCATCTACATTATCCAAACAAGTGCTTAAACAGTGACGGAAATATTCTTGTCGCTCAGAAGACTTTTCTAGTATCCCTTCTTGTAGTTTTATAACCTCTTTGTATTGAGGATCTTCGGGATCTGTTATTCCTATACGGTTGATAAGTACTGTTGCGTATTCCTTGAGTCCATCAAGTTCTGTATCTGCTTCGGCAATGAATGTGCTTAATTCTAAGCCAGAGTGAGTTTCCATTATCTAGTATTCTACTCTTTTTTGGAGATAACTTCAAACAGACCTGCAAGGACGGATACCTGTTCTTCAGTTATCAAGTCAAGATTTCTTGCCATAGCTATCTCTCTGGTTACTACATCTACATCGGGTTCTGTTTGAACGAGTATTGATAGGTCTTGGTAGGTTCTTATTTCGCCTTCTTCTCTAGTAAAGTTATTCATAGGTGTTTGTTGGAAAGACGTTTAAGGAAGGCTCTTACCTCCTTACTTATATCTTTCTCTGCCTCGTTTCTTAGGCGAGAATATAGGTTCTTTTCCTCTTCTGTTACACGGATTGTTATATGTGGCATGACCCTATTATACATATCCGTATATACCTGTCAACCAATAAGGGGTTGCTAATGTTTCGGGGGTCGTATATACTTAGGCTACTTACTTCCCACAACTTATGACAACCAAGAACCACAAGCAGCGTTGCGATAGCTGCACAAAAATGTATGAAGACTCACCTCTCACTATAAGTAATATATTCTGTGAGAAGTGTTTAGGGCTTCCAGGTATCAAGCTCCTTACCAACGCAATCCGATGCAAGTAAACCTAACTCCAGATGGGACTCCTATATACAAGTGCAGTACTGAAGGTTGTAACCTAAATACTGTTAGTGAGAAATGTGAAGACTGTAGCCGTAAGAAACCAAGAGGATTCTCTAGCAGAAAAATTGAAGACCTCTACCCACTTAACTTCCACCAAGATGGAGAGCAGTCATAGTTTCCAAGAGTACGGAATTTTACACGGAGTATCCAACTCTACTATTGATATATATACTATCCAAAAGGAAATCGAACTTACAATTTTACACCTACTAAAGTATGAAATCTAACCCACCAAAGATACACCTCGTAAAGATGAACCACTTAGGACTAATTTGCGAGAAAGGATGGAAGAGAAGGATAGGGTGTATATATAAAGATTTGTACCCTTCACTCTATCAACTAATGTACAAACGAAAGAAATGAAACGCTACTTCTGGTTAATACTGGCTTCACCCTTATTTTTAGCTGTTAGGATATTTTCGCCATTTATTAAGAAACAACCACGACCTGATTACGAAATAATAAAATGATCCTCTCTCTAATAGCAGTAATGGCTACTATACCCTTCACTAATCCGAATCATCACCTAGAAGCTGATAGGATACTAGAAACTGGAACGTACCAGTATAAAGACCTACCTGTATTCGGATGCCATGATTATATCTGTACCGAAATTACTAGTTTAAAGAAGGGAGATACGGTAAAGATCAATTCTAAAACCTACACTGTATACGCTACTAGAGTAGTAGATAAGGACTCTATGTGGGTGTTACGTCGAAAATCACTCTTTACTTGTGTAGGTGATATGCGATTTGTTGCCTTTTTAACTTCCCAATAATATTATGATAGAAATAATGGACTCCTGCCCGAAATGCCTCAGTAACAACTTCTTTGGATGGAAGTACTGTGAAGCCTGCGTAGATGCGGATAGAGGCTTGGTACACCTAGAAGTAGAATACTGCCCTTGTGGTAACGAGGTAACAGGAGATTATGGTATCTGTTCTGACCCTAAGTGTAAATGAATGATATTCAACTAATCATGGGCGATTGCTTAGAGGCTATGAAGGATATTCCTGACGGGAGTGTGGATTGTGTAGTAACTGATCCTCCGTATGGTATGTCTTTTCAATCGAATTACAGGAAAGAGAAACATAGGAAGATTGAGAATGATGATTCTTTGGAGTGGTTAGATACTTTCTTTGATCAGTGTTATAGGAAAATGAAAGAAGATACCCACATCTATAGCTTCTGCTCGTTCCACCACATAGACAAATTTAAGGTGTCTATGCAGAGATTCTTTGATGTAAAGAATATATTGATATGGCAAAAGAATAATACTGGTATGGGTGATCTTGAGGGTGACTATGCACCAAAGTATGAGATGATTCTATTCGGAGCTAAGGGCAGAAGAACCTTAAATGGGTCAAGAGATCCTAATATCGTTCCATGCTACAAGACAGGCAATAAGTTACATCCTACACAGAAGCCAGAAGAGTTAATGGTGTATCTTATCGAGAAGTCTTCTACTGCAGGAGATACAATCCTAGACCCCTTCATGGGATCAGGTACTACAGGGGTAGCCTGTGTACAAACAGGACGTAAGTTCATAGGTATAGAGAAAGATAAGAAATACTTTGAAATAGCTAAGAAGCGCATAGAAGGCGCACAGTTACCGTTATTTTAGCTCCTTTACAACATAGGAAGAGGATTCTGTGCTAGGGGTAAAATTCTCACTGGGCAGCAATGTCCACCTAGACACCCCTAGCATTGAGTCCTCTAAGCCCCTTGCATCTTATACTGCAATGTGCTATAATAACTACAGTTAAACAAATACATATTTCCTTCTCCCCTTCTTATGAAGACCCCCTATATTTTATTCGCAATAGGTTGCATAGGTCTAGCAGGATTAGCTGGCTTTGCACTCTCATTCTATTATTACTTAATTCCCTCAGTTATATGATTACTAAACTACAAAACATCATCGGATACTCTTTACTACTTCTGGTCGTGCTAGGATACGGTATGGCTTTAACAACAAATATATGAAACAAATAACTAAGAGACAAATCATAGGCATACTCACAGCAGCATTCCTTTTCCTCTTTGTAACCACAGCAAACGCAGAGCCTACAGCTAGGGAGAGACTAGAAGCTGCTCGTGAACAATACGCTCTAGCTCTAGCAGGACACTGTTCAGTAATAGGAGCTAAAACTTTAGACTGTTATTCTGGTGGAGACTGTGAAGCTCTACAGGAGTCCATACAATGGTTTATGGGTGTAGACGGTTATGGTACACCTCCTGAAGTACTGTGTAAGCAGAAGCCAAATTTAAAATAGGGGCTGGGGTGGAAGCTCCCAAATATCTAGTGATCCACCATACGGCTACGATAGACACAGTACAAAAGGATATCGTTGACAGAGCACACCAGAGGAAGTTCAATGATAGAAGTTTCTACGGCTCTTATATTTTATACCACATACTAATCGGAAAGGACGGTACTGTGGTGTACAACAGAGGACTCAACGAACGTACAGGACACACTCGAAACAATGAGATCAATCTAAGCTCTATCGCTATCGCATTAGCAGGAAACTTTAACGAGGAACGTCCTACCTCTTCGCAACTCAACTCACTTAGAGCAGAGATCAAAAAGCTCAATGACCTGTATAAGTTTGAGAAGATAATCCCTCACCAGGACGCTTCACCTACAGCGTGTGCAGGAAAATACCTAAACTCCATGATTCGCAAAGAGTATGGTCAGGCAGAGAAGAAGTTTGTACTCTCTCGGTACTACACACCTGTCCGTAATCAACCGTACTATTATCGGAACTATGAAGGTGCTCAACTCTTTGACAAAGCACTAGAGCATGGAGTTATTCGGAAGGAAGGTAACCAGTTTATCTATGATGGTCAGTTACTTCCTGTACAACTAGGACAAGGTGAAGCAGCCATTGAGAAGCTGAAAGGTAGCGCACCTATTAAACAAATGATAAAGAGTGAGACTGAATACAGAGCAGAGTTTAAGGTTAACTGTATGGGTGACTGTAGATCCACAGCTTCTACTTATTACTTAGATGAGTCTGATGCTTATTCCGTAGTTGCCTGTCCACCGAATTACCCCTTCGGTACGAAGTTCGTTATCAATAATAGAATTTTCATTTGCTATGACCGTGGAGGAATGATTGACGAAAACTCAGAAAGAGTGCGTCTTGATATTTGGTCTGGCATAGGAAAAAATGGATTGGACAGAATTAGATCTACTCCTGTACCAGAAAACCCTACAGTTGAAATTATCTATCCATAGGAATACACTATATATATCTTTACCCCTAGCATTATGAAGCTAAACCTACTCCCATTAGATGATATATTCACTACCCCATCCGTAGACTCAGACGGTGATCCTTGGAATGAGCACAAGGACTACGCAAGGGCTAAGGTCTATGCTTTTAAAGACGAACCTCAATCAGGATTAGATGGAGACTTATGGGCAGTTTGGCTACAGAAGCCAGACGCTCAAGGAGACGACCAACCTGTTTACACAGGCCATGTATATCTAGAAGAAGATTCCGAGAAGCCCACTAAGAACGCACGAGTTATCGTGTTGGACACTGAAGGATTCTCAGCTTTAACTGTACTTTAATAACCCCCCTTATAATGATTATAGAAACAGCAATGATATTAGCCCTTGGAACTGCCGTACCGTCCTGTGATGGGACATTATTCAGAAGGCAAGGAGCTGTAATTTGTATAGAACGTCGTACCACTAGAGGTAACGAGGAAACTATACCAAGACGAAGTAACAGACCTGTATACGAAAGAAACAGGAACGTGGAATACACAAAGGTACGAAAGCCTATACCCCTTGTTAGAACTCTACTAGGAATAAGAAGGTATGAACGAAGGAGCAAACGCACAATCATCAGAGGTGTATCACATATCCTACAATCACGAGATCGTGGCGCAGAATTAGCTCGCAGGAGAGCCATACAAAAGGCTTACTCAGACAAGAGAAAGCAGAGATAAGAAGGACTAAGACTCATCGAAAGGTGAGTCTTTTTTAGTTGACTCTGTTACGCTAGTCCATTAATATAGCTATATGCACTTAGTACCACACAAAGAATACCGATCAAAGATGAAGATGGGCAGACAAAAATACTGGTACAGAAAGGAGTCTGGGAAGCTAAAAACTACCATTGCCCCTATTGAAGTACCTACTGAATGTGTGGTATTGAATGACCACCAATTTAAGATATATCAAGCCCTTTGATTGGACACCTGTAACAACTCTGTATACAATAGATTTATGAAAGCAATCCAAATAGGAATCGGCACCAAATTCAACAAGCTTACTATCACAAGAGAGCTTGAAGCTAAGAAGGAGTCTAGTGGAGAATCACGTAGAATGGTGGAGTGCTTATGTGATTGTGGCAACAAGACAACAACCCGACTAGGTAGTGTACGGTGTGGGAACACCAAGTCTTGTGGGTGTATTGTAGGAGGATCAAAACCTATTCACGGCATGGCTGGGACTAGGCTGTACAATCTTTGGGATACAATTATACAAAGAACCAAAAACCCCAACCATAAATCTTATGGAGACTACGGAGGAAGAGGAATAACAGTGTGCGAGAAATGGCGAAACTTCGTAGGGTTTTGGGAGGATATGGGAGAAGGTTACATAGGAGGTCTAACCATTGACCGTATTGATAACAACAAAGGGTACTTTAAAGATAACTGCCGTTGGGCTACAATGGCTGAGCAGAATAGGAATAAAAGAACCAACATTGTTATTAAGTTTAGAGGGGAGGAAAAGCTATTGATAGAATGGTCTGAGGATCTTGGGATCAACTACAGAACTTTATGGAACAGGATTGTCAGACATGGATGGCCTATAGAAAGGGCACTTACAGAATCAGTAAGAACTTACCCATCTTCCCCAAAAATATTATGAAACAAATAATAGCTGTTGCGGTTTCGCAAATAAAGAGAGAACAAGCCAAAGATCGTCTAGCTAAACATCTAGGATGTACTCGTGAACACTTCGATGAAATACAGCACTGTGTTAATCAATCATTTGGAGAACCAGATTCTTGTATTATAAAGAGATTGAATAAGTTAGCAGACCCTGATTTTTATTTAGATAACCAATAATATTATGACTATCCTAGAAAGCCTACAAAAGATTCAATCGAAGCTACACGTAAAGAAAGAACAAAAGAACACCTTTGGTAAGTATAACTACCGTTCATGTGAAGACATACTTGAAGCTGTTAAGCCACTACTAGAAGCAAACAGTTGTATACTTACTCTATCTGATGAAATGATAGAAGTAGGAGGTAGAGTATATGTAAAGGCAACAGCCCAAATCTCAGACACTACAGTAGAAACAATAGCAGGTGCATTTGCAGTAACAGCATGTGCCAGAGAAGCAGAGACACAGAAAGGAATGGCAGATGCACAGATAACAGGAGCAGCCTCATCTTACGCTCGTAAGTATGCTCTAAACGGTCTGTTCGCTATAGACGATACAAAAGATGATGATGCTACTAATGACCATAAGGAGAAGCCTGTAGCAAAGAAGCCCCCTAATATAGTTCAGGTTATGGAAGCCTTGAATAAGTGTACAGATGAAAAGTCCCTAGACATTTGCTATGGAGCAGCTACCAAGTACGAATTCTCACTAGCAGACTCTGATAAAATCGTAGAGTGTAAACAAAATATTCTATCTCGTTTAACCTCTGAATAATGAACCCTAGTCTCATAATCCACAGACTAAGGGAATTGCCAAATTGGAATCAAGTCGCTAGGAATTACAATACCTTACAAAAGATAGGCTCAATAGATACTACGTTAGAAATCTATGCTATAAACCACTATACAAAGATGCGAGAACTTACTCAATAACCCCTACTATTATGATAACACAAGAACGGTTCAGTGATTGCTGTGGTGTGGAGTCTTCTGATGGCTGGGAGGAATCTGGTATGTGTCCTAAGTGTAACGACCACGCCCAATATCAAACCATCGAAGAATATGAAGAAGGTATGAAGCCAATAAAAAAACTTAACGAGGCAATGACAGAAGAGAGAAACAATATGTGGAAAGGTGACAACGTGGGATACGCAGCATTGCATGAATGGGTAAAGAGTAGGCTTATCAAGCCAAAGAAGTGCCAAGAATGTGACCTTGTAAAGAGTTTAGATCTAGCCAATATAAGCCAAGAATACAAAAGAGATCTATCCGATTGGGAATGGCTCTGTCGAAAGTGCCACATGGTCAAAGATGGAAGATTAGACCGCCTTCATGCAGATAAAAAATATCTTACAGAAAAGGCGTGTCTTCACTGCAAGGAGATGTTTATGCCACCAAATGCGACTGTGGAATGTTGCTCAAAGTCATGTGCTGCTTATATTAGCCATACAAAGAGGAGTGGTACACTAATGATCACATTTGAAGGCACCACCATGAGTGCATCTAGTTGGGCAAAGCACATCGGAATGCCATGTCAAACGCTATATAGCAGATTAAAAAGAGGTGTGCCGATAGGAAGGGCACTTATCACAAAAAGAATTTCAAAGGCTAACGACCACTGTACATATCAAACTATCGGAGAGTACGAACTTTCCTTAAAAGCATGATTATCTCAATAGTCCAATACGGCAAGACTCTAGTATCACTTGAAAGATACGAAGGAAAGGCTGTAGAGATCAGAGAACATAAGAAAACTAGAACACTTGAGCAGAACTCATATCTTTGGGTTGTGTATAAATACATAGCAGACTTTACAGGATACACTACAGAGGAAGTCCACAGTGCTATGAAGTATCGTTTCCTGCCCCGTACAGAGGTTGTAATAGGAGAAACGAGTGCGAGTGTCCCAAAGTCTACAAAGTCGCTTAAAACTAAAGAGTTCAACGAGTTTATAGAAAGAGTAGTATCGTTTGCAGCTAGTGAACTTTCTATAAATATTCCTCCTCCTACTTATAATGCGTAAACTAGGAGCTGACTTTTGGCCATGTGAAGTAAAAGGATACCTAGGAGTATCTAATACAGAGAAAGCTAAACAATGTCTAACATATATAGAGATGTACTCTAAGAATAAAGAGATACGA
>Ga0209403_10005942_pt1 | contig 12542 bp, 10 predicted proteins | sample ArcticOcean_MG_C_8_FD_187440 | JGI IMG/M metagenome (GOLD analysis project Ga0209403, IMG submission 187440) | Marine microbial communities from western Arctic Ocean - ArcticOcean_MG_CB11_86 (SPAdes) (version 2) | ecosystem: Environmental > Aquatic > Marine > Oceanic | place: Arctic Ocean... | reverse complement strand
GATCAAAGCAGGCCATCAGCTAACCGTGCACGACCTGCGACGGGAGGCCGCAACCAATCTCCTAGAGATGGGCGCAAACTGGGCGGACAGTCCAAAGGAAGTCGTCCCGGGCAAGGAACTGGTCCTAACGTCACTCCCCGTACCACGGGACGTGGAGGCGGTGGTCCTGGGCGAAAACGGAATCCTGGAAGGGGCAAGTGAGGGACAGGTCTTCTTTGACCTTTCAACAAACTCCCCAACAATGATCCGTCGGCTCCATGAGGAATGCGCCGCCAAGGGCGTCACATTGATGGACTCTCCGGTAAGCGGTGGCACCTACGGCGCAGCGGACGGAACCCTGGCCGTGATGGTCGGTGGAGACAAAGCGACATTCGACAAATTTAAGCCGACTCTTGAGGCCATTGGCACCCACGTGGTTTACTGCGGTGACATCGGCAACGGCTCGGTCTGCAAGATTTGTAACAACCTAATGAGCATGGGCACCGGAGTACTGCTGGCAGAGGCGCTGACTTTGGGCGTCAAAGCCGGAGTGGATCTTGAAACGCTGGCCGATGTCATAAATAACAGCACCGGCGGCTCAAAACGACTCAAAGACAAGTTCCCACTGTTCCTATTTAAGGGTAACTTTGAGCCCGGCTTTGCCACCGCACTGGCCGCCAAAGACGTTAGACTGGCCACTGACCTGGGCCGGGAATACGGCATACCAATGGAACTATCCAACCTGGTGGACCAACGGCATGTTGAGGCGCTTTTCAGAGGGTATGGTCCCGAAGACTCGGACGCCGTGGCCAAGATTCAAGAAGAAAAATCAGGTATTCAACTGAGACTGCACGATTAGATTAGCCAAGTAACTAATCAGTGGAAACCTGCCCGCAGCCCGAATGGGCTTTGACCTTTCCCAAGCTGAATTTCCGGAGAGTGAAAAAATGACGACCAACGGAATGGAACGCTCCAAGATAGTGGAGTCCAGCGACACTATTGAGGCAATTGAAGAATGCTACAGAATGGGCTGGAGCGACGGTCTACCCGTTGTCCCGCCCGTTGACTACAAAGTAAGGGAAATGCTGGAAGCCAGCGGCATGACCGGTGAAGAAGAGATTATTTCACTGGAAATGAGGAACCGGGTGCTCACATCCGAGAACGTGGCCGCCAACGCCGTGATGGCTGGTTGTCTCCCGGAATACTTCCCCGTATTGACCACCACCCTGAAAGCGCTGGAAGAAGAGAAGAACTTCGTCCACATGGCTTCAGCGTCTACCAGTTCGCCGGCCATATTGATGGTCTTAAATGGACCGATCCGAGACGAAATCAAAGCCAACTATCGGGACGGTCTGCTCGGCCCGGGCAACCGCGCCAACGCCGTTTTGGGCCGGGCCATCCGCCTTTGTTTCATGAACGGTTTTGATGCCAGACCCGGCACCCTGGACCGTGGCACGTTGGGCAACCCAGCCAAGTACACCCTTTGTTTCGCCGAGAACGAGCAAGACTCGCCTTGGGAGCCGATGCACGTTGCCCGTGGCTTTAAGAAAGAAGACAGCACCGTGACGGTGGCGGTGGCCTATAACCCGGTCAACGTCAACGCCGCGTACGGTCACACTGGCGAGTCGGTCTTGATGGCCATCGCCGACACCCTGAAGTCTGCCTCCATGGCCTTCCGGTTCCCGTCTCAGTGGGTACTGGTCATCGGCCCGGAGCATGCCATCACGTTAAACGAGGATGGTTGGACGCGTAGGGGCATCCAGGAATACATGATGGAAAATGCAGTTCGCCCTCAGAGCGAGTTGATTCGACTGGGCATCGCCCAAGGTCCGGAGCGCGAAGGCGATGACAAGATTCTCCGCCGCTGCTCCCAAGACCCGGAAGACATCCTGGTGATGATGGGTGGAGGCACCGGTGGACGTAACAGCGCCATCATCGACACCACCCGCTACAAGATCAGGACTCGGATTATAGGTGCGTAGGTTTAAATCCCTACAAACCAACTAAGGGAAAGGTTGGTTGCAAAGGTAAAAGAGTCTGCCATTATCTAGGACTCTAATACCTTGTATAATGCATCCTGCGGTGTATTATTAGGCCAACGCAACCCAATCCTTATCCATACTGACCAATATCAATAAAAAGTCTGGGAGGAATCATGGCTGAAACTGTAGAAGTAAGAAATATGAGATTAGTTAATCCCACCGGAACATCACTATCGTCCGGTGATTTCCGGTTAAATGAGCGTCCCGATACGCTTTCGGGCAAAACCCTGGGGCTGTTGGAAAACTCCAAGGCCAACTCGGACAAGGTCCTGCACATTTTGGGCCAGATGCTGAATGACAAGTATGACCTCAAAGACATTGTCTACTTCAACAAACACTCGGCATCACTTCCCACCAAGCCTGACGTTGTTCAAGACATGATTAACAAGGTGGACATCCTGATTACCGGAATCGGTGATTGAGGCTCTTGCAGTTCGTGCAGTGTGCACGACGGTATCGAGATGGAGCGCCTGGGCTTGCCCACTGCGTCGATTATCACCCACGTGTTCAACAACACCGCCAAGGCCATGACCCGCATGATGGGAGTGCCTGACTTCGAGTACATCGTCGCCGAGCATCCTCTCTCCAGCCTGACCGACGAAGAGTGTCAGGAACGGGCCGAGACCTTGTTCCCCGATGTGGAGCGCATCCTCGTCGGTAGCGCCGCAGCCAAAGAAGACTAAACCAGTCCTAGCGGTAAACCAAAGCGAATAAAAAAGGCGTCCCGTACCATCCGGGACGCCTTTTTAGTTTGTCTGGAATTATGTAGATCAGTCTTTTGATGCGTTCTTCGCCATACCACTCCCAACCGCGATCCAAAGCCCCACATTGTTGGTCAGCGCACCAATGACCGTTCCGACTATGATTCCCATAGCCATCCCGAATCCAACGCGATCCTTTTTACCTTTTAGCATTGCCTGACCTCAACATGCCAATCTCCAATTCGATGGAGACCCGTGAAAACCGAATTAGCTAATATCATATCTTTAATCCATGGGGGCGTTTCCGGTTGAATCGGCTTTGTGCCTGTGGTACGATTTTACTTGGATTGTTACTGATTTCACGAACTTTGTACTGGCCGTTAAATGCCGGGCAAATCAACTGTGATTTCAGCCCTTCCGAACCCTTTCCAAGCCCGATTAACCAGGAGCCCAAACCATGAGTGGGCTAGTACAGCGGATCCACGACGCGGTCCACGGCCAAACCCAGCCAACTGTCACTGTATTGTCTTCTCTATTAGCTGTAGAAGATGAATTGGGTTATATCCCCAAAGAGGCGCTGGAATTCGTGGCCGAATTCTCCAATGCCACCGTCAACGACGTGTGGGCTGTCGCTTCTTTTTACCCCAACTTCAGATTTGATCCTCCCGCAGAACACGTTGTTGACGTCTGCTGGGGCGCGTCCTGCCACCTGGTAGGAGCAATGAATATATTCAAATCAGTCTTAGAAGCCGCTGGCTTGGACGACGAAGGCGACACCCCTGATAAGCGGCTCACCGTTAGGTTTAACTCGTGCCTTGGCGCTTGTTCTCAGGCCCCGGTGATTGCCATGGACCACCATCTGGCAGGCAGAGTTAACCCGGAATCTGCGGCCAAGCACGTAACTCACCTTCTTGAGCAGGACGGTCATGCCAAGTAGCTTTTTAGAGATTGGACTTGAAGCAGGCAAACGCTGGCAGGAACTGAACGCCGGCGAACGGCCTTGGATTCGCATTGGCACCGCCCTCTGCGGTGAGGCTGCCGGTGCATTTGAAATTGCCGACGCCGTTGAAGAAGCGCTGGAAAATCAAGGCGTTGCCGCCACTGTCAGCCGCGTGGGCTGCCTGGGCCTCTGTTTTGCCGAGCCATTATTGGATGTGCAACTACCCGGTGGACACCGCATCTTCTACGCCAACGTAGACACAGAGAGCGTATCTGAGATTATCTCCGCTCACGTTGTCGGTGGTGTGCCCGTCACGGCTAAGGCCTTGGGTTATATTGCCCAGGAAGGTAGCACCGCGCCGGTACCTGATGGCATCCCAGACCTGAACCAACACCCCATGAAAGCTTGGGAGAACCGCATAGTTCTCCGTAACGCCGGTAATATAGACCCATTTGATATCTACCAGTACATTGCCAACGGCGGCTACCAGGCATTGCACAAGTCTCTGACCGAACTCAACCGAGAAGAAACCCTGAATGAGGTCAAGGCTTCCGGGCTTAGAGGCCGCGGCGGCGCTGCTTTTCCGACAGCCACCAAGTGGAGCTTTTTGGCGGGAAACCCTGCCCCTGAAAAATTCGTCCTCTGCAACTGCGAAGAAGGCGACCCCGGCGCGTTCAACGACAAGAACATCCTGGAAAGTGACCCCAATACCCTGGTGGAAGGGGTGATTATTGCCGGGTATGCCACCGGCGCGTCGAAGGGTTACATATTCATACGCCACGGCCATGATGGACCTATTAATCGGTGCCGCGCTGCGGTTGACCAAGCCCGAGAACTGGGTTTCTTGGGCGAGAACATTATGGGCACTGACTTCAGCTACGAGATTGAAATTGCCCTCACCGGAGACTCCTACGTGGCCGGTGAAGAATCGGCACTGATGGAAGCCATTGAAGGCAAACGAGCGATGCCTCGTTTCAGGCCACCGTTCCCGGCTCAGGTTGGCCTATTTGGCAAACCCACCAACATCAACAACGTGAAAACTCTGTCATACGTCCCGGAAATTGTCTCCAAGGGCGGCGAATGGTTTGCCAGCATCGGCCATGAAACCAGCACCGGAACTGTCATCCTCTGTTTGTCGGGCAACCTGAAGTACACCGGGATGATTGAAGTCCCCCTTGGCATGAACCTCAAAGATGTCATCTATGAGGCTGCCGGCGGGATGAAAGAAGACAAAACCTTAAAGTTCCTCCAAACCGGAGGGCCGTTGGGTGGCGTCTTGGGTGCCGATAATATCGACGTTCTGTTGGACTTTGAAGTCCTGCGGGCTGCCGGAGCCATCGTTGGCTCGGGAGGGCTGATTGCCGCTGACGATAGCACCTGTATCGTTGATCTGACCCGGTCACTGATCGCCTTCTGCCAATACGAGTCTTGCGGTAAGTGTTTCCCCTGCCGGATGGGTATGAGTCATCTACTAGAGGTCTTGGAGCGGCTCTGTCGCTTGGAAGGCACCACCGATGACCTGGACCTAATGCAGAAAATCGGCGTCAACATGCAGGCCGGTTCCCTCTGTGGTCACGGACAACTTGGATTTAACCCTGTATCTTCGGCTCTTCGCTACTTTGGGCCGGAGTTTGATAAGCACATCGTGGATCATACCTGTCCCACGGGCACCTGCTTGGAGCCCAGTTACTCTCCGGCGCAATCGCGTCGCTAAACCCCAATCAACTTATGACCGGCCCAACGGCGAAAGCCCGGCTGGCGAGATATAGAGGCTGCTGAATGGCCGACGAAATTACAATTACATTTGATGGCAAAGAGGTCAAAACCCAACCGGGCAAGATGGTATTGGAAGCAGCCATCGATGCCGGGGTTTACGTTCCCTACCTGTGCTATCACCCCGGATTGAAGTCATACGGTGCCTGCCGCATGTGTGTGGTCAGTGTAGAAGGCCAACGGGGTTTCCCCGCCGCCTGCACCCTGCCGGTGGCGGATGGTATGAAGGTTCAGACCGAGTCCACCGAAGTTAACGATCTACGCAAGTCGGTTATGGAGATGCTCATTGCGGAGCATCCCAGCGGCTGCCTTACATGTCACCGCGTTGACATCTGCGGCCCCACTGATGTCTGCCTGCGCCACGTGTCGGTCAACGACCGCTGTGTTACCTGTCCCAAGAATGAACGCTGCGAACTAAAAGACACTGTCCGTTACCTGGGCATGGAACTGGAATCGCCGCTGCAGTACAAGTACCGGCAGATTCCCCTGGAAGTGGCAGACCCATTCTACGACCGTGATTACAACCTGTGTATCGTCTGCGCCCGGTGCGTCCGTGCCTGTGAGGAACTGCGCGGTGACGACGCCATTGGCATGACTGAACGCAGCGGACAAGCCCTGGTGGGCACGTCATTTGGCACATCCCTCTTGGAATCGGGCTGCGAGTTTTGCGGAGCCTGTATCGACGTCTGCCCGGTAGGGGCCTTGGTCGAACGCGACCACAAATGGGACAAACCACTCACGGTAGAGCGGTCAATCTGCCCGCTGTGCCCGGTGGGTTGTCAGATGAACATTGAATACGACGGCGACGGCGTATTGATTCGGGCCATTCCAGAGATTAATTCTCCAGCCAACCATGGCCAGGCCTGCTTCAAGGGTAAGTTTGGTCTCCAGTTCGTCAACGACAAGAGCCGGTTGCAGACGCCTTTGGTGCGTCGTGACGGTCAGCTGGTTGAAGCCACCTGGGACGAAGCCCTAGACGTAGTCGCATCTCGATTAGCTGACTATTCGGGGGAGTCGTTCGCGTTCCTGACTTCGCCAAACAGTACCAACGAAGAACTCTATCTGGCCCAGAAGTTTGCTCGAACGGCCATGAAGTCCAACAACGTGGACCAGACTTCTAACACTCAACCAGACCTGACGCCGGGACTTGAGCAATCCCTGGGTTACGCCGGAGCGACCAACCCCATCTGGGACCTGGAGCAATCCGGCTGCATCATAGTATTCAACAGCAATGTCACGGAAGAGCATAACGTGGTTGGCGTGCCCATCAAACGGGCCGCTCGTAAGAACACCAAACTGGTGGTAATCGACTCTCGGGAAGTCGAGCTGACTCGCTATGCCCACGTCTGGCTCCGACCAGCCCCCGGCACCGAGCAACTGCTGCTCGGTGGACTCCTGAAATCAGTGGTTGACCAAGGATTCCAGAAAGACGAATGGCTGGCTGAGAACTGCGAAAGCCCGGCTACTTTGTTGTACGCCCTAAGCGCTCTGAACCTGAACGAAATATCTAAGATCACCCAGGTAGGCACTTCAGATATCGCCGAGGCCGCACGGCTTTATGGTGAGGCTGATGCGAGTGCCTTGGTTTACGCACTGGATAACATTCAACAGTCTCAGGCTAGAGATTGTGTTCTGTCCTTGGTGAACCTGGCATTGGTGACCGGAAATATCGGCAAGGCTGCTGCGGGTATCTATCCCCTGCGTCAGGGCGCCAACGAACAGGGAGCATCCGACGTGGGCTGCGTCCCCAATCGGCTGCCCGGATACCGCCGAGTCTCCAATGCGGAAGACCGTCAGGCCCTTGAAACCCTCTGGGATACGTCTATTCCTGAGGCGCCCGGACTGGGATTGGCCAAGATTATAGAAAGCGCTACCGCGGGTCAGGTAAAGTCATTATTCCTGATTGGTGATAGCCCTAATTTCACCAATGGGAAATTGGGTGACGGCCTGTCTGCCCTAGATAAACTGGAATTCTTAGTGGTCTGTGACTCCTTCTTGAGCGTTGCAGCCCAGCGCGCCGATGTTGTTCTTCCGAGAGCAACGTTCGCGGAGAAAGACGGCACCTACACCAACCTGGAACGGCGCATACAGCGGCTGAAACCGGGTCGTAAACTCCCTGCAGGAGGCGCACGACCAGAATGGCAGGTTATCTGTGAGGTAGCCCGCAAGATGGGAGCGCCCGGCTTCTTGTTAGCATCACCCTCTGAGACAATGGATGAGATAGCAAAAGTGGCGCCCATGTATGCCAACGTCTCCTACCGGAACCTGGCAAACCAAGGCGGACTTGTTTTCAAGACCGACATGAAGAGCCCCCAGCCAACTCAGATGATGTACGCCAGCCGGGAAGACCGGGGACTGCAGTGGCCGGTTGATAACACGGGAAAGGGCACCGGTATCTTGTTTGAAGACGGTTTCAAACTACGCAAAGCAGAGCCCATCACACCGGCGTTTGTCTCGACAGAGGATGTGTCCAACACCGACTTCCCGCTCTGGTTTGTGCCGGGGCGTGTCTTACTCCAACAGGAACGGGACATAAAGATTGTCAAGGGTCGGGCCAATACCATCCAGCGCGATGAATTGGTGGAATTGAACCCCGCCGACGCCGCTGCAATGTCCATTCAGGACGGCGGCAAGGTGGTGGTTGAGATGAACATCGGACGGCTTTCCGGTCTAGCCCATATCAATGAAGCGGTGCCGGTGGGCGTTGTAGCCTCCACAGCCCTTTTCGGACAGTTGGCTGTGGACTTGCAGAGTTCGGAGGAAATGGAGCCTGCATCCAAGGTGCCGGGACTTGATATTCGCCGAGCCCGAATCAATAAGATCGATTAATACAATTTCGATAAATCTTTGAAAGTCGGATTCAAATTCGATTTTCAACAACCGTGGCGAAGACCCAAAGTCACTTAGGAGTAATAATGGGAGAGGTAACATCCACGGGGGCAGGCACTCCAGACCTGACCCCAAACCCAGCGTTCCCCACAGCTAAACTAGTGGAACGCCGACAGGAATGCGATGACCTGATTGTAATCAAACTGGAACCATCTGAAGCATTTGATTTCAAACCCGGCCAGTATTGCACCCTGGGACTTGGCAAGATAGAGCGGGCTTATTCAATCGTTTCAGCCCCCTACGAGAATTTTCTGGAAATCTTCGTGGAATTGGTACCCGACGGCGAATTAACCCCCAAGATGTTCGACCTGAAAATCGGGGAAAACATGTCGGTCCGGCCTCGGGCCAAAGGCATTTTCGTCCAGGATAAAAAAGCCCACCACCACTTCATGGTCTCCACGGTAACTGGCGTCGCCCCTTCTATCAGCATGGTGCGTCAGTACCTCAACGAACTGGAGAACGGAGTAGACCAAGAAAAACAGGTCTTTTACATCATGTACGGTGCCAGCTACGTGGATGAAATGACCTACGATGTGGAACTCAATGCACTGGCAGAGAAATATCCAGATGTTGTAAAGTTTGTGCCCACCATCAGTCGCCCCAGCGAGGCCAAAAACGCTGAGTGGAAAGGTGTTACCGGGCGAGTCAACAACATAGCCGAGGAATACCTCGCAAAATTCAATCTCCACAAGGACGACACCAAGGTCTATGCCTGTGGACACCCAGGGATGATTGAAGACATGAAAGAAAAGTTGCCGGGCCAGGGCTGGAACTTCATCGAAGAGCGGTTCTGGGCACCCTAAGAGTTTAGTGAAATTTAAGTAGATTATTATTTCCTAGACCGTGAACTCTTGGACCGCGAATATTATTCGTCAGACAAGAGGGCTCACAAGACGCCAAATTGGTAGTAGAATTGCCGTTGTAATCGACCCCTTGGAATCTGTAGGGCAGGGTTGGGTAGTGACGCCGATTCGCAGCCAATATCTCAAGATTAAAGGTGCCCATCCGGACGCCATACTCCTATTTCGGATGGGTGACTTCTATGAGACCTTCGACGACGACGCTGTGCTCTTCGCCAAGGAACTCGAGATTACCCTCACCTCGCGCAGCATGGGCAAGGGCCCAAAAGTGCCCCTGGCCGGTGTTCCGGCTCATTCTCTGGACACCTACCTTGCCCGGCTGATTAAGAAGGGCCACAAGGTTGCCATCTGCGAGCAGATTTCCGATCCGGCCACCTCCAAAGGACTGGTCGACCGCGACGTTGTCCGCGTTGTTACCCCCGGCACTGTGCTGGAATCTGCCCTGCTGGACCATAAGACCAACAACTACCTGGCTGCGGTTTCCGAGTCCAATGGACGCGCCGGCCTAGCCTACATCGACATCACCACCGGCGAGTTCTCAGCCACCGAGTTAACCCTCCACGAACTGCCCCTGGAACTGGAACGTATCGAGGCCGCAGAGGTCCTCGTTTCCAACTTTGACGACCTTCCGAACTGGACCGATGCTGCCAGTAACGGCGCAGTACCTCGCTATGAACTAACACCAGTCGAAGCCCGGTCATTTCACCCGGAAGAAGCTCGGCAGGCGCTGTTGTCCCACTTTGGGATTCTGACATTGGAGTCGTTTGGCTGCGAGGGTATGGACTTGGCCGTTGCGGCTGCCGGGGCCATCGTTGAATACCTGGCCCGGACCCAAAAGGCGGCCAAACTCCAACTGGGCAATCTGTCCGTCTACACCACCGGCAGCTTCATGGCCTTGGATTCCCAGACCCGCCGCAACCTTGAGCTATTTTCCGCCGGCCGCAATGACAGTAAAGAGCTATCCCTGCTGGCGGCTTTAGACCGCACGAAAACCCCCATGGGAGGTCGGCTGCTGCGCCAATGGCTGGGCCAACCGCTGTTGAACCTAGCCGAACTGGAACAAAGACTAGATGCAGTGGACCACTTCTTCATAGACGGCTTCAAGCGGGCCAACGCCATCGCAGCCTTGAACAAGATATCCGACATGGAACGCATCGTTGGGCGCGTTGTTTCTGGCACAGTCACACCCAGAGAATTGATTGCCCTGAAAGACGGTCTATCGGCGATACCCGGACTGCGTGAGTTGCTCGATTCTCCAAACCTGGACTGGCTGCACAACCAGGTGTCGCCCTTGCCGGACGTTTGCGCGTTGATCGAAGAATCCATCGCACCAGACCCGGTGGGAGCCGTGGGCGACGGTAACGTCATCAAACCAGGGTTTGCTCCGGAGATGGACGACCTCAAAAACGCGTCCACCAACGCCCGCCAATTTATTGCTGGACTGGAACAACGCGAGCGAGAACGCACTGAAATCAAAGGCCTGAAGGTCGGCTACAACCAGGTCTTTGGCTATTACATCGAGGTCAGCAAGGCGAATATTGACAAGGTCCCAGAGGACTATATCCGCCGCCAGACCCTGACCAACGCCGAACGCTACATCGTCCCGGAACTGAAAGAATACGAGTCCTTGGTTCTGAACGCCCGAGAACGCCTTGAAGAGGCAGAGAAGTCGGTCTACCACCGAATCTGTGCCCAACTGGCCGAGTCTGCCGTGGCCATTGGTCGCACTGCTGCAGGTATCGCCAGGATGGACGTGTTCTCGGGCCTGGCCGACGCCGCAGTGGAGAACGGCTACGTCCGTCCCAAACTGGACATGGGTAACGCCATCCACGTTGTGAATGGCCGCCATCCGGTGGTGGAACGGGTTTTGGACGTTGGGGCCTACGTGCCGAACGACGTTGAACTGTCCAACGACGAGACCCGGGTGATGGTGCTGACCGGCCCCAACATGGCTGGTAAATCCACCTACATCCGGCAGGTGGCGATTATCACGCTCATGGCCCAGGTTGGCTGCTTTGTGCCGGCGTCGGAGGCGACCATCGGCCTGGTTGACCGCATCTTCACCAGGGTGGGACTGCAAGACGACCTGGCAACCGGCCAGTCCACGTTCATGGTGGAGATGGTTGAGACAGCGGCAATCTTGAACCAGGCCACGCCCCGTTCTCTGGTGATCCTGGACGAGATTGGCCGGGGCACCAGCACCTATGATGGATTGGCCATCGCCCGGTCAGTCATCGAGCACATCCATAACGACCCGCGATTGGGGTGCAAGACCCTGTTTGCCACCCACTACCATGAGCTGACCCAGTTGTCGGCCAATCTTCCTGGTGTTCGTAACTGCAGCGTGGCGGTCACCGAAGAAGGCAACAAGGTGGTCTTCTTGCACAAGATAGTGCCTGGCGGCGCGGACAAGAGCTACGGAGTCCACGTGGCTCAATTGGCCGGGTTGCCCCAGGGCGTAATCAGCCGGGCTTGGGAAGTGCTTGCTGCCTTGGAGAGCGAGAGCGAACAAAATGGTGGGTCTCGAAGTCGTTCTGCCGGTCAGATTAAGGGAGAACCATCCCAGCAAATGGCGCTGTTCAACGACGAAGGCAGATTGAAGGGATTGCTCCAAGAATTGGACATCCCAAACCTAACACCGCTGCAAGCCATCAACAAGTTGTACGAACTCCAGAAAGCGGCTTCGGAAAGCGGCTAAAATACCCCTTTTAATATCCCTAATGCGGGTATAAAATGTGTCGGGGATTTTGGAGAGTATCGGGTTTTTACGCGTGACTCCATGATTCTGACGCTGATTTGGAGGCCCAATTGAGCCAGACTGTTGAATTTTACTGGTGGCCCCGTTGATCGACCTGCCGCAAAGCAAGGGAGTTGCTCTTGCAGAACGGACTAGAGGTAGTTGACCGGGATTTCTTCAAAGAGACGTTCAGCGAGTCTGAGATTCGCGACTTGGCGGCCATGGGCGGCACGGAGAACATCTTCGCTCGCCGTAGCCCTAGCCTTAAGAAGTTGGGCCTGGCAGATAAAGAGCTATCAGATGACGAAATGGTTAACCTGATGCTTCAGGAACCCAAGTTGGTGCGGCGACCCCTGATTAAAGTTGGCGACAAATTAATGGTTGGTGGTAGCAGCGCCGCGGTAGAATCAGCCATTGCCGAAGCTAGTTAAAATATCCAGAATACAGTCAAGAAATTGACATAAACGGTAAATCTGGAACAATGAATATACGAGTTGTCTGGACTATAATCCTGACCCGTATCAGCGATACGACAAATATAGAGGACTAAGAGGGCCCGTTAGCAGCCGATGAATATCTTTTTCGATGTGGACTACACCATCCTTGGGTTGGACAATAGCC
>Ga0209403_10005941_pt1 | contig 12542 bp, 10 predicted proteins | sample ArcticOcean_MG_C_8_FD_187440 | JGI IMG/M metagenome (GOLD analysis project Ga0209403, IMG submission 187440) | Marine microbial communities from western Arctic Ocean - ArcticOcean_MG_CB11_86 (SPAdes) (version 2) | ecosystem: Environmental > Aquatic > Marine > Oceanic | place: Arctic Ocean... | reverse complement strand
GTTGGTTCCATTCAATATTTCCAGTAGTCGAACGCCTAGAATTGAACCTGTTGATCCGGTTATACCAATAATAATTTTTTTCATAAAAATACCATAAATTTTAAACTCTTGCGCCTTTTCCTCCGGCACTCGGTTTGGTTGTGGTTTTGGATCCCTCAAAATTCATGCCGAATTTTTCCGGAGGGTTGGGACCCCACAAATAAAAACCAACATCCATAGGCCAATCTCTCGGTGTCCAGGCTGCGTCATCGGCGATGTAATCCATATCTGCAAAATATTCACATAGGCCTTCATGTGGGTCGCGTATATACCAAAAGAAGTTGGATCCCAAGGCATGACGGCCTAGTCCCCAGCCATTACGGTAGCCTTTCTCAAGCATTCCTTGACCACCAAGGCCTACATGGTCAATGTTATCAACCTCAAAGCTTGCATGATGAAAACCGGTTCTATCAGTTTGAAGGAAGCCAACGGTATGGTGGTCGCTTCCACCAGGTGGTCGTAAAAAGGCAATTAAACCTTCACTGGTGTCTGTTAATATTAGGCCCATTACATTTGTATAAAAGGCTATTTTTTTTTCAAGGCTTGTCGTAAATTCCACCATGTGACCAAGCCTATGTGGTTCAGGCTTTGTCTCATATGAAATACTGCCCTTTTTATTTACACGGTCATAATGACCTGGGCCGTTCGCCTGAAAGGCTTCGTGAGGGATTGAGGGTGTTAAACCACCCTTGGAAGGAGCGGGATCGCTGATATTAACGTTATAAATATCCCCTTCAAAATCCTCAAACCAGATGCCGTCGTATGGCACATCTTTTGGGCAGTCTATTTCTTTGGCAAGATTACTTTTATCAATATTACTCTTAATAGTTATCAATCCTTCTTCATCAGCACCGTAAGAGAGGTGATGAAGTTTGCGCTCAGAACCCTCGGTTAAAACAATTTGATCTTGTTCGCGACCAACACAACGCATGATTGCCCGGTTTTCAATTTCTTCACCGATCAGTCCAAAATCCTCATAGAATTTTTGCTGTACCGGAACATCTGGAATAATGAGGCCCATATGATGAAAATGTTTTACACTCATTCTAATTCTGTCCTCGCATTATAGTTCAATTTAAATCAAGACGATCAGCAGCATTACGAATTTCTGAAAGTAGCGGATTTCTGTGTTTGCTGACAATCCCTTTATTTTTTATCACTTTCCCTAAGTTAACTAAATAATTTTTATAAAATATGGCTGAGACGATTATTTTATATGACCTGAATAGATAATGTGCAAAATTTATCGTCTCTCAGAAATAAGTTAATTTAAGGGAGACCTATTTTTGTATTAAGCGGCCTAATACAGATTGACTTTCTTACGACATACGTTTAACGATAGGTGAGATGGTTTACTTCAATATCAAGTGAAAAAAGGGAATAAGGTTCACTAGTTTACGAGAAAGTAATTCCTTAGCTGCCCCACGACTGTGAGCATTTCGCGAGCAAGACACTGCCATCACAAATGACCACGGAGGGTGATATGAGTGAAACGAAAACTTTACAGCAAACTACTAAAATAACTACTTTATCCGATAGATTGCTAGTGGCAGTGTTAGGCGCCGTAATAGGTATATTTATTCTGCTAGGTGTTGGCTTCGCCAGTGCGAACCTGATCCACAATGCCGCGCATGATGCTCGGCATGTGAATTCCTTTCCCTGTCATTAGGTCAACTTAATGTTGCAACGATTACTCCTTACCGGGCTGTTGTCCGGGGCTATTGCAGGTATAGTACTGACAATAGCGCATTTGACTTTAGTGCAACCGCTTATTGTAAAAGCTGAAATTTTTGAAAAGAGTTTGAGTGCGCCTGCGGTGAACGTTAGGCATGTTCACCAGGCGGGGTTCGCTCATATTCATGAGGGTGGAAACGTTCCGCATCTTCATAAAAAAAATTTCCATATCCATGCTGAAGGCACCGCACATGTTCATCCCAATACGAAAAAGGGACATACTCACGCGGAGCAAAAAAAGACGGTTAAACAGGACCATGGTGTGCATTCGCATATTGAAAATGTGTGGTCGCCTCAAGGTGGCATTGAACGCTCGTTATACACGTTGGCTGCAAATATTTTAACGGCCATTGCTTTTGGTCTGTTGTTAGTATCTGGTTATACCGTGTATGGTGGTTCGGTGACGCTCCTTCAAGGTTTTTTCTGGGGTGTTGCTGGTTTTTCTTGCTTCACATTTTTGCCAGGATTAGGGCTACCCCCTGAATTGCCAGCTTCAGTTTCTGGCGATTTATTAGCTCGTCAAATTTGGTGGCTCGGAACGGCTGCATTGAGTGTTGCTGGCCTGTCATTTCTCGTTTTTGGTTACTCAAATGCCTGGCGGGCAGTTGGCCTTCTTTTATTAATCATTCCACACGCCATAGGAGCGCCCCACCCAGTCGTAGGTGCAGTTGGGGCCTCCCCACCTGAATTAGCAGCGCATTTTGTTATGGTCTCCTTATTTGCATCAGCTATCATGTGGTCAGTTTTAGGCGTTGCGGCGGCTTTTTTGTTTGATAGATTTTTAGTTGAGGATCCAACAAGCTATTCAAGGACTTCTGCAAATTAACAGTTAGAAATTAGATGAAATCAAAAAACTAGAGGATTTTATCAAGTTTGTGACAGACACTGAACCTATGTTAAGACAGAGGCGTTTAAGAAACATATCTGGCGTTTTGATAACCAAAAAAACATGTACACCGGCGGCAGATGACCAAAGAATGTTCCTGTGCTTATACCAGGCTGCGATATAGGTCTATTTTTGGCTCGATAAACAGGATCATTACTGACACATCCCCTTTATGAGAGATTAATTTGATTGTGATTTTGTCACCTAAGAAACTCTAAAATAATTAACTTTTTTTTGTTACAGCAGCTTCCTCGAAGGTCGCCATACCATTATGGCAGGCAACTGCGCTACGCAAAACTCCAACAGCTAAAGCTGCTCCTGACCCCTCACCAAGCCGCATACCGAAATCAAACAATGGTATTTTATTAATTTTTTCAAGGAGATGTCGATGGCCAGGCTCGGCTGAGACATGTGCTACCATACAATGATCTAATGCATAAGCATCTAATGAATGTAAGGTGGCGGCCGCGGCACAAGTAACATACCCATCTAACAAAACAGGTATTCGCGAAAGGCGTGCAGCTATAATAGCGCCGCATATTGCGGCCATTTCGCGGCCACCCAGGCAACGCAATATTTCAAGGCCATCTACTAGAACGGCCTTATGCAGTATAACGCTTTCTCTTACGATTCTTATTTTATTATCGAGCTCTTTACCTTCTACGCCAGTACCAGGTCCGACCCAATCAGCAGCTTCGCCGCCATAAAGTGCATGGCAAATTGCTGCTGAGGCAGTTGTATTACCTATACCCATTTCTCCGATACATAGAACATCTACTCCCACATCTGGACCGGACATTCCAAAAGCTACAGCTTCGGCGCAATCTCCATCATCCATCGCCGGTTCTCGAGAGAAGTCACGGGTTGGGATTTCAAGAGCTGCTTCCATCACCTTGAGCTCGATATCAAAAACTTTACAAATTTGATTTATGGCAGCTCCCCCACCTTGGAAATTTGATATCATTTGTTGATTTACTTCTGGTGGAAAAGCAGAAACATTTTGTGACGTTATACCATGCGAGCCGGCAAAAATAATGGTTCTTGGTAAATTAATTTGTGCGGGATGTTTACCTTGCCATCCAGCCAACCATTCAGCTATTTCTTCTAGTCGCCCCAGGGAGCCTTTTGGTTTGGTGAGTTGAGGTTCTCGTAATCGGGCAGCTGCGATGGCTTCCTCATCTGGTCCAGGAAAACTTTGAGTTAATTCCCTAATTGCATCTAACGTTGTGATAGGGTTTTTTTCCATTACGTATTTCCGTCGTATTTAGAAATTGTTTGAGTATATTAAACTAGAATCATAACGTGTCATATAACGCGGATAGCATATGCGAAAGCAATTTTTTTTAAGGGGCTTACTTTGGCTAAAAAAAAAGAAAATACTAATAATCAAGATGATCGTGATGTAAGTGTATCGCAAGAAAAAATTCTTGAAGAAGAATTAGCAGATAATTCTGATTTAATAGGGCGAATAAAATATAACGTAAACAAACAGGGCTGGTTTTCGGATCTAAAAATCTGTTTTTGCGTATTAACACGACTGCCTGTGTACATAGGTATCTCGCCCGAAGATTTCTCAATTTCTAACGCATCTAGGTTTTTCCCTATTGTTGGGGCTTTTATAGGTTTATTAGCATCTGTAGTTTTATGGATTGGCAGTTGGTTTGGGTTTTCACCGAATCTGCTGGCATTATTTGCTTTACTTACAATCACGCTTGTAACTGGAGCACTGCATGAGGATGGATTGGCGGATACGTTTGATGGTCTTGGTGGTGGGATAACGCGAGATCAGAAATTAAAAATTATGCGCGATAGTCAAATTGGAAGCTATGGTGTAATGGCCTTGCTTTTTAGTTTTGGTTTGCGCTGGGCTGCATATGCCGAAATAACTGAACTAGGGTTTAGTATTATATTGTCTGCGTTAATTGCTACTGCAGCAGGTTCGCGTGCGGCTTTACCAGTCATTATGCATTTAATTCCGGTTGCTCGTGAGGATGGTTTGAGTGCTAGTGCTGGGAAGCCGAGCCTTGATCGTGCCATTACAGCTTTATTAATTGGTATAGGTTGTCTGCTGTTTTTATTAGGCTTTAGAGTTAGTATCGTCGCTTTGGGTATGTCCATCTTGGTTGCTAGCCTTTTCGTCTATTTTGTAGCAACCCGCATAGGAGGTCAAACTGGCGATGTTTTAGGTGCAGCTCAACAGATAACCGAGATAACAATATTATTGGCAATTATTATGGTAGGTATGGAATGACTTCAACGCGTTGGTGGTGGGTGCGTCACGCCCCTTCTGCGGGGCTACCTGGGATCATTCATGGTCAAGATGATGTTGATGCTGACCTTACTGACCACACGGCAATTGAGGACCGTATAGCTATGTTGCCAAAAGATGCAGTTTGGTTGACGAGTGGATTGCCTAGAACTGTGCAAACAGCAGTAGCGCTAGGGGCAGTCAATTGTCGAATAGTAACGGAGTTAATGGAGCAAGATTTTGGCGATTGGAATGGCAAAAGTTGGAGCGACCTTAGAGATAATCAAACTCGAAATTTCTGGATGAATTTTGCAACCGAGGCACCGCCTGGCGGCGAGAGTTTTGTGCATATGATGGACAGAGTTTCGCATACCATAGCAGAACTCTCTTTGGAATACGAAGGTCGAGATATCATAGCAGTCGCACATGCTGGTACAATTCGTGCAGCCTTAACAATGGCGTTGAATTTATTCGCAAAATCAGCTTTAACCTTTCAATTGGATAATTTATCAATTACCGAGATTGAGAATATTCCCGGTGGCGACTTGAGAGCTTGGTGTGTTCACGGAATTAATCGCTAATCGATTATTAGTATTCCAACATCTAAATGCTAGCCTTATCGGAGCTCCGACAGCATAATACGGATCGTAGATTTGGGTGCTTCAGGCTCTGTTAATTTTGATGTTAGGGATCTTGGGGAAAAATCCCAAGTAAGTTAGTTATGGTAGTGTGTCATCATTTAGAGCTCTTATGAAAAATATATCGAGAAGATATTATCGTTTAAATGGCTGCGTTTGTCATGGGTGAACCTTTAAACTTAAAACAGTCCGGTTTTACCCTAGTACTTGGGGGCCAGCGTTCGGGCAAAAGTTTTTTTGCTGAGCAACTTATCGAAAAGGTTGGTGGAGGAATTTATGTAGCCACCTCTGAATCCCATGATGGTGAAATGGCATCGCGGATATTAATCCATCAGGAACGCCGGGGTGATTTGTGGCAAACCATTGAGGAACCGTTATTATTAGTCCAGACGCTCTTATCTTTAAAAGGCCGCCGGAAGCCTGTTTTAGTAGATTGTTTGACGTTGTGGTTAACAAATATAATGTTACTTAATAAGAATATTGAGACAGAAATAGACGATTTGTGTGCTTTGGTTGAGAATATAGATTTTCCCGTTGTTTTTGTTTCTAATGAGGTTGGTCAAGGAATTATACCAGATAACGCTTTAGCGCGACAATTTGCCGATTGGGCTGGTAAAATGAACCAGAAGATTGCTACCGTTTCTGATAATGTTATTTTTATGACCGCGGGAATTTCTCAAATATTAAAATAAGGAATAATAATGGCTTTAGAGACTAAAGTACCTGTTACCGTGATAACTGGCTTTTTAGGGGCGGGAAAAACTAGTTTGATCCGCCATATGTTGGAGAATGCTGGTAGCAAGAAACTAGCTTTAATCATTAATGAATTTGGTGATCTTGGTATTGATGGTGATATTCTAAAAGGTTGTGGTGACGAGACTTGTTCTGAAGAGGATGTTTTGGAGCTGACGAATGGCTGTATCTGTTGTACCGTTGCCGATGATTTTATACCAACCCTTGAAAAGTTGTTAAATCGGGAGGAACGTCCAGATCAAATCGTTATTGAAACCTCTGGCTTAGCGTTACCCAAGCCTCTTATAAAGGCGTTCCAATGGCCAGAGATCCGATCACGGACAACCGTCGATGGAGTGATTACTGTTGTTGATGGGCCAGCTGTAAACTCTGGATTTTTTGCTAATGACCCTGATTTAATTAAAAAGCAACGAGAAGCTGACCCATCGCTAGACCATGAGAACCCTTTAGAAGAAGTTTTCAACGACCAGTTAGCTTGTGCGGACATGGTGATTGTAAGCAAGTCTGACATGCTTGATGAAAAAAATTTAACAGATGTTTTAACACTTATAAATAAAAATTCTAGAACTTCGGTAGAAGCCATTCCTGTGGTTCATGGCCGACTTGATCCAAAAGTAATATTGGGCGTTGGGGCCGCTGTCGAAGATGAGGTGGATACTCGACCGTCCTGCCACGATGACGAAGAAGATCATGAGCATGATGACTTTGATACTATTACGGTTAACATTTCTGCAGCATGCGTACCCATCGATACTGTTGATCGAGTTAAACTTGCTCTTGATCAAGAGGGGGTTCTTCGGATTAAAGGTGTTACAGAAATCCGGGGTAAGGAAGCCCGGTTGGTAATCCAGGGTGTTGGTGATCGTGTTGATTATTATTATGATCGACCATGGAACTTGAGCGAAAGCCGTAATAGTCAATTAGTTGTTATTGGATTAAAAGGTTTTGACTGTGATGCCGTCGAAACAATTCTGAAGAACTAAGAGGTAGTATGCATCTACTTGTCACCCAACCTGGAGAAATTAATGACGGTGGCCAGGCAGTGGACCTTGGACAATCGTCTGGCGACATTATATTTTTGTCGTCAGCAGCCAGCGATTTAGCAATATTAGCTGAACAGCATAAAACGCATAACTATCCGACTCTTAGGCTCGCTAATTTAATGCAGCTTAGCCATAACATGTCGGTGGACTTGTATATAGAGAATACAATTATTGGGGCTAAGATAGTAATTATTCGGTTACTTGGGGGGCTGGGTTATTGGTCTTACGGGATTGAACAAATCAGGATCACATGTCTGAAGTATCACATAAAATTTGCCGTTGTACCGGGTGATGCCGCTCCAGATCCAGAATTAATAGAACAATCTACTTTGGAGCCTGAGGCCTGCCATCGAATATGGCAGTATTGTGTGCAAAGTGGGCCAGATAATATTCGCAGTCTATTGGATTATTCAAGTTCATTAATTGGCAAAGAAGTTATGTGGCGTGAACCCGTATCGTTATTACATTCTGGTGTGTATTGGCCTTTAATCTCTAATCCGGACTTAGCACAAATCAGTGATAAATGGGTTAAAGAGTATCCCGTGGTTGCAATTGTATTTTATCGTTCTCTCCTGCAAACTTCCGATCTTGATCCTATAGATGTATTGATCGAACGGCTACAGTCTCAGAATATTAATCCCCTGCCCATTTTTGTTGGAAGTTTGAAAGATCTTATTTCCGCAGAGATCGTTAAAAAGCTGATCAAAGAAACGCGCCCTGCTGTTATTTTAAATTGTACTGGTTTTGCAGTGTCTTCACCGGGTAGTGCTATCTTAGATACGCCCTTCCTCCTGGCTAATTGTCCTGTTTTTCAAGTTATACTATCGGGAGGGACATTTACAGAGTGGCAGGAAGGCACGCGCGGCTTGTCGCCAAAAGATCTCGCGATGAATGTAGCTCTCCCTGAGGTCGATGGACGCCTCATAACACGAGCAATCTCGTTTAAAAAATCGCAGAAATTTGATGAATCAACGGAAGTTACGGTTATTAAACATGAGGCAGTTCAGTCACGTATAGATTTTGTGGTAGCGCTTGCTGCATCTTGGGCACGTTTGCGTTCTGTTAAAGTTGCTGAGAAGCGAATAGCTTTAGTCGTAGCAAATTACCCGAATAAAGATGGTCGCCTTGGCAATGGAGTGGGACTTGATACGCCAACCAGTATTGGCGTTGCTCTCGAACGTATGATTAAGGAAGGTTATACGCTTGGTGCAAATGTGCCTACTACAAGTAAAGAAATAATGGGTCGATTGATGGCGGGGCCGACAAATGCCGCGGGTAAGCGGATCGGAGGCGAGTTATTCTCTTTGGTTGATTACCAAATTTTCTATAAAACGCTGCCCACGCCGGTTCAAGGTGATATATTGAAGCGCTGGGGTAAGCCAAACGATGATCCTTTTTTCTCAAACGGGAACTTTATTTTGCCTGCACATATTTTCGGCAATGTTATATTAGCTGTGCAGCCGGCACGTGGCTACAATATTGATCCTACATCATCCTATCATGATCCTGATCTAGTCCCGCCTCATGGTTATCTCGCATTTTATGCTTGGTTGCGTAACAAAATGAATATCCATGCAATAGTTCATTTTGGTAAACATGGAAACCTTGAATGGTTGCCCGGAAAGGCCTTGATGCTGGATAATACCTGCTATCCGGAAATTGTTTTAGGACCGGTACCTCATCTGTATCCTTTTATCGTCAATGACCCTGGTGAAGGTACGCAGGCAAAGCGGAGATCGGGAGCCATTATAATCGATCACTTAACTCCTCCTTTAACGCGAGCCGAAAGTTACGGACCCTTGAGAGATTTAGAGCAACTGATTGATGAGTATTACCAAGCTACGGGTATGGATCCGCGGAGGCTCCAAATATTAGGTGAAGAAATTCTCGTTCTTAGTCGTAGCATTGGCCTTGATAAAGATATTGGGATTGAGAATTCGGATGGTGAGAATGTCGCTTTATCAAAGATAGATAATTATCTCTGCGAGTTGAAGGAAATGCAGATTAGAGATGGTCTTCATATTTTTGGAAACTCACCAACTGGTATTCAAAAGACCGACCTTATGATAGCACTTACTAGGTTGCAGCGCGGGAGTGGTAAGGGTGCGGAGGCCTCGATTATCCGTGCCTTGGCTAAAGATTTGGAGATTAAAGACTTTGACCCGCTTGATTGTGAAATGGGTAACGTTTGGCTGGCTGTTAGACCCAAGGAACTAAAGCGTTATGGGGGAGTGTGGCGTAGTAATGGGGATACTGTAGAACGCCTTGAAATGTTGGCACAGAGTATTCTTATAGGAGAGGTTAATCCAAAACGGCACTGGAAAAGGACAAATGCAGTAATCGAATTTATTCAAGAAACCCTTGATCCAATTATTTCTGATTGTGGCGAGCAAGAATTGTCTGGTTTGATGAAAGGGCTGGCAGGCTGTTTCGTAGAACCGGGAAGCAGCGGAGCACCAACTCGAGGGCGTTTGGACGTTTTGCCAACAGGTAAAAATTTTTTTTCCATTGACGTTCGAGCTGTTCCGACACCATCAGCTTGGAAGCTTGGTTGGAAATCTGCTACGTTATTGATCGAGCGCCACTTCCAAGAAAACGGCGAATATCCTAGGCGTTTGGCTATTAGTGCATGGGGGACAGCTAATATGCGCACCGGGGGTGATGATATTGCTCAGGCATTAGCCCTAATGGGTGTTCAGCCTGTTTGGGATAAGCAGGCCAATCGAATTACCGGCTTTGAGGTAATGCCGCTGACGGTTCTCGGGCGGCCTCGCGTCGATGTCATATTCAGGATTTCTGGGTTTTTCCGAGATGCGTTTCCTGCACAAGTCGATTTATTAGACTCGGCTGTACGTGCAGTCGCTGCGCAAGATGAGTCAGAATATGATAATCCTCTAGCCGCACAGACAAAAAAAGATTCAGCACTGTTAGTCGCAGGCGGTTCAGACGCTGATGATGCGTTACGTCGTGCAAGTTTTCGTATATTTGGTTCTAAACCAGGGGCGTATGGCGCAGGCCTGCAAACCCTAATTGACGAGCGCTGTTGGGAGAGTGATGAAGATCTTATGCGAGCTTATGTGGCATGGGGTAGCTACGCCTATGGTGATGGTGCAGAGGGAAAGGCTGAGAAAAACTTGTTTGAGGCGCGGCTCAAGGGTGTGGAAGTAGTTGTTCATAATCAAGATAATCGTGAACACGATCTTTTGGATAGTGATGACTACTATCAATTTGAAGGAGGTATAACAGCAGCAGTTCGAGAACTTTCTGGTCAACAGCCGACCATTTATCACAATGATCATTCAAGACCAGAGTTTCCAAAAATCCGCACGCTTGAGGAAGAAATTGGCCGCGTAGTTCGGGCGAGAGCTGCTAACCCAAAGTGGATAGAAGGCGTGATGCGGCACGGTTATAAAGGAGCCTTTGAGATGGCGGCAACGGTTGACTATCTATTTTCTTTTGCGGTGACGGCTCAAGTTGTAGATCATCATCACTTTGATCAATTATTTGATGCTTATATATTGAATGAGCGTGTGTGCAGTTTTATCGAAGAATATAACACCCCGGCGTTGCGTGAAATTGTCGAACGTTTTGCTGAAGCCATTGAAAGAGGTGTTTGGCACCCGCGATCTAACAGGGTGGGAGACATTTTAGCTCAATTAAAAAGTAAAAATTCAGGGGAACTTGTATGAGTATTGAATTATCTGAAGAAGAAATAAATAAACGAGCTAATGAAAAACGCCGTAAACACAAGGTGGCAAAAGATAAACTACTAGCAACTAAAACTAAAGAGGGTGGTCTACTGGTCGTCCACACGGGCAAAGGTAAAGGTAAAACGACCGCCGCTATGGGGATCGTGGCCCGTTGTATTGGCCATGGGGAAAAAGTTGGTATTGTACAGTTTGTTAAAGGCAAGTGGGAAACAGGAGAGCGAGTTGTTCTCGAGGCTTTTCCAGAACTCGTAAATATTACGGCAATGGGAGAAGGTTTTACATGGGAGACACAAGATCGGGCTCGAGATATTAAAGCGGCAAATGCAGCCTGGGCTCGCGCAAAAGAAATGATTGAAGACCCCGAATTTTTTTTGGTGCTTTTGGATGAGATTAACATCGTGTTGCGCAATAATTATATCGACATTGAAGAAGTAGTTGAATATTTAAAAAATAAACCAAATGACAAACATGTGATTTGTACAGGTCGCAATGCTAAGTTGGAATTAATTGAAGTGGCTGATTTGGTGACTGAGATGACCGAAATAAAACATCATTTTCGTGATGGATACAAAGCGCAGGCTGGAATAGAGTTTTAATTTATGTCTGCTCTTATGTTTCAGGGTACTGGTTCCGATGTCGGTAAATCACTCATTGTAGCGGGTCTGTGTCGTGCCCTGGTGAACCGAGGGTTGTTGGTGAAACCATTCAAGCCTCAAAACATGTCTAATAATGCGGCAGTTGTTTCAGGCGGTGGCGAGATTGGACGGGCACAAGCTTTGCAGGCAAAAGCTTGCAGGCTATCACCTCATATTGATATGAACCCTGTCCTACTCAAACCGCAATCAGATGTGGGTGCGCAGTTGGTTGTGATGGGTAAAGTTGAAGGGAATTATCCGGCGAAAGAATATCAAGCAAAAAAAATTGAGTTATTAGATGTTGTGATGGATGCTGCTCAGCGCCTTAAAAAAGAAGCAGATATTCTTTTGATTGAAGGTGCAGGAAGTGCTGCGGAAGTTAATCTGCGAGAAAACGATATTGCCAATATGGGCTTTGCAGTTGCTACGCAAACGCCGGTAGTCCTCGTAGCTGATATTGATAGAGGTGGTGTAATTGCAAGTATTGTTGGAACGTGGGAGTTACTGCCAGAAGAGGAGCGCAAGTTAATTTCGGGTTATGTAATTAATAAATTTCGCGGCGACGTCAATTTGTTCAGAAGTGGTATCGAGATAATTGAAAAAAAGACTGGATTATCGTGTTTTGGTATTATTCCATTTGTGCCGGAGGCTACGAGGTTGCCCCAAGAGGATGCCCACTCTTTAGAAAATACTACGCGCAACCAAAGTGGCGGAGAGATTAAAATTGTTGTGCCACAATTAGCTCATATCTCCAACTATGATGATTTTGACCCACTTATTGCGGAGCCCGATGTTGATTTACAATTTATTAAACGTGGAGAGGTTTTACCAGGTGATGCGGATCTGGTCATCTTGC
>Ga0209403_10005934_pt1 | contig 12551 bp, 6 predicted proteins | sample ArcticOcean_MG_C_8_FD_187440 | JGI IMG/M metagenome (GOLD analysis project Ga0209403, IMG submission 187440) | Marine microbial communities from western Arctic Ocean - ArcticOcean_MG_CB11_86 (SPAdes) (version 2) | ecosystem: Environmental > Aquatic > Marine > Oceanic | place: Arctic Ocean... | reverse complement strand
GTTAACGGATCTATGGATAAAACTGTGGATAAATCTTTAATTTAACATAATATATATTATACGAACCCTTAATAACTCCATATAGTAGTTAGTTAATAAAAAAAGACTATATATTGAATTACTTAGGCGTATCAATTGATGTTCTATGCACGTTCTATGCTTAAGTAATCCCTATAAACTATTGAATAATTGCAGTGCTTTCATATACTGCTTGTAACTAATATTAATAACTAAAGGATTAAATTTATGAAACTCTTAAAAAGAACAACTACCCTAATAATAACTATGCTTATATCTTTCTCTGCTATTGCCAATCACCACGAACCAGTTGTGATAGGTGAAGTAGAAATGGCAGAAGATACAAAAAGCGCTGCATTTAACCAAATATTAAAAAAAATTGGGAAATGGGAAGGTAAAATGACTCAAGGTTTAACTGGAGCTGTCTTTGATGTTTCATACGAATGGAAGCTTACTTCGGGGGGTAATACTATAACTGAAACAATTATTGAAGACGGTGTTGAAATGTTAACTACTTATAGTGATAAAGATGGCGAATTAGTTATTAAGCACTACTGTGCGTTAGGTACCGAACCTGTATTTAAAGTAAGTGAAGCTTCTGATAGCGTTGTTGCAATTAACTTAGATAAATCTGCTTCTGATTTGCACGTTGATCATCATAGTTTTGTTGACAGCATGAAATGGACGATGAATTCAAAAAATACAATGATATTTGAAAACGTTGTTAATTTAGATGGAGAACCTACTAATAATAAGGCAAAGCTTAAAAAAGTTTATTAATTCATCAGGTTAATAAAGAAATAAAAGAAACAGAATTATAGTCTTTAGACGTAAAATAGATTAAATGGTCTTTTTTGATATTAAAGTAGCAATAAATAGGAAAAAACTAGATTTCCGTCGAAACTACTAATATTTCGTCTTCTTCACAGGTTAAATCAACCCATATTTCATTGATTTCATTAAACCTATCAAGGTTTTGGGTTTCTTGGCCTTCATCTATATGAATTATTGGCATTCCTTCAGGAAGTGTAATTTCTGTTGTTTCTCCCTCTAGTTGAATCCCGTAGTCATTGATACCCACTTCTTGGTTAAATCCTCCTGGAGTTGGCTTAAGGATTATAGGAGTTACATCAATTTCTGATGATCCTGGATCTAGAATGCCTACAAAAATATTATTGGCCAAAGCTTCATCGATATCCACATTGGTAAAATCGGCTTCTGTAATATCACTAGAGCTTGTGTCCATGATGATAAACAAGTATTCCCCAGTTACAGTAACACTAACCAAAGTATGATTAGTGTAGTCATAATAGAAGGTATAACCTGCAGTTGAAAAGGAACCTGCCGTACCTTGCTCAATAGTAAGTTCAGCAAAGGTAAGACCGTTATCTAGCCCTATGAGGTCAATGCCATCTTCAAAATCAGTTATGAAATTAGATTGTATAAAACCGTCACTACCATCTCCTTTACGGATGACAAAAATATCATTGCCCTCACCCCCAGTGTAAGAATCTTTGCCATCATGTCCATCGAGGATATCGTCTCCTTCGCCTCCATCGAGAGTGTCAAAGTTATCACCGCCGTTAAGTATGTCTTCTCCTGCATTGCCTTCCAGGGTATCCCCACCTGCAAAACCATAGATAGTGTCGTTGCCACCTCCCCCGATTAGGGTGTCTTCACCATCTCCACCGTTAAGAATATCGTTGCCGTCACCGCCGTATAGGGTATCGTCCCCTGCATTACCTCGCAGAGTATCAGCACCTGCATAACCATAGATAGTGTCGTTACCTGTCCCACCAGCTAAGATATTGCTTTCTGCATTGCCTTCCAAAGTTACTGTTTCGTTATCTTCAATACTTACTTGAGTACTGGTCTTGCCCAAAGTAGCATTGACTGCATTACTCAATTCAACCCAAAAAGACTCCAGGTCTTCATTGTCCGTATCATCAGTAATAGGTATGGTAAAAGAACCCGAGGTATCCCCTGCGGCTATGGTTAAGGTGCCAGAAGTTGAGGTGAAATCCAGTCCCGCCGTGGCGGTTCCATTTGCAGTTTGATAATCCAGCATAACCTCAGAACTAGCTGCTCTACTCAGGGTGACAATTATTGTAGCGAGTCCATCACCTTCATTGATGACTACCTCTTCAACGTAAGCGGCAATACCTGGTGAATTCGTTACCAAGAAAGTTCCCTGTACTTTAGTAAAAGCTACATCATTTGAATCTTTAAAATTAAGTCCTGTAAAAGATACCTCAAAGAAGTAATCTCCCTCAGTAATATAACCAGTTAAATCTATGCCTGTGGCCTCACCTTCCCCGGAGAAAAAGGCAGTAATACTAAGATCCAGAGAATTTGTATTGCCTACTCCATCTTTAGTAACACTCAAAATATCGGGGTCCACATTTGTAATAGTTCTTTGAGTTATCGTCCCTTCTGCAGTGAAGTAATCTACGGTAAGGGTTTGTTCAGGAAAAGTTATGCTAACAACCGAACCGTCTGAAGACCAATTCAAAGACAAAGTAGTTTGTAAAAGACGTTCGCCAGAGTCTTGATTTGCATCGGTACCATCGAAGAGCTTCATGGTGATGGAAGCCGTTCCGCTTTTACCAGCTTCAGGAATACCGTCGAGTTTAAAGCTCATAATGGGAGATTTACCTAAACTTGACTCAGAAGAGACGATGTTGGATAAATTAGTTAGGTCCACGGTGCCACCAATTAAATTAGCGGTTAAAGTTGTATCCGTTACTGAGGGGTAAAGTTGATGTACATTTGTAGCGTTGACGTCACTGCCTAGATAATCGGTAAGCGTGATACTACTTGAATTTAATTTAAAATTACCTTCGTAAACCTCCGCCTCTACTGAAAACGTGATGGTTCGTGTATCAGTAACCGTTCCATCACTTACTGAATAGGTAAAGCTACCATAATCTGTATTGTTGTCATTCGTATTAACGTCAGGAGTGAAAGTAAGAGAATAGAGTTCTGCAACCGTTAGCGTGTCTTCGTTGGCCAAGGTAGTACCAGTAGACTTCTTAAGAAGACCGGAAGTCGGGATACTGGTAATTGAAATGGTGAGAGTATCGCCATCACTATCCGTTGGGGCAGATAGATTAAGATTACCAGCTGAAACATTTTCTGAAAAAGTTAATGTAGTATCAGCTCCGGCTTGTGGAGCGCTATTACTGGGTGGGGCAACTACCGGACTAGAAGAAGAGCCACCTCCTCCGCCACCGCAGGCTGCAACGATGAAAGCAAAAAGATTGGCAAGAGAAAATCTGGAAAAATCCTTGGACCGTTTAATAAGCTTTTGATTGGTTGTATTCCTATGCACCTCGAAGTTCCTTTAAAGTCAAATAAATCTCCTTTACCTTAGCATATGGAGATGCTTTTCTGCCTTTAAAAAGCAAGAACTAAAAGTAACAGTATTTTTAGAAAATTAACTAGATAAAAATTACCTTTCTCTAAAGGCTTTATTCTTGATGTTTGTGAAAGGTTGAATTAAGTACTGCAATATTGTTTTACTCCCAGAGACAATATTTACTGTAGCTTGCATGCCAGGAAGTAAATCAAGTTTTCTAGACATGGTGGTTATACCATCAGCAGGAATACTCACTAAGCAGATATACCAAGTGGACCCGTCATCTTTAGTTATTGTGTCTGCACTTACATTTAGAACTATGCCTTCAAGACTGCCATACACAGAAAAATCAAAAGCACTAAGTTGAACAACGGCCTTTTGATCTTTAATTACATAAGCTATATCTGTTGGAGCTACTTCAACTTCAAGAATAAGAACATCATCCAAAGGAATCATCTCAAGTATAGGACTTCCAGGTTTTACCACCCCACCAGAAGTATTGATAAGAATTCGATTGATAATGCCATCTCTAGGGGCAATTACGCTCGTTCTAAGCAATTTATCCTCTAAATTAGGTATTTGGTCCTGTATTACTTGATAATCCGACTGAGCTGTTGAAATGCGTTGCAGTAGCCTTATTAGGTTTATTCTTGGTTCTACCCCTGATGTAACTAAAGGTTCAAGAATTTGGTGTTCTTCTCTTAGTAAAGACAAAGAATCCTCCAGAGAACTGCTTTGTTGTTTTGCTGAATTTAAATCCCCTAAAAATTCAGTATTATCTAATTTAATTAAAACATCTCCCTGTTTTACCTTTTGCCCCGTTTTAACATAGAGATTTCTAACTATACCGCCTTCTAGGTTTTGGATTACTTGTACTTTACTTGATGCTATCACCTTGCCCTGTCCTCTTGTCACTTCTTCTAATTCTGAAACTGAAGTCCAAATAAAGAAAAGTATAAAAAATAGAAAAATAACATAAAGTATTAGGTCGGCTTTCGTAATGTTAAGGATAGCCAAGAAGAAGTTCTTGATGGGTGTAAATACTCTATCTAACATTTTAAGTGGTTGGTTGAAGTTTGGCTAAAATTTCATCTTTAGGTCCATCTTCTACAACTTTTCCATCGTTCATGACGATTATTCTGTCTACAAGATTCACTAAAGGCATTCTATGAGATACAACAATAAGTGTTGAATCTGAGTAAACCTCTTTAAAATTAGAAATAAACTGTTGTTCTGAATTCATGTCCATAGCCGAGGTTGGTTCGTCTAAAATAAAATGACTGGGTTTATGTACTATAGCTCTTGTTATAGCAATTGCTTGTCTTTGGCCACCTGAAAGGCCCTTCCCTTTATCTTGCAGAACAAGATCGTATCCTCCGGGCATTTTTCCTAAGAATTCATCTAAACCAGATACTTTAGCTGCCTGTACAACATCTTCTTGGGAGATCCCTTCTCTACCCATAGTAATATTTTCTAGAACAGAACCTGAGAAAAGCTGTACGTCCTGTAAAACCATTCCGATAGATCTCGATAAATCGTCGTTATGTATTTGTTTAGTATCAACTCCATCAAAAGTTACAAGACCATCTGTGCATCCAAAGAGACCGCTAGACAACTTAATGACCGTTGTTTTTCCTGAACCATTTCTTCCTAAAATCGCTACTTTTTCACCTTTTAAAATGCTCAAGTTAAGGTCCGTTATGGTGTCAATTTCCTGGTCAGGATACCTGAAACTAACTGATCTAAATTCTAAATCACCTAACGTTGGTCGTCTAATAACCGTTGTGCTGTTTTGTGCATCAGATGCTGCTTGTGTTTCTTCCATAAACAGCGAGAGTCTTTTATAAGCCGTTCTTGCATTATTAAATCTACCAAATAGGTTTGCAATTTGACCTAGCGGAGCAAGGGTCCTTGAAGAAAGAAGAACTGCTGCAACCATAGCTCCCATGCTCACCGTGCCCTCTCCTACTAAGAAAACACCATAAAAGACAATTCCTACAAGACATATTTGCTGAGCAGACTGAGCTGCGTTAACTGCGATTGCTGCTAAAGATCTTGAGAGCCTACTGGAACTGGAATGTTGAGTTGCCGCTTCTTTCCATCTCTCCTTTACTAGATTCCCTCCTCCTAATACTTTAACTGATTCAATTCCGCTTATGGTTTCAACCAATATTGATTGTTTTTCTTGATTGTGTCCTCCTATGTCCGTGCTTACCCTTGAAAGAAAAGGCTGAATAGCTATGCCTACTAACAAAACAAGTGGTACTGCTGTTAAAGGAATAACTGCTAAAGGTCCTGAGATTAAATAAATAACAAATATAAATATGAATATAAAAGGTATATCAACTAATAAAGATAAGGTTGCAGAAGTAAAAAAGTCCCTTACTTGATCAAATTCTTTAAAAGTATTGGCAGTAGCTCCTACCGGTCCTGTTACAACAGTTGTAGGAGCTTGGAGCAATCTATCAAAAATAGAATTTCCTATCTTCTTATCTACAAATTCACCAGCGTAATCAATAAAATAAGCCCTTAACATCTTCAATATATAATCAAAGACAATGATAAGTACCATTCCCATTGTTAAAGCATAGAGCGATTCATAAGCAGAATTGGGCACTACTCTGTCGTATACAACCATTATAAAGATGGAGCTACCCACCGACATAAAATTAACGAGCATTGCGGCCAAAAAAACGCGGTAATAAATGGTTCTATGTTCTGCAAAAGCAGACCAAAACCAGTGATCAATGAGTTTCATAATTAGTCTAAAATTACCTCGAAAGTTTCGCCTAACTCACCAGTCAGTTTAAGGTAAGAATATTTTTGTATTTCTGATGATCTGAGCGTTTCTATCATAGACTCTGATGCATCCAAAAAATCTCTTTCGGTCTGGAGTAGATCTAACAAAACTGCGTTAGAAGTTTTAAATTCTTCTTGAGCATAAAATTGAGATTGTTTATTTGCAAGGTAAGAATTTTTATAAGCAGAGAGTCTATCAGGAATAAGATTTAGGTTCTTTACTGATTCTCTAAGTTCCGCAACCAGATTCTGCAGTAAAGCATCTCTATCATTTAATGAGGCGTTTTCTTCAGCTATTGCTTGATCTTTATAGGCTTCGTTACGTCCTCCCGTGTACAGATCGTATGTAAAATTTACGCCTGAATACAAATCAAATTCATCAGATTCTTCAGTTATATTGTAGTGTTCTTTTTTTAACTCTAAGTCTAATCTTGGCAAGGTGGAGGCCTTGATATTTTTGGTATTATACTTAGAAGCCATGAATCTTTCGTTGGCTTCTAAAACTCTCGGATTTTTTTGATACATAATTTTCTGAGAATCTAACACATTTAATTGGGAAAGGTCATAAGGATAATAAGGTATCTTTTTGGGTAATTCACCTTCAGGGAAGTAAATTCTAAATTTTGAAATAGCCATGCCAAGGTTTTGCCTTACCGAAACTAGCTTGGCATAAGCCTCTGCTTCTCTAGAGTTGGCTCTGCTTAATTCCCTGCCTGCAGACATACCGCTTTCTACGCGTTTTTGGATTTTTTCTTTTATGGCCCGGTGTCTTTGATGGGATCTTTCAACCAGCAGTTCAAAGTTACTGTACGAAGCAACGTCTATATAACTTCTTATAGAAAGATACAGAAGATCAAGAATGGTATTAGACAATTCAGCTCGGGAAGCTTTGGTGAGAGACTCGTTTCTAGAAACCTCAAAATTAGAGGCTCCAAAATCATACAGAAGTTGATTAACAGTGAATCTAATGTTTGTTTTATGATCTGCTCTAGATCGTTCTACGAGATTGGAGGATTCATTCTCGTATTTTCTTGATATCGCATTATTACTGTCTAACATTACATTAATTTGTGGCAGCAAAGAGGATTTAGAAACCCTTAGTTTTGCATAGGCAGCTTTAAGTGAAGCCTGGGAAGATCTGAATTCTGGATGATCTGCTACAGCACGCCCTACTCTCTCTTGAAATCCTTGGAACTCAGCACTAGACATATTTACTTCCATTAATGGATCTTCAACAGAAAAAGAAAAAGGGATATAAATTGCCGTTAATGCAATTAATATTATTTGCAAATATCTATTCATTTTTTAAGGTTAGAAACGTATTAAAGTTCCAATATATAACTGACCATACGGATGATCGAATAAGTGATTACTTTTTCTATTATAACTTATAGGGGTTATTCCAAGTAGATAACGTGTTGATAGAGACATTCTGCTATATAACAAAATATTTTCTTGTGGTTGGTAGAAGAAACCAAAATCTAAAAGCTGATTATCGGTAAAATCTTTCTTATTAGGATTCTCTTGATAATCCGCCCGACTAACTTTAATGAGACCTAACCTTCCAGAAAGGGCTAATTTTTCACTGATTCCGTAGGTTAAGTTTAGAGAATACTTAAAATATCTCTCTTTCCAGGGTGTTTCTTGAGGAAGATCATTTTTAAAATTATCAAGCAGCTCTCCTGTTGTTGTTCCATTAATCCTCACCCCTCTTAAGAAACTGTCAGTAGTGTTTAAAATAGCAGAGTCAAATTTCATGAGTATCTCTTCTTCTCCTAAAGACAAGGTATGAGAAATATTGAATGTTTTATTTTGAGTTTTCTTTATTCTTAAATTAATACCATAACCTTCAGAACTTCCTTGAGTTTTTATGACAGGCAAATAGACCCTATCGCCCGTATTTTTATAGATTTGTGAATCAAGAAGTTTTACATCCGCCTCTGGGCAGGATCCTCCCAGTACGATTGAACCAAAGCCATAACAATCAATGGTTACAGGGTCTTGAGTTGTCTCCGTATAAAACAATTCAAAGTTCAAATCCCTCTCTTTATTTTTAAAAATAGGCAGTGAAAAAGAAATATAATCTGTATCTGCTTCGGTTTCTAAAGATGAAGGAATGCCGGATCTTATTATTTCAGCCGATGAGGAGTTGGACTGGAGCGTTAATCTGTATTTATCTAAGAACCTGTAAGACAGAGAAATCTCTGAAATATCGGCTTGCTTGGGCCTCGCTCCTGATAATTTATCTATATAGCCAAGTACATCTAGATTCTCATTAAACTCTGCTTTCGAAACTGACAGTTCAAAGTTTCCACGTGACGAGTTTGGTAAAACATCGTTTAGATATGAGATGTTGTTACTGTGAACAACAGGTGAATAAGCTAATAAAACAAAAGGGCCTATTAAAATAAATTTTAAGTATTTCATAGACCCTAACTGTTTAGATGATATCTACGCTATAAAGAAATTCGTCTTCGTCTATTACGTCATCTACAATAACCATGCTCTCTAAAGAAGTACTACTTTCAGTAATTTCCTCTTCTTGAAGATCTTTAGTTTTTTCTTGGTTTAGTAATTCTATAAGATCCTCATCTTGAGAAGAATTCATAATTTCAACATTCTCTCCAAGATCCATAGTTATACCTAGAGTTGATATATCAACCTGACTGTCGGGTATTTCAATATCTCCCCCTGGTATAAGTTGTATACCAGAGCCTGGATCCAAGAGAATGCCTTCAATACCTGACATATCAATAGCTGAGCCAACTGCTTCTGTTACATCATTAATGGTTATACTAAAAGTTGTAGTAACTTCTTCGCTGGAAGAATTTACGGCTTTAATAGTAAAGTCCAATTTTTTATTGGCATCGGTTTCATAATCCAACTTAACGTCATCTTTTAGTCTTAAGTACCCTTTCGAGCTAATCTCTAGACTAGAAGCATCGGTTCCTCCAAGCGTTAGCGTATAAAGACCCAGGGCCTCTACGCCATTCACGCTGACCTTTCCTAGGGAAAGTCCATAGGATTCTTCATTAATAGAAGTTTCCGAGAAAGTGATAGCACTTGGAGTTGTTGCAAAAGTAAAACTTTTACCAAAGAAAGGAGATCCTGCACCACCAGTTTCTGCACTTTTTGATAGTTCGTTCCCGGCTGAGTCTCGAACATAATAATCCCTTATAGTATAGGTTCCTGGGCTCTCTGAATCCATGGAATGAGCCATGCTGAAGTTTCCACTCCCATCAAAAGTTCCTGTTCCCAACCAAATACTATTGCCTGACTCGTTTTGAAATTGAAATTGTATATATCCCATTCCAGTAGCATCCGTGACTGTTCCAGTGAAGTTTAGAGTATAGGTACCATCTCCATCTGCAGCAACAGTAGTCGATAAACTAGAAGCCACTGGAATATCATAGTCAGTTGAGCTTGCAGAGCCAGCGTCTATAGAGAAAGTCAAACCTTTCAATGGGGATCCGGCTCCAGCTTTACTTATTTCTTCTCGAATCTGGTTACCGTTCTTATCAGAGACATTGATTGCTTTTACAATCCATGTGCCACCTTTCATTCCATCACCATCTAAACTTTGTGAAATCGTAAAAGCACCGTTTGAATCAAAAACACCTGAATTGGTCCAGAAATCAACTCCCTCCCCATTTGTGCTGTTAGTCCACAGAATCTCAATTGTATTTAAGTTAGTAGAAGAGGTATCGGTTAATGTTCCTGTTACATTTAACGTATAGGTATCATCGCCGTCATTAACTTTAGTTGCAGTTAAATTACTAACAACCGGTGCGGTCCTATCAGTCAGACTAATTGAAGAAGTGTGAGTAAACGTTATTCCTTCAATCGGCGAGTCTAGAGAGCCACTTTGCAGATTCTCTACATATCGTAATTGATTAGAATCTTGGATCTCAAGATTTTTTAATATGTATGTGCCCGATACTTCTGTTGAAAGATCATGAGATACATCAAAAGCTCCGGTTCCTGAAGTTATCTGACCGCCACTTATATTTACACTAAAAGTAGAGGCAGCTTCAGCGGTATTTACAAATTGAAGACTGACGTTGTTAACCGTTCCGCCCACGTCCGTTGCATTCCCTGTAATCTTAAGAGAGTAAGTTCCATCTCCATCATCAACTACGGTCGCCGTCATATTACTGACTGCTGGTGCCGTTAAATCAGAGGCAAGGGATTCACCAGAATTTCCACCTGAATAGCTGCTGTTAGTAATAGAAACTTTCAGCGGCGAAGATTCTTGAGCTCCTTGCCATTCTTTTGTAATTTCGTTACCGGAAGCATCTTTAATTCTTATGTAAGATACATACCAAGTGCCACTAGGATCGGATGCTCGAAAGGATTCAGCGTAAGATTCAAAACTAAAATCCTCTGCTATATTTTCTTTATTAACCCAGAACCATTTACTTTCACCCGATTTAGAGTGACGCAGTTGTATCGAAACTTCTTGTCCTGCTTCGTTTAATTGACCGGTTACTATTATGGCAGGTTTTCCTTCCCAGTCAGTGGTTTCTGTAACAGCTAAATTACTGAAACTAGGGGCCGTTTTATCTGCATCACCGAGGTATAGATCATTTGATAAAGTGGCCTTCAGGGGCGAAGAGTCATACGCTTTTTCATAGTTTACTTTTGATTCGTTTCCGGCGTCGTCTTTCAATCTTAGGTAAGTAACAACCCACGTTCCACTAGGATCGGAAGATTCAATTCTTTGACCTCCCGTTTCAAACGTACCGTCCGATGCTATAGAGCCCTGCCAGGAATCTAAATATAACCATTTGTTTGCACCCGTCACCGCATGAGTTAACTGGATTTGTAATTCAGCCACTAATAAAGGACTTCCGTCATCAGACAATGAGCCTGTAATACTTAGCTCTTTATTACTGCCTAGCGCGGTAACTTTAAGAGCTAGATTAGAATAAGTAGCAGTTGTTGTATCACTATTACCCAGATAAAGAGGGTTTGCTAGAGTGCCTTTGAAAGGGCTTGAATCTTCAGCTCTACGATAATACTCTCTATATGAATTTCCATTATCATCCGTAATCTGTAAATATTGAGCAAAGTAAGTTCCGTCTGGAGTACTTGAGTCAAGGGTTTGTGAATTGGTAACAAAACTTCCATCGGCATCCAGGGTTCCATTCCAATCAGAAACTTCAAAATTAATTTCAGTACCTTTGCTTGTGTGCATAAGTGTGATTCTTATTTCACCATCTGTCAGAGCCGCGGAATCATCAGTTAATTTACCTGTCATATAAACAACTGTTTGTCCTTCTGCGTTTGTTGAAGTTACAAGAGCAAGATCAGAATAAGAAGCATAGGTAGTATCTGATGATATGGAAACTCCTACGTTACCGCTTGCAGAGCTAGCACCTTGAGTCGCTGTAATGGTTACATCGTAAGTTCCATCGCGATTAAAATCTTCTGAATTAGCCAGAGTTTTACTAGTCTTGAAAGTTAAAGCACCGGTGTTGCTATCAATATTGAATAGGCTTGCATCGTTCCCACCAGAAATAGTAAAGGTTATCGGAGCTGAGTCAGCTTCGTTGTAGATGATCACTCCTGATTGAGCAGGTCCTACGTAAGTGCCACCATTAAATGTTAGCGAGCTTGCGAAAGTTACTGAGGAAACAGCCGATCCAATTGCTGTCTGATTGTAACTAGCATCCACGGTTACAAAATCAGCAGCACTTATCAAAGTGGCCTGAGTATTTGCAATTATTCCTATTATTTGATCATAATTTCCGGCGTTGTCTTTAGAAGAACTGTAAATAACAGTGTGTTCTGTCATGTCCGTATTGTAAAGATTGCCTTCATTTGTTCCTTGTTTTATAACTACGGTTTTGCTGGACCAATCACCCTTCAAAGCGATCTTATCTGCACCATCTTTAAAATCGTATATGACACCAGGTCTCTGCCACATTTCTAAGAAATCAGTTTTATTGTCTTGGTTTCTGTCATTGCCTTGAAAATTCTGAGATACATTCCATCTATCGCTAGAGGCTTCTATGACAAAGAGGTCATTTCCAGTACCGCCTTCGTAGAGAACTCGATCAAAATTAACGGCAGATAAAATATCATCACCCGGACCACCTTGTAATCTATGGTATTCATTAGAAGTTGTTTTGATCGTATCGTTACCGGCTCCGCCTTGGACAAAAGCCTTAAGATTAGCTCCGGTTGTTATAACATCGTTTCCTGCTCCGCCGTTGTAGAGTATGTCTCTACTTCCCGTGTTGGCTAAAGTTACTGTGTCATTACCAGAAGTTCCAAGCGTTACGGTGCCAATGTTATCCCAATTCGTATTAACCAGACCTGATCCCACAGGCATAAGAACGTTATCGTAGACCGATCCCTCTGAGTTTATGGT
>Ga0209403_10005932_pt1 | contig 12561 bp, 9 predicted proteins | sample ArcticOcean_MG_C_8_FD_187440 | JGI IMG/M metagenome (GOLD analysis project Ga0209403, IMG submission 187440) | Marine microbial communities from western Arctic Ocean - ArcticOcean_MG_CB11_86 (SPAdes) (version 2) | ecosystem: Environmental > Aquatic > Marine > Oceanic | place: Arctic Ocean... | reverse complement strand
TATTAAATGATGAGGAAGCCATTCAGCTTACTAATAAAACAAATATTTATGATGCCGCAAATCAACTTCTTGAAAATGGCCCCTCTGTAGTTATCATCAAACTGGGTGGAAATGGTGCACTCTTATCATACAATGATGTAAGGGTTCAAGTTCCGGTTTTTCCAATTGATAAATTAATTGATCCAACTGGGGCGGGTGATTCATTTGCTGGTGGTTTCATTGGCCATTTGGTGAATCATGGAAAAGATGATTTAATTGAAGCTGTAATCACTGGCGCTGCAGTAGCATCCTTTACGGTCTCAGGGTTTGGGATAGACAGTCTATTAGAGGCAGATGTAGATTCTATTGATGCACGAAAAAATATTATCCGCGCTTCAATGGAAAAACTTAAAACCATCTAAATTAGAGTATTTCTCGATATGAACAATGATAATCCAATATTAGAAGATTTAGAAATTGTACCTAATGAATACAATGACCGAGATTATGAAGTTAATGTTTCAATTCCTGAATTTAATTGTGTTTGTCCCCATACGGGATTACCTGATTTTGCAAATATAGAAATTAATTATACGCCAAGAGATCATATTGTTGAATTAAAGTCGTTAAAACTATATATTGTTAAATTTAGAAACATGGGAATTTTCCATGAACATGTGACAAATAAGATTTTTGATGACTTCAAGGGGGCTTGTAATCCTAAGAAAATTGAGGTTATTGGGCATTTTCATGCACGCGGCGGAATCAATACATCTGTACGAGCATACTGGGAAGAATAAAATCTTCCTTTTTTTATAATAAGTTTATTAAATTTCTCGGCTGTATATAACCTGAATAAAGGTCATTATGAAGATTAAATTTAGATTAAGTAATAGAAAAAGAAAAAATAAGCATGGCTTTTTGTCGCGTCAAAGTACAAAAAATGGACGTAAGCTTATTGCAAGAAGAAGAAGTAAGGGTCGTAAAAGACTAACGGCATAAGTGAAACACTCACTTTCTACTGCTCAGTTTAAGATTGCTTTTACTGAGTCTAAATCCCTGCGAGTCGGGGATTTATTGTTTCAATATAAAAAGGATGTTAATCCTAAATTGGGATTAATTGTTTCAAGAAAGTATGGAAACGCTGTGTATAGGAATCTTTTTAAAAGGCGCTGTCGTGCACAATTTCAAGTGTTGATTGAAGGCGGTTTTTCAAACACTTTGATAATTACACCTAAGAAGAAAAATATAACTTGGGCTGAAATTAATACATCCTTTTGTAAGTTAATTGAGCAATTAAATGACTAAAGCTCCCTTTATCCTTCTTATCAAATTATACCAAAATACACTTTCGCTGTTTTTTCCTTCCTCTTGTCGTTTTTCTCCTTCCTGCTCCCAATATATGATCGATTCAATAAATAAGCATGGGGTTCTTAGTGGAATTTTCAACGGTATCAAACGGATTTTAAGATGTCACCCTTTTTCAAAACATAGTGGTTGGGACCCTGTATGAACACCGATAATAAACGAATTTTTTTAGCTGGCACACTCATTTTTCTTGTGTTGCTATTACAGCCATTTTATTATGATTGGCTGGGCATTAATCCAATCGATTCTCACGAAGAAGCTTATTTAGAAGAGGCGCAAAAAACTGAACCCACAAAAGAGATTCTTAAGCAAAACTCAACTACAACATCCCCTCAAAAATTTAAAACTGACGAAGAGTTTTTAGTTATAAATACTAGCTTATATTCTACTACAATCACAAATCGTGGTGGTGGTTCTGTTGTGCAAATGGTTTTAAATGAAATGAATAATGCTGGTTATCGTTTTCATGGTAATTATGATAATCTGGGTGAATATATCGATGAAGATTTGGTTGTTCTTTCCGCAGTAGAAGATCAAAATTGCACACCATGTCTTTCTTCTTACGATGCAGCTGAAGATGATTATCTTTTATTTAATGCTCCCTTTTCGATAATAAGTAATAACTATTCAAAAACATATACTCTCGAGGAAAATGATGAACTAATCCTTTCATTTCAATATATTGATGAAAGTGGAATGGCTATATACAAGGATGTTATTTTTCGTGGGGACTCCTATGAAATCCAACACAATTTCAATTTAGAAAATACTGCTAATTTTTACGGTGATCATTTTGAGCTTCGCTGGGAAGGAGGGCTTTCTCCCACTGAAAAAATGCAACTTGATGATATTACCTATGCTTTTGCAATGTCAGGGCAATCTGGGGAAACAGAGGATATAAATCAAACCAGTGCTGATGGGGGCCATGGAAGACAAGTTTTAGATGGAAATACGGACTGGGTTTCTATTAGAAATAAATATTTTACTGCAGCACTTATTGCAGATGTCAAGGGAAGTTTTGCAACACTAGAGTCTCATAATGGGCAATTTCCACAACGTGAAATAACACCTGTTTATTCAGCTTCTATTGGATATCCTTTGTCAATTAAGAAAATTGATTCTCGTTTATATTTAGGGCCACTAGATTTAGAAAAAATTCAACTTACAGGCACGGATTTAGATGAAACTATGAATTTTGGATTTACTTTAATTCGCCCAATTGGTAAAGGCGTTCTTTGGGTTTTAACTTTTTTACATAATACCTTAAAATTAAATTATGGTTTTATCCTTATAATTTTTGCGTTACTTGTTAGAGTTGTCACTGGGCCACTTACCCGAAAGAGTTTTGAGTCCTCCCAAAAGATGCAAAAGATTCAGCCATTAGTTAAAAAAATTCAAAAAAAACTAAAGGATAATCCAACAAAAATGAATCAAGAAGTGATGGCTCTTTATAAAGAAAAGGGTGTTAATCCACTTGGTGGTTGTCTGCCAATGCTTCTTCAAATGCCATTATTATGGGCTTTATTTGTGGTGTTTAGATCAACTATTGAATTTAGGGGTGCTGAATTTATTTTTTGGATAAAAGATCTCTCTCAACCAGATGTAATTATAAACTTACCATTTACACTGCCTATCTATGGTGGGCACATTGCAGTTCTACCTATTTTAATGGGGTTATCAATCTTCCTAACACAAAGAATGTCCATGGCCACAATGGACAAGGCTCAACGCCCAATGATGTATATTATGAATGGTTTTTTTGTTTTACTCTTTAACCAATTTCCTTCTGGTCTAAATCTCTATTATACCGTTTATAATCTTCTAAACTTCTTTCAACAAAGAGCAATTCGTCTAAAGAGTGAGGGAGCTTAACGCTCTTAAAATCATGTATAACAATGATACTATTGCTGCCCTTGCAACTCCTCCTGGTATAGGTGCCTTAGCGATAATTCGTATTTCTGGCGAAAACCTTCAGGTGCTTTTTCATAAACTCACCCAAAATAAGGCCATAAAAGACCGGTTCGCTACATTTTCTTCAATTTATTGTCCCAATACTCAAGAAGCATTAGATAGTGGTATAATAATCTATTTTAAGGCACCTAACAGTTTTACGGGTGAAGATTTAATTGAAATTAACTGTCATGGAGGTGAATATATTTCAAAATCAATTTTAAGCTCACTTTATGCATATAATATTAGACCTGCAAATCCAGGTGAATTTTCTTTTCGTGCATTCATGAATGGTAAAATTGATCTTATACAAGCTGAAGCTATTTCTGAATTGATTTCCTCCAAATCTACCAGGGCCGCTAAAAATAATCTTAATAATATCAACGGGTATGTGTCAAACTATGTGGATAAGTTGAGAAATGACATTATTAATTTACTATCTATAATTGAGCATGAACTTGATTTTACCGAAGATGAAATTGAACAAACACGTTATGATAAGCTTGCAGATGAATTATATAAAATTGATTCTGCCATTTCTAAGATTGTAAATACTTCCGCAATGGGAAAAATGCTCTCATCTGGCGCAAGAGTGGTTTTATTTGGGCCACCTAATGCAGGTAAGTCCTCCCTCTTTAATGCTATCCTTGGTTTTGATCGTGCTATTGTCTCTGATGTTTCGGGTACCACCAGAGATGTGGTAGAGGCTTGGTTTGAATTAAGTGGAATTCCTGTTTGCCTAATTGATACAGCAGGTTATTGGGATTCTAATAATTATTTAGAATCAATGGGCATTGAGCGAACCAAGCAGCAGGTCATGCTAGCAGATATTGTGCTTTTTATAGATATTAAAGATCCTGTACAAACTTTTTCTCAGCTAAACCTTGATTTAGATGAAGATAAACTTCTGTTTATAAGGAGTAAGTCTGATTTAAACAATGATTTTACAAGCCCTGATCCTGATATTATTAGTATCTCTACTAAAAACAATGAGGGTATAGCCTCTTTATTAAACATCTTGTCGGTGAAGTTATCTTCAACGTTTGGATCACATTCTAGCCTAGACCCAATTATTGTTTCCAAAAGACAGCGACATTTACTATTAGAGGCACAAAATATTTCTAATAAAGCCCTGTCCTTGACAGGCAATAATATAGAAACAGATATCTTGGCATCAGTTTTACATGGCTTAAATGATACGCTTAGTGAAGTTATTGGAAATATTTCAAATACAGAAGTGGTTAATAATATTTTTTCAGAATTTTGTGTGGGTAAATAGTGGGGGAGATTAACCCTATAATTATTGCTGGAGGAGGACATGCTGGTATTGAGGCGGCCTTAGCTATTTCTAGAATGGGCTGCAGGGCTGTGATTATCACCCTAGATCCAAAATCTATTGGTAGAATGTCTTGTAATCCTGCGATCGGTGGCCTTGCCAAGGGGCATATTGTAAAAGAAATTGATGCACTCGGTGGAATAATGGGGCGGGCCGCAGATTTTTCAGGAATTCAATTTAAAACATTGAATAAATCAAAGGGGCGGGCAGTTTGGTCACCCAGAGCTCAGGTTGATAAACTAAAGTATACTCGATTTATACAAAATGAAATTTCACTAGATGAAAATATTAGTATAATTGAAGGTGAGGTTGTGGATTTTGCTGTTAATAACTCTAATATTTCTACTGTAATTTTAAAAGACCGAAGTGCCCACCCCTGTGCCTCATTAATTATTACTGCAGGCACATTTTTAAATGGCTTAATTCATATTGGTACCCGAAAATTTAGAGCTGGTAGAATGGGTGAAAAACCTGCTATTGGATTAACGGAATCGCTTATTAATAAAGGGTTTACGGTTGGCAGACTAAAAACAGGGACCCCTCCCAGATTACTGCGCTCATCTATAGACTGGGAACAAACTCTTTTGGCTCCTGGTGATGAAACCCCAGTCCCATTTTCTATTAATTCTATTGATAAATTTAACCCTATTAATGAGCCGTGTCATATTGTTAATACTAATACTGGTGTACATAGGCATTTAAAGGAAAATTTACATAAATCAGCTATGTTGTCTGGACAAATTAAGGGGGTGGGTCCCAGATATTGCCCAAGCGTAGAAGATAAAATTGTACGTTTTGCATCACGAGAAAGCCACCAGCTTTTTCTAGAGCCTGAATGGGCTAACTCAAACCAAATTTATGTAAACGGATTTTCAACTAGCATGCCAGAATCTATTCAAAAACTAGCCCTAATGCAAATACCTGCCATGAAAAATGTTGAGTTTATTAGGCCTGGCTATGCAATTGAATATGATTACTTTCCGTCCTCTCAATTAAAATCTACCTTAGAAACAAAAGCTATTGATGGACTTTTTCTTGCCGGGCAAATTAATGGCACCTCTGGATATGAAGAGGCTGCAGCACAAGGGCTGATGGCTGGAATAAATGCTGCTTCAAAATTAAATAGCTTAAATCCATTTGTCCTGCTGAGAAGCAGCTCATATATAGGGGTGTTGATTGATGATCTCATCACAAAAACAATTGATGAACCCTACAGAATGTTTACTTCCAGGGCTGAACATCGATTGTCATTGCGGCCAGACACGGCACCTTTGCGGCTAACCGAATTAGGCCTCAAGTATGGACTAATAACACCAAAACAAAGGGTTTTGTTTAATAAATTTAAAATAGAGGTTGAACAAACAAAGCTCTTTCTAAAATCAACTAAATCAAGTCTATTCTCTAAAACAAATGAGCCTCTACAAAAAACCATTTTAAAAAACACAGTCACTATTTCTCAAATCCAAATGGCGCATACAGAACTACAAAACCATACTCATCAGGCACTTTTCACTGCGGAAACAGATATTAAGTATCAGGGATATGTGGATATTGAAAATAGACGAATTTCACAATTTAATAAAATTGAAAATATTAAAATTCCTAAAACAATAAATTATAATAAACTTGTTAGCATGTCAGCTGAATCAATTATTAAGCTGGAAAGGGTTCGCCCTGAAACATTAGGGCAAGCCACCAGAATTGCCGGTGTTCGTGCTTCTGACATATATATCCTTTCAATGGCGATTAAACAATCTGGCGATTGTTTCACGTGAAACAATCGCCAGATTGTTTTTTTAGCGAACATAAAAAATTTTTAAATAGTGGTGGTGTTGTTGAAAATTGCACAGACAACTTTTTAATATCATTTTTATCTTCTAGAGACAAACCCGTGTGTGTGTGTGTTGATGATAGTCTTTTTTACCCAATCCATGAACAAAGCCAATTAAGGTGGGGAGATCACAAAACCCTTTGGGTTCCTCCGAAGGCCTCCTTTGTAGATGATGTTCCTGTTGGTTTTAATTCACTGTATGGGAAGTCTATTGGATTACTAAAAACAGTTTCCTCATCTTTGTGGGATGACGTGAAACTAATTGTCTGTAGTTCCTCTCAAGAGAAATTAAAGATTCCTCTTTCACCATCCAAACCATTCGCTCTTGACGGGGCCTCAGAATACGATTTGCTTATTGATTTTTTAAGTAACAATCAGTATAAAAATGTTGATTTGGTTGTGAGCCCTTTTCATTTTTCAATAAGAGGGGCTATCATTGATTTCTATCCACCTACATCTGAATTGCCAATACGTGTGGGTTTTTATGGTGATGAGGTCGTTTTACATTACTTTGATATAAATACCCAGACCACCACCCAGGGGCTGAATAATTTTAAGGTTTCAACAAACCCCCGTGGTGGCAATGAAGTTTTATTAAGCTCACTTCTTGAAAATACATTTAACACCTTTTATTTAGATGAAAATGGTTCTTTGTCGAACAATGGTGATTCTTTAGAACGGGTTCATTTCCCTTACAGGGAGTTGACTTTTAATGCTTTTATAGAAAAACATAGAGATAGCTACAATCTTCTAAACTATAATTGCCTAAGTGGCTTTGTTTCTTCTGGGGGAGCGTGGATACCCCCATGGTTTTTAAAGGGTGGCGCTGCGGCAAAAGCAACGGCTCCTGAAACAAAGCCTCAAAATGCTTTTTCATATACAGACCTTCATGTTGGGGATTATATTGTGCACCAAGATTGTGGTGTGGGATTATTTAGGGGTTCAAAGGTCCTTGAAGATGATGATGGGGAAGTTCAAGAATTGCTGGTACTGGAGTATCTGAATGGGGGTTTGGTTTCGTTGGATATTAACTACCTTCATAAATTAAGCTATTACGCAAGCGCTGATACTGAAAACATATTACTAGACTCATTAAACAAAAAGGGGTTGTGGGAAAACAAAAAGAAAAGAGCCAAAAAACAAGCAGATGAGGTTGTTGATTCTTTATTGTCCGCCTATGCTTTGCGAACCAAAATTACCCGCCCACCTTTTGCAGAAGATAAACAAATTGAAGCTGTTTTTATTAATCAATTTCCCTATGAAGAAACCCTTGACCAGAAACGGGTTTGGCGGGAAATTTCAAATGACATGAGTAGTAATAACCCTATGGATCGTTTGCTTTGTGGGGATGTGGGGTTTGGCAAAACTGAAATTGCAATTCGCACCGCCTTTAGAGCCATTTTAAATGGAAAATTTGTGCTTGTATTGGCCCCAACCACAATTTTAGCACAACAACTAGAGAGTTCTTTTAAAGATAGGCTAAAATCTTTTGGTGCCCATATAAATTCTGTTTCACGCTTTAAGACGAAGAAGGCTGTCCAAAAAATAAAAGAAGCTTGGTCTGCAGGTAAAATTGACGTGCTTGTGGGTACACATACTGTTTTATATGACGATATCTACTTGAATAATATTGGGTTAATTGTTGTTGATGAAGAACATCGTTTTGGTGTGAAACAAAAAGAAAAAATTCGATCCATCAAGCACACAATTGATGTGCTATCTATGTCCGCTACGCCAATTCCTCGAACACTAAATTTAGCTTTAGCTGGAATTAGGGAAATATCCACACTAAACACTCCCCCTAAATCTCGACTTCCAATTGAAACACAAGTGTCCTACTTAAATGATGCGCTTATTAAGGCGGCTATATTAAATGAAAAATATCGTAATGGGCAGCTGTTTTTTGTGCATAACGATGTTAAAACTTTACCAAACTATGTTGCCTATCTTCAAAAACTTTTGCCTGCCATTTCCATAGATATTATTAATGGACAAATGCCTTCTCGGAAAATTGAGCTTGTCATGAGTAGGTTTATAAACAAGGAAATTGATGTTCTTGTTTGCACCTCTATTATTGAAACTGGTATTGATATTGCGAACGCAAATACGGTTATTATTAATAATGCCCATCAGTTTGGGTTGTCTCAATTGTATCAAATTCGTGGAAGGGTTGGCCGAGGAATAAGGCAGGCTTACGCATACTTGCTCTTGCCACAAGGAAGGGTTTTAAAAAGGGAGGCCTACAAACGATTAAAGGCAATTGAAGAAAATACCCACCTGGGGGCGGGTTATAATATTTCAAATATGGACTTAGAAATCCGTGGTGCGGGTGCTGTTTTTGGATACAAACAAAGTGGTGGGGTGGGTCGTGTTGGGTTCGAACTTTATTCTTTATATATAAAAGAGGTGTTAGCAAAACGAAAAGAGGAAAAAGCTTCTGATATTCTTCCTCAAGATGTTATTGTAAGTCTGTACAAAAACACTATTATACCTGAAATATATATTCCCTCTCCTTCAATAAGAATTTCTTTTTACAGAAAGCTTAGCTCAGTCGCTTCAATAGAGGGCATTAATGACATTGAAAATGAGTTAATAGATCGCTTTGGTCCGCCCCCTGCTTCAATTGGCTTGTTAATTAATCTTTGGAAAATAAGGGTTGCGGCATCTGCTTGTGGTGTTTTATCCATCGAAAAATCAAATGGCATTCTTTCTATAATATTATGCCAAACTACGTTGGAACATTCTATTGATTTAATTTTTAAACATCTGCCGGGGATGTCAAAAGAATTGGGCTGGGAGTATCATTTTAAATCTCAAAATAATAGCAATTTATGCCTTCTATTTAACCTTGGTAGTGGTGAAGATATTTCTTCTAAGGTTTTGATGTTTATGAATAAATTACGGACTATAATTAAACAATAATTTTACGGAGAGTTTATGTATTTGTTTTATACACTAATTTTAATTTCATCAGTCTTAGCTATGAATGTTGTCACGATTGGAAGCCAGACTTTTTCAGAAGAAGATTTCTTTAATAAATATGGTCGAAGTGAGTGGGTTAAAAGTGATGATAAACAAAAGGATCGTATGTTAAATGATTATATAAAAAGGGAGGCTTGTGCCATTCAGGCAAAATCTCTGGGTTTTTTAAATGACCCAAATATTGCTGTTAAATTAAGAGATCGCTCCAATATGGTTATGGTTAATTCTGTTTATGAAGAGCTTGTGGCCAAACCACTCGTGCCAGAAGAGGTGCTTTCAAAAACAAGAGTTAATATTAAAACTGAAGTTGATGCCTCTCATATACTTGTGGCACACAAGGGTTCTCAATTACAACAACCCCCAAACAGAACAAAAGATGAGGCTTTTCTTTTAATTCAAAATATTAAAAATAAACTTGAGGATGGCGCAGACTTTGTAGGGCTTGCAAAAAACTATTCTGATGATCAAAGTGCACAAAAAAATGGAGGTGCTTTAGGTTGGGTTGGTTGGGGAAGAACCACTGGAAAATTTCAAGACGCTGCTTTTTTATTGGATGCAGGCGGTGTTTCTGAGCCAATCTTAACAGATTTTGGCTACCATCTTATCTTAGTTAAGGATCGGCGAGATTCAGAGCACGCACAGCTTTCTGGTGAAGCATTAAACCTTGCTGTTTATAATGCCAGCAGAGGGGCTGTTTCACACTTACTGAGGGGTGCGGCTGCAACCTTTGATTCTCTACAGCTTTCTAATGCAACTGTGAGGTATAACGATGACGCCTTGGCTAAAATTGTAAATTTAGTTTTAGAAGAAAAGAGTCGTAAAAAAACATCAGGTCAATACAAGGTTGATTTGGTCTCTCTTTTTAATAACACGGAGGGGCTGGGTGTAATTTGTGTTTATAATATGGAGGGGCTGGGAATTAAATGGTTTGCGCAAAAACTTCGGGGAACCCCTTCTTCTCGACATCCAAATTTAGAGAGTGTTGGGGGTATAAAATCGGCATTTAATATTATACTCCTACAGGATATTGCTGTAAAACTGGGTGAGGAAAAAAATGTTTATGGAAGTAGCTTATATTCAAATCAAGCTGAATCAATGGAAAACTCTCTTCTTTATGATACATATTTAAAGTGGTTGGTAAACTCAGCGCAAAAACCCGACTCTCTACAGATTAAGAAATATTATAATGACAATAAAGAGAATCAATATAAAGACCCAACAATGGTTGTTGTTCGAGAAATAAAAGTATTAAACCGTGACTTAGCTGACAGTTTATTGCTAGAAATTCAATATGGTTTGGATTTTGAGGGGGCTGCCACACTATACAGTAAAACAAATCCTTCTCGTGGTGGGTTAATGCAACCTTTTGCTGAAGGAAAGTATAATGATGTGGGGCGCGCTGCTTTTTCAATAAAAATTGGTGAAATCTCGCCGGTTATAGAAAATTTAGATAGAAGTTTTTCAATTATTAGAGTTGAAGAAAAGCTTCCTGAAAAATATTCAGAGCTTAAAAAGGTTTATACGCGAATAGAGTCCTTGTTAATACGAAAGTCACAAAATGACGCAAAGGAGAAGGGGGTTAATGGTTTGTTTGAAAAATTAAACATTACAATAAACCCTGCTTTTTTTGATGGAGAGCCTTTTGAAAAAAATTAATTTATTTTTCTTTTTGTTGCTCACCTTTGGTTGGGCAGATGACGCACCAGTAGATGGGCTGTTGGCTGTTGTGGGAAACAATATAATTTTACACACCGACGTTTTTCAGCAAGCACAAATGATTGCAATACAACGGGGCTTAGATGTTTCTCAAAACCCTTATGTTTTCGAGCGGATATACAAAGAAACTCTATCCAATATGATAGACCAATATGTTTTGCTTGCCGCTGCAGAAAAAGACACAACTATAGAAATTACCGCCAATGAGGTTGATGCTGCCCTCGAGCAACAGTTGGCTGAAATAATATCACGGGCCGGGTCTGAGGGGGCGCTTGAAGAGGCTTTAGGGCAGCCAATAAGACAAATTAAAAAAGATTATTGGGTTGAAATTAAAAATATGATTCTTATGGATAGATTTCGATATAGCTTGTTTTCAGGGGTTGATGTTACCCGAAAAGAGGTTCAATCTTTCTATTCACACTATAAAGACTCCCTCCCCCCTGTGCCAGCAAAAATAAATTTCAGTTTAATTGAACTACCCTTTATTCCTGGTGAAGAATCTAAGCTTTCAGAATTTAATTTAATAGCTCACCTAAAAGAGCAGCTTGAAAAAGGGGCCTCTTTTGAGGATATAGCAAAAGAATATTCTCAAGACCCTGGATCATCTGGTGTTGGGGGAGATTTAGGTTATATGAAAAGAGGTACGTTGGTTTCTGAATATGAAGAGGTGGCTTTTTCTCTGGATATAAATGAAATTAGCGCCCCCGTTCTTTCTCCTTTTGGCTATCATCTTATCCAGCTCCTAGATAAAAGGGGTGAGCGCATTCATACTCGCCATATACTTCGCTTCTTGAGGCCCTCTGATGATGACAGGGAGGGTGTTTTGGAAGAAATACGGAAAATTTATTCGGAAACACAACACGACCCAGGGCTATTTGATTCTTTAGTTCAAGAAATTAAACTTGATTTAAAGAACCGTTCTGGTGTTTATCCCGGGGTTGATGTCAGCTCTATCCCATTTGATCTTTTGTCCTCAATAAAAGGAACTCCTGCACACACCCTTTCTTACCCTTTTGAGTCTCAAAACGAATCCGTGTGCCTTGCCTATGTTTTTGAAAAAACGGATTCCGTTAAGCCAACTTTAGAAAATTCTTGGGAAACGGTAAAAGCGTTCGCAAAGAATGAAAAAATTAATAGTATTTTTTTAATATGGCTAGATGAAAACAAGGGCAAAACTTTTATTAAAATTTTTCATCCGTAAATTTCTTCCCTATTTTTCTAAAATTACCCACTTATTCACAAGCTTATCCACATAAAGCTGTTCTTTAATTGGGGGGGGCAAGGGCTTTATAAGTTTATTACAGTTTAGAGCTCCAAAAGGGTTGTTAACAAACTCCTTTATCTAATAAAATAAAGATTTAAATAAGTAAGTAAATATATATGGTTATTAAGCTTTTTA
>Ga0209403_10005931_pt1 | contig 12563 bp, 10 predicted proteins | sample ArcticOcean_MG_C_8_FD_187440 | JGI IMG/M metagenome (GOLD analysis project Ga0209403, IMG submission 187440) | Marine microbial communities from western Arctic Ocean - ArcticOcean_MG_CB11_86 (SPAdes) (version 2) | ecosystem: Environmental > Aquatic > Marine > Oceanic | place: Arctic Ocean... | reverse complement strand
ACTGTCAACGAAACAATCGAGTTCGAGATCGCTGCCAAAGTTGCTGCTTCATTTGAAATTGGCGTACTCAAGCCAAAAGACCGCGAAGAAAGTGCTGCCGCTGTTAAGGTCGGTGTTGACGATGATCTGACCGAAGAAAACTCCGTCATCCGTCCACCGGTAATCACGGTTCTTGGTCACGTAGACCACGGTAAGACCACATTGCTTGACGCCATTCGGGGCGCAAAAGTGGTTGATTCTGAAGCCGGTGGTATTACACAGAGCATCGGTGCTTACCAGGTCAACAAAGATGGCCAATTGCTCACATTTATCGACACTCCAGGTCACGCTGCGTTCACACAGATGCGAGCCAGTGGCGCACAGGCAACCGACATCGCTGTGTTGGTTATCGCTGCCGATGACGGGGTTATGCCGCAGTCGCTCGAGGCTATCGACCACGCACGGGCTGCGGGTGTCCCGATCATTGTTGCTATCAACAAGATGGACGCCCCGGGTGCAGACATCGACCGTGCCAACGCCCAGCTTGCCGAGCACGAAATTATCGTTGAGTCCTACGGTGGCGATACCGTTGCAGTTCCTGTTTCCGCTCTAAAGGGCGACGGAATCGACGACCTCCTGGAATCTCTGCTTCTGATTGCCGAAATTCAAGAGCTAAAAGCCAACCCCAACCGACCCGGAATCGGCGTGGTAATCGAATCTCACATGGATCGATCCCGTGGCGCAGTCGCATCGGTTCTTATCAAGTCAGGAACTGTCCGAAACGGCGACAACATCGCTGCCGGTTTGTTCCGTGGCCGCATCAAATCCATGGTTGATGGTTTCGGGAATGTCGTTAAAGAAGCCGGACCTTCGACACCCGTTGAAGTTCTTGGTCTGAACGGTACGCCAGCAGCTGGTGACCAATTTGACGTAGTTGCAACTGATCGAGCTGGTCGTGATCTTGTTGCGGCTAGGGAGCGTCAAGCTTCAAAACGCAAGGACACCCGAGCAGCCACAACTATGGCTGAAGTTATGCGCCGTGTTCAGCAGTCTGATTCGAAAGAACTATTGGTCGTTGTCAAGACGGGCAATCACGGATCGATCGACGCAGTACAACGAGCGGTTGAGCAAGTATCTAACGATGAAGTTCAGGTCCGCGTACTTAGCGCGGCGTCCGGAGCTATCAACGAATCTGACATTCTTCTCGCATCTGCTTCAGACGCTATGGTTATGGGATTTGAGACATCGGTCGAGCCAGGCGCTCGTCGTCAGGCCGACGCCGAAGGTATCACTATCCGAACTTACGACATCATCTACAACCTCGTTGACGAAGTTGAAGATGCTGCACGTGGTTTGCTTGAGCCTGAACGTAAGACTGTTGTTCTTGGTCACGCAAGCGTTCTCGAAGTGTTCACACACGGCAAGCGCGAACAAATCGCTGGCGTACGAGTTACCGACGGTATGTTCAAGCGATCTGGCCGAATGCGGGTTATCCGAAACGGAGACGAGATCTTCGACGGAGCTATCACTTCGATGCGTCACCTCAAGGAAAGCGTCCGCGAGTTGGCAAACAACTTCGAGGGTGGTGTGAAGATCGATGGTTTCCACGAATACCAGACCGGCGACGTGCTGGAAGGTTACGAGATTCAGGTCACCCGACGATAATCGACCGGTTCGATTGGATTAGTCGTTACTTTTCCTCGATTAATTTGAGGTCGAAGATGGCAGGAGTTAAGTAAGTGACGGACGAAAGACGTGGCGGACGTGTTAATCACACGATTCAGCGCGAGCTAGGCACATGTATCGAAGAGTTGAGCGATCCGCGCTTGTCTCCAATGACCTCTGTTACTGGCGTTGAAGTGGACCGCGACCTTTCGATGGCGAAAGTTCACATCAGTGTTCTTGGTACCGATAAGGAACGTGAAGACACGCTTGAAGCGCTTCGTTCAGCGGCTACCCGACTTCGCATGGAAATTTCACATCGAATCGAAATTCGCCGAATGCCCCGACTTTCGTTCTTTGTCGACTCGACGATGCAGACGGGTGCCGATATGGATCAGATAATTGACCGCGTGATGAGCGAAGACAGTCGGCGTTTTGCTGACCGGGACGGCAGTTGACCGACGAGCGAAATGCCTCCGCTGAAACGCAGCGTGTGGGGCTGGCTGCCGGCGGTTATCTGAACATCAACAAGCCGCAGGGTTGGACTTCGACCGACGTAGTTCGCAAGCTCAAGGGTGTTACCCGAGCTAAGAAGATTGGGCACGGTGGAACTCTCGATCCGTTGGCGACCGGAGTGCTACCGATATGCGTTGGCTCAGCAACTCGCTTTGCCGACACGGTGCTTCTTGGCACCAAGTCGTACCGAATCAGAATGACGCTTGGATCGTCGACTAACACCTACGACTCAGAAGGCGAGACGACGGCGGAGGCAGACTGGTCTGCGGTTTCCCAAGATCAAGTCTTCGAGTCTTTGAACGACTTTCGTGGCAAGTTCGGCCAAGTCCCACCAATGTTTTCTGCACTTCACCATAACGGCAAGCGACTGTATGAGCTGGCTCGGAAGGGAATCGAAGTCGAACGGCCGGCACGACCGGTTGAGACGATGAGTCTTGAGCTAGTCGAATTTAACGCACCAGAAGTGATTCTCGATGTTGAATGCGGGCATGGTTTCTACGCCCGAACTCTTGTTCATGACATAGGCGAAAAACTTCACACGTTCGCACATATGACGGGTCTCGTTCGTACGCACGCCGGTGCTTTCAAATTGGAAGATACCGTAACGATCGAGCAGGTGATCGAAGCGGCCGACGCCGAGTCTGGTGATTGGCGTGACGTGGCAATGCCGATCGATACAACGTTGCAACATATGCAGAAGGCGACTCTTACTTCAGCACAGGTTGAAATGGTGGGGTACGGTCGGCAGATAGCGGTTGACGATATTGGCAAACTAGGAGAGTTCGAATCCGGCGACCAGATTCGCGCTTACACTCCAGATGGCGAATTATTGGCGATACTTATATTTGAACCTGAAAAACTCGGCTGGCGACCCGAAAAAGTACTAACAGTGATCTAAATATAGCTCCGTATCGATGCTCGATTTGTGGGACACACTTAAACTTTTGCTTGCTATAGTCGAACGCAGAATATGTAAGCGATTCGATTCGCAGCAACGTCCCTTCAAGCAAGTGAATCCTAAACCGGGGTTCTAGTCCAAGAGAATCCAAATTGCACGATAACCCCTTGGCAGTAGTCGCCGAACTCATCCTCCTGCTGGCAGTCATTCTTGTCGCCGCTAAAGTCGGTGGAGAAGTTTCAGAGCGATACCTGAAGATCCCGCCAGTTCTTGGTGAACTAGGTGCAGGAATTCTGATTTCCCCTTTTCTACTTGGAGGAATTCACTGGTTCGGTGGCGGTGCGATATTTGAAGTGGCTCACGACGGCAGCGGATTGCCGGTCGAGCCTCAATTGTTTTTTGTCGCTCAAATGGCTGCCATAGTGCTCTTGTTCGAAGCAGGACTTGAAACTAATCGCGATCAGTTCATGAAGTACGTTCGACCCGCCACTGCGGTGGCAGCAGGTGGAGTGATTCTGCCGTTCTTCATGGGATTTGCTGCGACCGTGTTACTCGGATTTGCCGACATGGATTCGATCGAGGGCATGATACCTGCTCTGTTTGTCGGAGCAATCATGACGGCCACTTCGGTGGGTATTACAGCGAGAGTTCTTGCCGATATTCGCCGATTGGATTCTCCTGAAGGCGTGACAATTTTAGCCGGCGCTGTTGTTGATGATGTGCTCGGGATCATCATTCTTGCGATTGTCGTTGGTATTGCTGAAGAGGGAACTGTAACCGCTGGTTCGGTCGGGATTATCTTCCTCAAGGCAGTCGGGTTCTGGCTTGGGCTGATGATCATCGGCTCGATCGTGTCGAAGTACATCTCGAATGTTGTGCTCTGGTTCAAGAGTGCAGGCGGGGCGCTAGTTCTGGCGCTCGCTCTGGCATTCATCGCCTCGGCAGTTGCTGAAATTTATTTCGGGCTTGCCATGATCATTGGAGCTTACACAATGGGGTTGGCTCTATCGAGCACCGAGCTGAAACACCAGGTCGAAGACTCGATGCGATCGGTGAACAACTTCCTCGTGCCGATCTTCTTTGTAGTTATCGGCATGCAAGTCGATTTCACAGCGTTCGGTGCCGGCGAGACCTCCCTAGGATCAGCAATTCTCTTTGCGGCCGTACTTACCGTTTTCGCTGTTATCAGCAAGATTGTGGGATCAGGAGTGCCAGCATTATTCGTGGGCTTCAACCGAATCGGGGCAACACGAGTAGCCCTAGGAATGCTGCCTCGTGGTGAGGTTGCATTGATCGTCGCTGGAATCGGCCTGACGTCGGGAGTCATCGGACAGGACATATTTGGTGTCGCCATCGTCATGACAGTGGTGACAACGGTTCTGGCGCCAGTCTTTCTCATACCCGCGTTTAAGGGCGGCAGCGGACTGAAGAACGGCGAGAAGAGCGAATCGGCCGAGTCGGAGGAGTAGAGCGTTTCGTCTCTGGCAAGTGTGTATGATTCTGGCTGTACGGTCGCAAATCAGCAAGAAAAGGCGTAATTCGGAGATGACACATGCCCGCTCACAATTTCGAGCAAGTACTCTCCTCTGAGGATGAACTCAGAGAGATTCTCGGACATCCGAGCAAGCGTGTCGCCGAGAAAGTTATCGATCACATCGATGAGTATTGTTCGGCGTTGATTGCGCACTCGCCGTTCTTGGTCATCTCATCGGCCGACAGCGACGGCAACATGGACATGTCGCCAAAAGGCGATCCCGAGGGCTTCGTGAAAGTGCTCGATGACAAAACTCTCGTAATTCCCGACCGACTCGGAAATCGTCGGGGCGATACGTTTTCTAATATCCTTCATAATCCCAAGGTCGGGCTGTATTTCTTGGCACCCGGTTACCGAGAAACACTTAGAGTAAGCGGAACTGCCCAGATCGTCCGTGACTCAGCGTTGCTGGAATCGATGTCGATGCGAGGAAAAGCACCGACGCTCGCTTTGGTGATCTCTGTCGAAAAAGCGTTCTTCCACTGTGCGAAATGCGTTATTAGATCTGGACTCTGGCAACCTGAAAGTTGGGGCAGCGTCGACGGGATTCCGACATTGGGAGAAATTTTGGTTGCTCATTCGAATATAGATGAACCAGCTGAAGAAATTCAAAAGTCGATCGACGAAGCGTACGAAACCAAGGTTTACTGATCTTGGATCTGGGCCGGGCAGTCTAGCTGTACGCAACTTGACAGAAACCGTGATTGCAGTAACCGTACGGATTCTTCGCCAAATATTGCTGGTGCTCTTCTTCTGCGTAGTAGAACTCCCCGGCTTCGGCTAACTCAGTTGTGATATTGCCAAACCCCGATGAAGTTAGCTCCGATTGGTATTTCTCAACACTCGCCTGCGCTGCAACCACCTGTGTTTCGTTTGTTCCGTATATTGCAGTGCGATACTGACTTCCGTGGTCGTTGCCTTGCCCCATGTGCTGTGTCGGGTCGTGGTTCTCCCAGAACACCTTGAATAGAGTGTCTAGATCAACCTCAGCGGGATCGAAAACGACTATGACCGCCTCGGTGTGACCGGTGCGAGAGGTGCACGTCTCCGGGTAAGTCGGGTTCGGCGTCGTGCCACCGCTGTATCCTGCAGCTGTCGTGAACACACCGGGTACTTCCCAAAAGAGTCGTTCCGCACCCCAGAAGCAGCCCATTCCAAAAATTACCGTTTCCATTTGGGTAGGGAAGGGCGGCAGCATTGAAGTGCCGTTCACAAAGTGCTTGCCACTGATCTTGATCGGGGTATCTCGACCCGACAGCGCGTCTTCTGCTGCTATCACGCCTTCTGGCTTAGTTCTGAAGAAATTCATATTTTTTAGCTCCTAAGGCCAAGTACGGATCTGGCAGCGGTTGCGGTTTCCGTTACCTGTTCAATTGTTCCCATTCCGAACATAACAGATTCGGCCCCAACGTCGTTAAACGCGTATTCGAACGCCTTCTCGCCAAGATATCGTCCACCAGCCATCGGTTTGATAGCGATCACAGGCTTGCTGGTGTTGCGGACTGCATCGACCACTCGATCTTGGGTAGGGAACATGTACATTCCTGGTTCGTTGACAGGCACGATATAACCGTCAAAATCTATGCCCTGTTCCTCGATCAACGGAATTGTGATTCCGCCGTGATGAACGCTTGAAATTACCGTGTCAAAACGGATGCGCAAGAAATCGAGATATTCCTGAATAAGATCGAAACGTCCAACCGCAGCGAGAAGATCAATCTCGGCTCCGGGATCTGCGACGAAGATTTTGCATCCAGCAAAGAATCCCAAATACTGTTCGAGCGTGGCGTAGTCGATTTCGAACTTCTCTGCGTCGACTTGGCTGTAGGGTTCGACCGTTTTCGGAGTCACCAGATTGTCGAGAGTCCCGCCAACTGTGTATTCGAGAATTTTGTCCTGGCGAATTTGGGCAAGATACGCCTCTTCACCAACGGCGGCGAGATCGTATCCAAACAAAGTCGAGTGCGCCCGTTCGGAGTAAGCGATGATTTCGCCGTTTAGTGTGATTGGGATGAGGATATATGCAAGACGGCCGATTTCTGTTTGTAGTCGTCGTTCAGTCTCCCAAATCGCCTGCAAGTGCAACCTGTTCAACTCAGGGTTCATGTGGTCGACCTGCGCTACCGTAAATCCGAAGTTCTGCACGGCGTGCGTAATAATGTCGGCTACGTGATTTACTTCGCCAAAAAGCTTGAGATTTTCGGCGTCTCGTTCAACGCTTTGGTACGACACGCCATCGAAGGGGTGGATGCCCATAGTTAGCCGCGGAAAGTCGATTTTGCCAAAGGGAGTTGTCGGTATCGATTCGACTTTGCTGTGAATGGACATGTTCTTGATGACGACTTGGGCGAACTAATAGGTTGCTGGCGAACCACGATTGTATATGTTGCTGATAGGCGGACTCGTATCGCTGTTACAGAGTTTAGAATCGAAGGTCCAATAGCATTATTAATCGTTGTTATCATCTTCACTTGCAATTCTCCATCACTAATACCCACCACGAGATCTACCGCCACACGGACCGATACGCAGGTTGGCCTGCAAATTACGGCATGTGGGTTTGGGGCAACGAAATAGTTTTGCTATTCACGTCAGGCTATCCTGACTCGAACGGTGGATTTCATTCTCGAGATCGAAATCGTCCACTGATCACAATGCAGGCAAGAAGTACTGACGGTGGGGAATCGTGGTCAGTTACGGAAGCGCCGCTGCGATTCGGGACAGGCCTCGGCACTCACGAACATATGAATCAAGAGATTGTTGAATCTCTCGACACAGTGGAATTCGAATCATCATCAGATACTGACTTTAACGATCCGAATCTCGCAGTGATGTGCGGCAAAACGGGACTGATGGCGGGATCGAAATCTTGGTTCTACACATCAATAGACCGTTGTCGAACCTGGAGAGGTCCCTTCGAAATACCGATGTTCGATCAGTTGGGAATAGCGGCGCGAACTGACTGGATAGTCGAAAGCGCTGAATCCGCCACGTTGCTGCTGACCGCTACTAAACCAAATGGTGCTGAAGGGCGAGTCTTTGCATGTCGTACGGAGGACGGAGGAAAGAAGTTTAGGTTTCTTTCCTGGATCAACAGTGCACCCAAGGGTTACGAGATCATGCCGTCGTCAGTTCAGCTCGACGATGGCCTAATTCTTACAACAGTTCGATGCCAGGGGAGTAGACACGACGATTGTTGGATCGATCTGTATAAGTCAGCGGACGGTGCAAAAACGTGGGAGTATTTAGGCAGACCGGTTCCAGAAACGGGTGATGGTGGTAATCCGGGTAGCTTGGTCGCGTTGAACGACGGACGTTTGGTGATTACATATGGCTCACGCAAGATTCCCTATGGAATTTTTGCTGTGATTTCGGAAGACTATGGGGGTTCGTGGTCTGACCCCATTGTTTTGCGAGAGAGCTTCGGTAATCACGACATCGGATACACGCGCTCAGTGGTTAGATCCGACAGCAAGTTGGTAACTGCCTACTACGTCAATGATGACCCCGACGGCGAACGCTTCATCGAGGCAACGATCACCGACTTCGGATAGTCGTGGTTGTTTGCGTAATCGGTTCGCCGAGTTTGGGACGTTCACGAAAGCCTCAATTTTCGAGGTTTTTAAATCAATCAATATTGCTGATTTGAACGAGAATTCACCCTGTGCCCCCGTAGCTCAGTTGGATATAGCACCGACCTCCGAAGCCAGGAGCGTGAGTTCGAGTTGTAAACACTTTTCGCTATTTACGGGGTTGAATAACCCCTGTGGAGAACAGATTGTAGACTCAGGGTCCAAATTAAGAGATGTCACCACCAGCGGTCAAAGGAACGTCTGACACCATTCACTCATAGTGATAGGTCTCCTGAGTAATCGCATAAGACCTCAGGCGCTGATGAAGACAGCGATGGACACAAAATCCCCGCATTTCCACGAAGGCAATCCCAGGTTGAATGCAGGATAGCGCCGCCGCCATATCACTAGTTAATTTTCGGATCCATGTAGTTCTCTGGCGGGTCGATCTGCTCATCGGCCAGTTCGCGGAAAGTCTTGCGATAGACCTGCATTCGGAACCGACCTGAGTCGATGACATAAACGCCGAACTTGTCGTCGATCTTCACGGCCGTCGGCTTCCAAAAAAGCTTTTCGCGACCCAAATCAACGATGTGATCGCGCCACCGCAGCATGTCGGGGTTCGCCATCAGTTTATCGGCTCCACGCTCCGTCATAACGGCGTCACCACGAAGTTCCTCGATGAACAACCCCGCTCTATTGAACTGTACAACTCGATTGTTTCCACGGTCACAAACGTATAGATCGCCGTGGGCGTCGATCGCCACGTCGCTGGGTCGATCGAATGTCCCGGCGTCTCGGCCAAGTTCGTTGATAACCTGCAGCAAGTCGCCCTCGGGAGTGAAGCGTTGGATGCGGTCGTTCCGCCAATCAGCGACGACCACAGAACCATCCACTGGATCGATCGCAACGCCCCATGGAAAAGACATTTGACCCGGCTCTGACCCCACCTCGCCGAAACCCTCGATGAATTCGCCACTGGAAGTGAAGTGCTGCACCCGTGAAGAACGTGAACAAACGATCCACATCGTTCCGTCCGGCATATATGTGATTCCGGACGGCGCGTTCAGCATCCCCGGGTCATCACCTTGAACGCCCCACGTGTCCGTGACATCGCCGGTCTCGGTCGACATAGCAATGACCTTGTTGGCACGCTCATCGGTGAAGTACATCGTGCCGTTCTGATCGCCATCGCAAAACACCGGGGAGAAGAACTGCTCCTCGCCTTTTACTTGAGGTTCGCCGTCGATAAGCGGCTCGAGATTCTTCGGAAACTCGTCGTCGATATTGCACTGGGCTATTCGAATCTTTGCCCACTGGGTGTTCGAGTCGTACCGGTTCAGCACGTAGAACCAGCCGTCGCCTCCGAATACGAAATCCATTGCGCCGTAAAAGCCGTCAACGACCAAACGCTGGCCGATTGAGGTCTCGAAGCGGTGCCCCATTCTCAACAGCGCTGGATATTTTTCTAGAAGTTCAGGTGTCGGAGTTTGGGGCGGTTGAACAGTGGTCATTACAACTACACTCCTGCCGTTTCGAACATACCGTTGAACTGCTCAAATTTCCCGTTCACGATCGGTTCAGGAGCTATCCCGAAATACTCGTCGAGAATCGTCGAATACAACGATCTGAAGTCGTTGTTGAAGTGCAGATCGCCACTCAGGTGATTAGCTGGGTCGAGCGACGGGTACTCAGCGTAAAAACCGCCCTTAACTTGATCGCCGATCAGGAAGGCACCACCGCCAGAGCCATGATCCGTACCGTTTCCGTTATCTCGCACTCGGCGGCCGAACTCGGTAAACACCATCATGATGACGTTGCCCGAGGCTTTGTGCTCACGAAGATCTTCGAAGAAATCTGAAACCGAAGTTGCTAGGTTCGAGAGAAGACCCGCCTGTGTGGCGATCTGCGCACCATGGGTGTCGAACCCAGGCAGTTGTGCGTAGAAAACCCGTGTTCCGATATTGGCAGTGTGAACCTGGGCTATCCCTTTCAAGCTCTGTGAAAGTGCGTCATCGCCGTACTCAATCGTTGAGCTGTACCGTTCGGGAGCGACGGCAAGCATTTCGGCACCGGTCATCGCATCGATTCCGGTCTGACCGATATGGTTCAAAACCATCGACGCCTCATCGATTTCCTCTGGGACATACATCCGCTGGAAGGCGTTCAGAGCTTTCCGCTGACGTTCACCTGCAATCGATGTAAGCAGTCCGTATCCTTCGAGCTGAGCAACCGAAATCGCTGGCGTGCCCATCAGATACATCGCCCTTGGCAGCCCTTGACCAAAGCTCACACCCGTACACACATTTTGCTGGTTCGGGTCGAGCTCGCGGATGACCCTGCCGAGCCAGCCCTCGGCAATGACCGTGGATGGCTCAGCCGTGTGCCAGATGTCCATCGACCGGAAGTGCGAGCGGTCGGGAACGGGGTAACCAACGCCGGAAACGATTGCTACGTCACCGGCGTCATACATCGTCTTGATCGGACCTAGCGACGGGTGAAGTCCGAAGTTATCGTCGATTTTTAGTACGTTCTCTTCTTTGACACCGACCGTTTTTCGGAAGTCGTAGTAGAACGGATCGCCGTACGGAACCACCGTGTTCATAAAATCGTTGCCGCCAGAGAGTTGCACAACTACGAGCACAGGATTTTTCGAGATTCCACCATTTCCGTCAATGCCGTTGGTGCTATTGGCCATAAATAAATCCTTACTAAGAAAGTTGGAATTCTCTGGATGCCACGATCAATTCCATGATCTGGCTTATTCGTGATCCAAAGACGTTGTCTACCGCGATCGCTTCTTCCACACCGAACTCGCCGAGCAGGATGTCCAGCGTCCTAGCTTCAAGCTCAACGCCTCCAAGCTCGTACAGGCATGCCTCAATGAGATCTGTTGGCGAAATCGAAATTCGCCCCTTGGAGATTCTCTCGATGATTTTTTTCATGCCGGGCGTGTCCGGGTTGCCAAGTACATCGGCGGCGTAGTTCACGCGCTCGATCAGGAATCCCGAATCGATCCATTCACGACCCGTGTGCCACCCTTCAACCGTTGGTGGGTTCAGCAGGTGCTGACCCATCATTGCCGAATAGCCCACGAGGTCCTTTATCCCGCTTTCGTATGGATCCGTCAACGTTCCGGCGATTTTCACGACGTTCACTACGTGCTCTGCTGGCCACCTAACCCTGTCGTAGACGGCATTCTTGAACTCATCCATGTGGAACAGATTTCTCAGAATCGGCTTCATCTCGTATTCGGAGTCGAAGTACGACTGTGCGATCGTGTCGATCGCTTTCTCATCTGGCTGATCCGAAACGAAGAACCGGTGTAGATTCTCTGCAATAAATTGTGCGGTTGCGTCTTGTTTCACGATTTCGTCAACTATGTCTCCGCCGTCCAGATCACCGGTCCGGCCTAAGAAGGTTTTTTCGCCGTATTCATGGTCATCTTTGCGGAATACGAAGCTGAACTCCCACCAACCGTTCGGATACCTGGGAATCGACTGGTCGTGAGTCCAGCCCGTGAACGCACTTGCGGCGGCCTTTACATCGTCTTCGGTGTAGTTGCCGCGACCCATTGAGAACAGTTCCAGCAGTTCCCTTCCGTAGTTTTCGTTTACAGCTCCCGCGTGGTTCATCTGCTGGTCGAGCCACCACAACATTGCAGGGTCGTGAGAAATCTGATGCAGTAGCTCACGATAATTCCCCATTCCGTAATCACGCAGAACGGTGAGATGTTGACGCATCATCAGATTCACGTTTGATTTGGCGATTCCGGTGGCGAGTCGATTGTGCCAGAACAGGGCAACTTTTTCTTCGAGAACACGCGGGGAATTTATCATCCGGAAGAACCAACGAGCCGAGGTGAATTTGTCGTTCTCCTCGTCTGCGTGCTCAGCGTGAAACCGTTCGAGCAGATCCTCTGCCGGCCGTACTTGACTATCGACATCGAGCAGGTCTTCAACTAGGTCTTCATATGAAGATTCTGCAAGTTGTTCAAGTCGCCATGCAGGGGCACCGAATGCTGCTCGCCTCATCAAATGCCCGACTAATCTAACGTCAGTTCGGCTCGTTGTTGTCATTACTTCACCCTATCGTGAAAGCGATTATCGATCAGCTTGGCAAGCTACTGGAATGGCTCGTTTGTGTCAATGTAAATGACGCACGCATGCTGGGTGCGTTGATACCTTCTATCGCCGACCGCAAAGCAGACCTTCCAGCCCATGTGATTTCTTCGAGCATGTAAACACTCCGATCGTTACAAGTGTTTACAAAACCTCGATTTTTCACCAAGTTAGACAGGTCAAAATCCAGTATTTGAACTAGAATTCGACCATAGCCCCCGTAGCTCAGTTGGATAGAGTACCGGCCTCCGAAGCCGGGAGCGTGAGTTCGAATCTCGCCG
>Ga0209403_10005928_pt1 | contig 12564 bp, 15 predicted proteins | sample ArcticOcean_MG_C_8_FD_187440 | JGI IMG/M metagenome (GOLD analysis project Ga0209403, IMG submission 187440) | Marine microbial communities from western Arctic Ocean - ArcticOcean_MG_CB11_86 (SPAdes) (version 2) | ecosystem: Environmental > Aquatic > Marine > Oceanic | place: Arctic Ocean... | reverse complement strand
AGATCCAAGATACAAATCACTTAAAAATAAAGGATATGTATAATGCCACAAGTAGGAAAGAAAAAATTCGCATACACAAAAGCTGGTAAGAAAAAAGCTAAATCGTATGCAAAGAAAAAAGGACAAAAGGTAAAATATTCATGAGAAAAAACGGAACAAACGTAAGTGGTCAAATACATAAAAAATCTCTTACTTTAATAAAAGGGCAAGGCGTTAAAACTCACGACATTTTTAAAATGAAAAAAGGTATTAGCTTCCAAGATAAGGTTTATAAATTTGGTACTAAAACAAAAACAGCCGCTACAAGAGTGGCTGGTAATATTGGTAAAAGCTACACAAAATATGGTAAACCTACAGAAACTTTATTTAGAAAAGCTGGATCCGCAGCTTTAGGAGCTGGTAAACTAGCTTTAAGATTTCCTGGTGTAGGTTTAGCTGCTACTGGTTTATATTATGGAGCTAAACACATTATTGGAAAAGGCGAAAGAGTTGCCAAAAGATCAGCAACAAAACAATGGAACAAAAGAGATATACACGGAAAAACAAGATGGTATTTGTAATGGAAGACTCTGAAAACAAAACATACGAAAACGAAATAGATAGATCTTCTAAAGAAGAACCTAAAAAAACTGAAGTAGTATATCCAGCACCCAAAAATCCTAACATGGGAGGAAAACGTGAGGGAGCAGGTAGACCTTTAGGTGCTAAAACTAAAAAAAATTGGAAATCTATGGAAGAAATGGCGGCTAAATACCAACATTCTCCTTTAGATTATCTATTAGCTGTGTTAAATAATCCTATAAGCTCACCTGACAGAAAAATGTACGCAGCCGAGAAGGCAGCACCATTTGTTCACCCAAGGTTAGCGTCAACAACTTCACGAATAGGATCAGATGAACCAATCGAAATCAAAGTCCAATGGCAAAAAGATTAATAAAAAAGTCAAGCATATAGAAATACCCTATAAGCCAAGACCTTACCAATTAGCAGTACACGAAGCTAAAAAAAGATTTAGTGTTCTGGTTTGTCATAGACGATTTGGTAAATCAGTATTATCAATTAACGAATTAATTAAAGAAGCCGCAGGAAAACCAAGATCCCTGTGTGCATTTATAGCTCCTACTTATAGACAAGGTAAATCTATAGCTTGGGAGTATTTAAAATTTTATACAAAGCCACTAATGTATTTTGGTGGTGGTCGGAACGAAACTGAACTGAGAATAGATCTTTTTAATGGATCACGTATTCAAATATTTGGTGCAGATAATCCAGACAGCATCCGTGGAATGGGATTTGACGGAGTTGTTATGGATGAATATGCAATTATGTCACCTAGGGTTTGGACAGAAATAATCAGACCTGCGGTATCAGATAAAATGGGATGGGTAATGTTTATCGGAACACCCATGGGACATAATCAATTCTGGGAAGTATACGATTACGCCCAACGAGGTCATAAAGACTGGATGGGTAAGATCTATAGAGCTTCAGAAACCAAAGTAATTCCAGACGAGGAACTGGAGCAGGCACGTTCTATAATGACCGAAGAACAATACGACCAAGAGTTCGAATGTTCTTTTACTGCAGCGGTCTCAGGAAGTTATTACGGAAGATTAATAACGAAAGCCGACAATGATGGAAGAATCGGATCCGTGCCTGTAGATGAAAACTTAGGTGTGGAAACATGGTGGGATTTAGGAATAGGAGATTCAACTGCAATATGGTTTGTACAAAGAGTTGGACAAGAAATTCACCTAGTAGATTATTACGAAACTTCAGGTGAATCATTAGCACATTACGCTGATAAACTTGAAGAAAAAGGTTACGCTTACGAAAGACATATAGCTCCTCACGATATTATGGCTAGAGAATTAGGAACTGGAAAGTCTAGACTAGAAGTGTCAAATGATTTAGGTATTGACTTTGAAGTAGCACCTAAATTAGAAATAGATCACGGAATTGAATCAGTAAGAAATATGTTACCCAATTGTTGGTTCGATAGAGAAAAATGTAAAGTTGGATTAGATGCAATTAGACAATATCGAAAACAATGGGATGACAAAAACCAAACTTTTAAAAATAAACCTTTACATGATTGGTGTTCACACGCAGCAGACGCATTAAGATACGGAGCTGTGCATGATCCAATTGATACAACAGAATGGAATAGACCAATTAACGTAGATACAAAATACATAGTATGAAATCAGATACAGAAATAAAAGCAGTTTTAAGTAGAGAAATACATAACGCATCAGGATTTATTGGTGGCGAATTAGTTGCTCGGAGAAAGAAATCTCTCGAGTACTATTTAGGTATGCCACTAGGAAACGAACAAGAAGGTCGTTCTCAAGTTATATCCAACGATGTATTAGATACAGTAGAAAGTCTTATGCCTTCATTGATGAGAATTTTTACTGCAGGTGATAATGTATTCAGTTGCGAAGGTGTTGGACCAGAAGACGATGAAATGGCACGTCAATGTTCTGATTACCTTAATCATATTTTTTATAAAGATAACAATGGATTCCTAGCGTTATACTCAGCATTCAAAGATGCTTTAATTCAAAAGAATGGAATATTAAAAGTTTACTGGGATGATTCAGCTAAAACTGAAAGAGAAGAGTACACAAGATTAACGGATGATGAATTTAATGACTTGGTTGCAAATCCAGAAGTTAAAGTTTCAAATCATTCGGAATACGAAGAACCGATTACAGATGATCAAGGAAAAGAGTTAGATAAAGTAACTCTTCATGATGTAGTTATTCATAGAACAAAATTGTATGGACAGGTCAGAATCGAACCAGTTCCTCCAGAAGAATTTTTAATTGCTCGTAGAAGCAAAGATATTAATTCATCTAACTTTGTTTGTCACAGAACAACTAAGTCTAAATCAGAACTTATTGAAATGGGTTATGACGCAGACGTAGTAGATGGATTGCCTTCAGGCGATACTGATTTTTTCACAGAAGATAAATTTGTACGACACCAAGATGTAGATTTCTCACATGGATCTACTGAAGGTGATAAAAGTACAATGAATGTTTTGATTTATGAATGCTACATTAAAATGGATATTAATGAAGATGGTATAGCAGAATTAGTTAAAGTAACTGCAGCAGGTACAGCAGCTGGAAAAATACTTGATATAACAGAAGTAGATAGTTTTCCTTTTGTATCAATGACTCCAGTTATTATGCCACACAGATTTCATGGTAGATCTATATCTGAACTTGTAGAAGATATACAATTAATTAAGTCTACAGTAATGAGACAAATGTTAGATAATATGTATCTAACAAATAACAACAGAGTAGCTGTTCAAGATGGACAAGTTTCTATGGATGATCTACTTACTAATAGACCTGGCGGAATAGTTAGAACAAAGCAACCACCACAAAATGTGATGATGCCTATTCCTGCACAACCTATTACAGATCAAGCCACAACAATGTTAGGTTATCTAGATTCTGTTAAAGAAACACGAACAGGAATCACTAGACAATCTCAAGGGCTAGATGCTAACACTTTAAATAAAACAGCAACTGGTCAAAACCAAATTCTGACACAATCACAAATGAGAATGGAGTTAATCGCCAGAATCTTTGCTGAAACAGGTGTGAAAGATTTAGCCTTAAAAATGTTTGAACTTACTTGTAAGTATCAAAACAAAGAAAAAATTATAAGAATCAGAGGGAAGTATATTCCTATGAGACCTTATGAATGGAAAGACAGAGTTAATATTACTGTTCAAGTTGGACTAGGTACAGGTTCAAAAGAACAACAATTAATTCTGTTAAATGCTATTTTAGAAAGACAAATGCAAGCCATTAACCTACAACAAAATGTTCATGGTCCAATGGTTAATTTGCGAAATGTTTATAATAGCTTAAAGAAATTAATAGAGAACGCAGGACTTAATGGAATAGAACCATACTTTATGGATCCAGAAGTCGGTGCAGCTCAAATGCCACAATTGCCTCCTAAACCACCAACTGAGTTTGAGAAAGTTACAATGGCTCAAGTACAAGGTGAAAACCAACGTGCTACATTACAGTCTAATACTAGACTCAAAGAAGTTGAAGGTAGAATGAGACAACAGTTACTAGACTTTGAAATTCAAATAAAAGAGTTGGAACTTAAATACGGAACTAAAATAGATGAGCTTGAACTTAAACGTAGAAGTATGTTAGAACAAACTGATCTCAACAAATCAGGTGATTTGATGAAAGAAATAGTGAAAGGACAACAACAATTCTTTAATGATGGACAAGCTAGAGACGCAACAGCGAAGGGGAAAGAGAGCTCAGGCTCTGTTAGACGATCCCCTCCTAAAACAAGCATTTGAAGATCTATTAGAAACATATAGAGAAGAAATTTTTAATACGAATTTTGCTAACGATGACCAACGTAGATCCCTTTGGATGGCATATAATATGCTAGATAAAATCAAAGGTCATTTACTTGTTGTCATGGAAGGCGGAAAAATAGCTCAAAAAGATCTTGAGTTATTAAATAAAAGATAACCTATTTAGAATCATTCTAAACTAGGATCTTATCATACGTCAACCCCAACGAAAGGAACGTTATAATGGCACAAGAAGAAACAGTACAAGGTGCTGCTAAAAAAATATCTGGTTTACTGAATCCTGAAACAGGACAATCAGCTCCAGAAAAAAAAGCAGAGCCATCAGAACAACCTCAAGAGATCAAAGAGGAAACTTCACAAGAGAGTCAACCAACGTCTGAAGGAACTCCAAAAGAAGAAGTTACTGAAAATACCGAAATCAAAGAAGAAACGCAAACAGAAATAGATGAACCTGAACTCCACCGAGTAAAAGTACAAGGTCAAGAGTTAGAGGTTAGCATTGATGAGCTGAAGGCAGGATATTCTAGAGACTCGGATTACAGACAAAAAACTCATTCTTTAGGCTTAGAGAAAAAAGATCTTGAAAGTCAAAAAAATAGTTTTCGTCAAACTTATGACAATCGTTTATCAGAACTAAATGATTTGATTGCAACTGCTGATGGTTACATCGGACAGCAACAAGGTAGCAAAGATCTTCAAAAACTTTGGGATGAAGATCCAACATCTGCTTCAAAATTGGATTACCAATTAAGAGAACAAAAAAAGCAGATAGATGGAGTCAAGGCTAAAGCCAATGAAGCTCGTACTATGCAGTACAATGAATACCTTGAAGCACAAAAACAATTAGCAGCAGCGAAAATACCAGAGTTCAGCGATCCTGAAAAATCTGATTATTTCAAAACTAATATGCGTACAACGCTTAAAGGTTATGGATTTAATGACGGAGAAATAGGGACAATGGCTGACCACCGTTTTTTAATGGTGATTAAAGACGCTATGAGTTATAAATCTCAAACAGATAAAAGACCTATAGCACAAAAGAAGGTAGCTAACGCACCTAAAGTTGTAAAAGCTGGAGTCGCAAGATCAAATGTTAGTTCAGGTAGAGAAGGCATAAGAAATAAAATCAATCGATTAGGCAAAACAGGACATCTTAAAGATGCCCAAAGTGCTATAATGGATATGATTAGTCTTAAATCTCAACAACAAAGGAAATAACAACAATGGCACAACCAACAAACACGTTTGATACTTATGATTCAATCGGAGAGAGAGAAGATCTTTCTGATGTGATTTATAATATCTCACCAACTGATACGCCTTTCCTTAGTTCTGCAGCTAAAACAAAAGCAACTGCAGTTCTACACGAATGGCAAACAGACTCGCTAGCAGCAGCAGTTACCGACAATCAAGTTATTGAAGGTGACGAAGCAACTATAGACGCTATCTCTGCAACAACTAGATTATCTAACTCTTGCCAAATTATGGACAAGACTATCTTAATCACAGGTACGCAGGAAGCAGTCGACAAAGCTGGTAGAGCATCTGAAATAGCTTATCAAATAGCTAAAAAAGCAAAAGAACTAAAGAGAGATTTAGAAGCCTCTCTTACTTCTAACAATGCTGAAGTAACAGGTTCAGCAACAGCAGCAAGAGTAGCAGGCGGCTTAAGATCATGGGTTGCTACAAATGATGTAATGGGAACTTCTGGAACATCTGGTGGAGCAGGTAATACTGCGGCAACAAATGGTACTCAAAGAGCCTTTACAGAAACTCTCTTGAAATCTGTAATTAAATCAGTATGGAATGCTGGTGGAAATCCAACTATGGTTATGGTTGGTCCTTTCAACAAGCAAAAATTATCAGGTTTTACTGGTAATAGTACTAGATTCGATGCAGGTGCTGATGCAACTTTATACACATCAGTAGATGTTTACGCTTCTGACTTTGGTCAACTACAAGTAGTACCTAATAGATTCTCTAGAGATAGAGATGCTTGGGTATTAGACATGGATTATTGGGGAGTAGCTTTCTTAAGAGACTTTACAATGCATGAACTGTCTAAAACTGGAGACTCAGAAAAAAGACAATTACTTTTAGAGGCAACTCTAGAATCAAGAAACGAAGCTGCGTCAGGTTGCGTAGCAGACATAACAACTAGCTAATAATTAGCACGTGGATAGGCGGGTAACCTCAAATCTACTCGCCTACCATTATATAATAACATTGAAGTCTTGAGAGGGGTTAAAGACGGAACAATGAAGGAACAAAATGAGAACATTAAACGACTATTTTATAACAGCAAAAATCGCCAACATCAGTACAGCATCTAGTACATTTGTACCAATCCCTGATGGCGGAAAAGTAATAAAAATCTTAACAGCACTTCAAGCAGTTATTGCAACTGCCAATGGTGGTATCAGTTTCGAAATAGGTGGAACTGCTATTACTGGTGGTGGAATTACTGTAGCATACTCAGGATCAGCAGTAGGTGATGTAGACACAGCAGAACCAACAGCAGCTAATGATGTATTAGAAGGTGGAACTATCGAAATGATTACCGATGGTGCTTCAACTAATGCTAGCGTACTTTACGTAACATTTGTAATAAGAAGATAATTAATTAAGGGGGTGGCAACATCCCCTAAACAAAAGGAGAACAAAACATGAACTATGGATTAAGACATGGAACACATCAGGTACTAACTTCAGCTTCCAGCTCAAGTGCAAGTTCTGCATTTGCAGACGGATCTGAATATATTAGAGTAGTAAGTACAATTGGTTGCCATATCGCTATCGCTGCATCCCCTACTGCAACCACTTCTACACAGTTATTACCTGCTGATGAAATTGAAATTATTAAAATTTCAGCTGGAGAAAAAATTGCTGTACTTAGAGGAGCTAGTACTGATGGAAAATTACACGTTACTGAATTATCAGAATAATGACAAAGGTAAGATCAACCGAATGGGATGCAGGAGTTAAGACTCGTTACATACAAGAGTCTGATGGTCAATTAACTATCAACAATCAACAAAATCTTAACCCCTTACTAGAAAGAAATAAAAAACTCTACACTCAAAATGATGGCTATACAGCCTCAAGAGATATGAGAAGAATTGCTAGTGTCCCTCCTATTATGCTCCAGTTATGGACTAAGGAATATAATGGTAATAACAATTGGTGGGCTTTACCTAAAGAAATACAAAAAACAATAATGAGAACTAAATTGAATAGTAGTGAGTTTAGATATTTCAAAACTTCAGAAGGATCTTTATAATGGCAGTATCAACCTATACAGAATTAAAAACATCAATAGCTAATTGGTTAAATCGAAGTGATTTAACTGATGAGATAGCTGATGACTTTATTAAATTAACTGAATCAGATTTTAATGCTAAGTTCAGAATAAGACAAATGGAACAGATTGATACTATTACTATTGATGAAGAAACTGAAACTGTACCTACTGGTTTTATTTCTGTAAGATCATTTTATCTATTATTATCTAGTGTTAAATACCCACTAGAATATATTACACCTCATAACTTATTTGAAATAAGAGGAGGCTCCAGATCTGGTAGACCTCGTTCTTATACAATAGAGGCAGATAATGAAACTGAACAATTCAGATTTGGTCCTAAGCCTGATACTACTTATACTGGTTACTTATCATATTATAAAAACATCGAAGCTCTTTCAGTTTCTAATGCAACCAATTATATTTTAGACAAACATCCTGGAATCTATTTGTATGGTAGTCTTTATCATGCAACTAATTTCTTAGGTGGAATGGATCCAAACCAAAAACAAAATTTTTTACAAATGTATATCGCAGCTTTAGAAAGATGCGAAAACAACGACAAACAAGATTCATATGGTGGAGCACCTGTAGTTCAAAGAACAGATGTGCAAACAGATCTATCATTTTATAGGAACAGATAATGCAAATACCTTTTGGAGAATGGCTACCTGATCAACCTGAACATGGTAAAAAAGGAGCTAATGTAGCAACTAATGTTTACTATGCTGCTAACACATATAAACGATTTCCTTCTTTAGTTGATTACAGTTCTAATACTTGTATAAAAGATTCTAGAGGAGCAGGTTCGTTCAGAGATAACTCTAACACAGTTTATAACTTTGTAGCTACTAAAGATACTATATATAAATTAACATCAGGATCATTTACTGATGTAGGTGCAAGCGGAACATTATTATCAAACTCTTATGCTACTTGCACAATTACAGTTACAGATTATGCAAATATTGGTGCTAGTAAAACTATTACCTTAACAAAAAATGATGCCTCAACTGTTGTATTTACATCAGTTACAGGAACACCATCTGGGACACAATTTAAAGTAGAAACTGATAACAATACTACAGCAACAAATTTAAAAACTGTTATTCATGCTCATGCTGATTTTACAGCTACTGTATCAACTAATGTTGTAACAGTAACAAGAGCTGCTGTAGGTAGAGATAATTTAACTAATGTTTCTTCTGATTTAGTAAGGCTTACTACTACTAATTTTACTGGTGGAACTCCTTTAACAGGAGAAACAACTGATTTTATTACCTTCACACAATTTGGTGAATACGTTATTGCAAGTAATGGAGTAGATCCAGCTCAATATTATTTAATGGGAACATCAACTGCCTTTGCAAATCTTACAGCAATTCAAACTGCTGGTACAGCACCTGTATTTAAAGTTTCAGGAGTAGTACGAGATTTCCTAGTTACAGGAAATATATCAGGTTCAACGAATAGAATACAATGGTCAGGTATAAATGATATTTCAGCATGGACAGGTAAACAATCTGACTTGCAAGATTTACCAGGATCTGGTGGTCAAGTTGTAGCCATAACATCAGGTGAAGTAGGTTATGTATTTAGACAAAACCAAATCATTCGTATGGATTATGTAGGGGGTGCAACAGTATTTAGATTATCTGTAATTTCACCTAATAGAGGTGCTATGTTTGGAAGAACAGTATGCCAAGATAATAGAAGAGTTTTCTTTTATGCTGATGATGGTTTCTATGAAATACAAGGTGATAATGTCATACCTATTGGTGTAGAAAAAGTGAATAGATTTTTTGATTTAAACTTAAACAAAGCCTATTCAGATAGAATCTGTGCAGCAATAGATCCTTTTAACCAATTGGCTATGTGGTTATATCCTAGTGCTTCAAATACAACTAATACAACAGGTATTTGTGATAGAATTATTATTTATAATTATGTTACTAAAAAATGGTCATTAGCTAAATGTAATGCAAGTACAATTTTTTCTCAGTTTATCGGAGCTTATACAGTTGAATTAATGGATATCATATCTGAAAACTTAGACAATATTAATGCTTCATTAGATACAGATTTCTGGTCTGGTGGACAAATGTTACTAGGTGCAATTGATAGCGATTACAAAGCTGCAATCTTTTCAGGCACTTCAAATGAATGTGAAATAGAAACATCTGAATTAGAACCTTTTCCAGGATTAAGAGCAAACATAACAGGTGTTAGACCTATAGTAGATGCAACAGCTACAGTCACAGTTAAAACAAGAGAACGTTTAGCTGATAATGAAACTGAATCAAGCTCGTCTTCTATGGTTACAAGTGGTATAAATCCAGTCAGAAAATCTGGAAGATATATAAGAGCTAATGTTAAAATAGCTTCAGGAACAATATTTAATCATGCACAAGGTGTAGACCTTATTGCATCGAGAGCAGGACAAAGATGAGTGAAAAAATAAATATAGATAATGTTAGATATTCTTTAGAAACACAAGAATACTTTCAAAGACAAATTGAAGAAGCAGTTAATACATTAGTCAATAAAAATAATACTGAAAGCGATAAAACTTTTAGTTGGTTTATGAATTAAGGAGAATCATGGCAGGAACATATATAGGAAAATACGATACAACAGCAGGAAGTAACTCAACAACAGCAACTAATTCAGTATCTGTTGCAGAAGGTATGCTACCATCTAATATCAATGATGCTTTTAGAGACATTATGGCAGATATTAGACAATGGTATAATACTGCTGAATGGATAGAATATGGAGATGGTGCAGGAACTTATACGCCTGCTTATGCATCTTCTACAAGTTTTACAATTGCAGGAGTTGATGTAACTTCTGCTTATCACGTTGGAAGAAGAGTTAAATTAGTAGCTACAACACCAGGTACAATTTACGGATCTATTACTGCTGTTTCTTTTTCAACAAATACAACAGTTACAATTGGTTGGGATTCTGGATCATTATCAGATGAAGCAATAACTTCAGTACACATTGGAGCTATTAGTGCATCTAATACTTCACTACCTGAAACTACAGCAATAACTGGAGATTACACATTAGATGTATCAGGCGATATTATTCTTGATGCTGATGGTGGTGATGTATTCTTTAAAGATAATGGAACTACTTTTGGTAGTGCTACTAATACTTCAGGAAATTTAATAATTAAATCAGGCACAACAACTGCTTTAACATTTAGTGGAGCTAATGCTACAATTGCTGGAGATCTAACAATTTCTGGTGATGACTTAACAATGGCAACTAATACTTCAGGTGCAGTCCTTGTAGGAGATGGATCTAATTATAATCCAGCTGTCGTATCTGGGGACATATCAATTGGAACTACAGGTGTTGCTGCTATTGGTGGTGGAGTTATTCTTAACGCAGATGTTAATGGTTCTGCAGCAATTGATGCAACAAAAATACACGATGGAACAATTTCTAATACTGAGTTTGGTTATTTAAATGGAGCATCATCCAACATTCAAACTCAAATAACAGGTATAACAGCAGGTACTTTAACTACAATTGACGATGATAATTTTACCTTACAAGATAATGCAGATACAAGTAAAAAAGCTCAATTTCAATGTTCAACTATTTCATCATCAACAACACGAACTTATACTTTACCTGATGCAAGTGGAACTTTATCTGTAGGAGCATTATCTGATATTGTATCAGATACTACACCTCAACTAGGTGGAATGTTAGATGTTAATGGTCAAGCAGTAGGAGATGGTACATTAGAATTATTAAAATTTTCTGAAACTGGAAGTGCTGTTAATGAATTTACAATAGCTAATGCGGCAGCTGGTGCTGGACCTACTCTTTCATCTACTGGTACTGAAACTAATGTTGATATAAATATTACTCCTAAAGGAACTGGGGATGTTGTTTTAGTAGCAGATACAGTAACAGTAGGAGATGCGGCAGCAGCGGCAACTCTACGTTCAAGTGGTGCTGGAACACTAACAGTTACAACTGGCGGTACTTCTGATTTGATTTTAAGTACCAATAATGGTACAGCTTCAGGAACAGTAACAATTACAGATGCTGCTAATGGTGCAATTACTTTAGCACCAAACGGAACAGGAATAGTAGATATACAAAGTTCAATGAATCCATCTTTGTCATCTACTGGCAAATCATTAGTAATGGGATTTTAAATATGATATTAATTTTAACAATAGGAGTAAAAAAACATGGCAAGTGAAGTATTAAAAGTAGCATTAAAACCTACTTGCTCAAATTCAGAAGTTAAATTGATCGATGGTGCAAGTGGACATACTTATACTATTTTATCAATTACAATTTGTGAAACAGCAGGTGTGGCAGAAACTTTTGACTTGTATGTAGATAATGATGATGGCGGAACAGATCATTATATTTACAAGACACAAGCGTTAGGAGCTAATGAAACTTTCGAACATACAGGTAGAATAGTTTTAGAAGGTACAGATATGTTGGGTTTCATAACAGCAAGTGCAGCAGACGTTGATGTTGTAGTTAGCTATTTAGATCAAACATTATAATAGGAGACAAAAAATTATGAGTGGAATAACAACAGATAACGTAGGTCGATCTTCTGGATTGGTTAAAGCGTCTGGTGGTGGTGGATTTACATCAACACAAGAATTTACATCTTCTGGAACTTGGACAAAACCAGCTGGTATTAAAAAAATTAGAGTTTTTATAACTGGCGGTGGCGGTTCTGGCGGTGGTGGTGGATCAACTGGAGATCATGGTTCTGGTGGCGGTGCTGGTGGTACAGCTATTGAACTATTAGATGCAACTTCTCTTTCTTCTGAAACTGTAACTTGTGGTGCTGGTGGCGCAACTGTTTCTACTGAAACTAATGGAAATGCTGGTGCAA
>Ga0209403_10005922_pt1 | contig 12568 bp, 18 predicted proteins | sample ArcticOcean_MG_C_8_FD_187440 | JGI IMG/M metagenome (GOLD analysis project Ga0209403, IMG submission 187440) | Marine microbial communities from western Arctic Ocean - ArcticOcean_MG_CB11_86 (SPAdes) (version 2) | ecosystem: Environmental > Aquatic > Marine > Oceanic | place: Arctic Ocean... | reverse complement strand
TTGCAGAACCATCTTGACGAACGATTCAAAATCAATTAGTATATTTACAATATCTGACGCTGCCATCATCAGCGTGGCGAAAGCCAATGGTTGGGGGGGGTAGGTGATGCTGCCTTCCCCAACCTACAGAACCTCTCATTTTCATCACGAAAGGAGTCCCCACTATGAACGTCCCCTCGAAACATTGTTCCTCATGTTCCACTACCAAATCCCAATCTGAATTTAATAAGAACGCAGGCAAGAAAGATGGCTTACGGTCTTGCTGTAAGGTTTGTCAATCTGTCGCAAACAAGGCGTATCGGGCAGCAAACCCTGGTTATGACGCTGCGTATCGGGCAGCAAACCCTGGTCGATCTGCTGCATGGCGAGCAGCTAACAAAGAACATGTCAACGCTTATGACCGTGAATGGTATGCAAATCACAAAGAGCTATACGCAGTTTACGAGGCTAATTATAGGGCTAAGCACCCCGACCGTATCAAGGCGAAGAGTGCGGTTAATTATGCCATCAAGACAGGTGTACTGACCCGACCCGATACTTGCAGTGCATGCTCCAAGGAGTCCAAGGTGATCGGGCACCATACTTCATATCATCCCAGGTTCCATTTGGATGTCGTTTGGCTCTGCCAAAGCTGCCACAAGCTATTACATTCAGCGTTGAACAAACAAGAGGCCTCCCAGTGAGTCAAACTGACCTCTTCCTGGAGCCCGTGAAGGAACCATACGTCCTCCCTGAGCCGTGCAGACGAAAGCACCCGAACAGGGAAACTCATTGCGTATTAGACCTGGACCACAAGGGCAGACATATGGGCGGTGAGCCGTTCCCAGAGAACTGGAATGAAGACGGCAAGGTCACCTTCGGTTCACACGCATTTCACGACAAACTTTCAAAGGGCAGATTATGGAAACGCTAACGGCAGCACTGTGGTACGCACGCAAAGGTCTCCATGTCTTTCCTGTGACCAAAACGAAGGTGCCATTTAAAGGCACACAGGGATACAAAGATGCTTCAGTGACTCCAGAAGCCATTCGGGCTATGTGGGCAGCAGCAGGGGCAAAGGACAATCATGTTAACGTTGCCATAGCAACGGGCAAGATCAGCAATCTGATCGTGGTCGATGTAGATCCTCGGAATGGAGGCACCGAGTCATGGGCTAAGATCGTTGGAGATAACTATTTCTTTACGCATACGGTGACTTCAGGTTCAGGTGGCCGTCATTTCTACTTCAAATATGATGCAACTCGGAAGTTCCCGAATCAGATAGCTGAGGGAGTGGATATCCTGTCAGACAAAAAGCAGGTTGTGGCACCTCCATCGGAAAATTGCGTAGGACGATATGATTTTAAGTATCGCAACAATCCGAACCTGTTTCCAAAATTCCAGTTTGCCGATCTACCGCCATGGTTGGATGCGTACCTTGTTAAGCCGAAAGCCAAAGTTGACCTGCCGAACATCGATGTTAACATGGAAGTGCTCACAGGGGCCATAGATTTCACCTCGATCAAGGGGGCAGAGCATTGGGCCAGATGCCCATTCCATCAGGAGAATTCACCATCCTTCTCAGTCAATGCAGATACTGGATGCTATAATTGTTTCGGTTGTGGCAAGTCAGGATCATTCGCATCACTGGTTTTTGAATTACGAATAGGAGAGACGCTATGAATGAATACCTCACGGATAATATCAAGGGTGCTGAGTTAATAGACGAGGATGTTGTTCACCAGTTAAAGGATATCAGACTGCTCCTGGTCATCATTGCCCTTGCCGAGATTGCCCATATGTTTTTTGACATAATCAAATAGGAGCATTCCATTATGATGACCCGTATTTTAGGACGCACGCCCTACGCAGTATTTAAGAAAGGTTTGGGGGAGTACACCTATGTAGGGAAAGTTTTAGACTACGAAGTTCGGGTTGGACCGGCAAGCTGTACCTGTACGGCCTTCAAGGGAGAGGATCAAACGGTTGCTAACAGGCGGTGCGTACATGTTGAAGACGCAAGTCTTGTATTCCTGGACGAATTAAGTCGCATGGAGATGAAATAACCTGTTGACATTCAGACAGCCAAGATACATATTGTCTTCAGTTCAAACAACAACCACTCACACTTAGCAGGAGAGACGAGAGATGCCAGTAAACATTCACGGGAAAGAATACTTCACGGTAGCAGAACGGGTCCAGAACCTGACGGAAAAACTGTCAGGGGATTACAGCCTGACCACGGAGATCGTCCAGTTCGATGAGGCACTGGTGGTAATGAAAGCGATCTTGATCTTCAATAACAATCAGTATACTGGTCACGCTTTTGAGAGATCCAGTACATCCCAGATTAATAAGACCTCGCATCTGGAGAATTGCGAGACGAGTGCCATCGGTCGAGCATTAGCAGCAGCAGGGTATGGCGGTACGGAGTATGCATCAGCCAATGAAGTTCAGAATGCAATCGCTCAACAGGCAGCACCTGCGGAGAAGCCATTTGAGGTCACTCCCTTTCTTCAGAAAGCAATCGATCACCAACCTGAGCCAGGTCAGTCCAGTGAGCCACCGGAGACCAGTGAGCCCCCATCGTTTAAGATGACTGCGTTCCTGCTCAAGTGCGTTAACGAGCGAGATCTTGCCGAGGCCGATGACCTTTTCAAGCAGATGGCTACGGACCATCCTTCGGAAGTGGCATTACTCTCCCTTCTAACGGAGAAAATGTCTAAGACGGTTCGTGATGAGCTTGCTGAGTTTGCTCGCCCAGGATTCGATAAGATGGTCACCTCTAAGCTACTCAAGCTCTACAAGCCAGGGGATAACTTTGAATTCCTGAATGCCTTACCTGCTCGGACATATGGAGACGCACTTCCATTTTAAATAACTAAGCGACCTTCACGCTACCTTGCTCCCTTTACTATCTCTCTGACACAGCGGTATGACAGGGGATGGCAAGGGGCTGAGGGTGCTTTAGGAGATCGAGATGAAGAAGTGTACAAAGTGTAAATGCGTGAAACAGAGGAGCGAGTTCTCCTCTGATAAATCACGGGCAGATTACCTTAATAATATTTGTAAGGCTTGTGATAAAAAAACTAAGGATGATAGGGAGAGTAGATAATGGCACGAAAAACACCAGAAGAACGGCTAATGGAGAAGATTGAAATTAACGAGATAACCGGCTGTTGGATTTTTACGGGCTCGATAAACAATAAGGGCTATGGTCAGATTAACGTGAATGGCAAGTTGATGTACTCGCACCGATTAGCATACGAACTGTTCGTTGGGACGCTTGATCCAAACCTGACGATTGACCACCTCTGTAGAGTTACTGACTGCTGCAATTCAGACCACTTGGAGCAGGTTAGCATGAGAGAGAACATAATGCGTGGGGACACGATTACTGCTGCCCACGCCAAGAAGACTGAATGTCCACAGGGTCATTTGTACGACCTTGCCAACACGTATATCAGGCCAAACGGAGGCAGGGATTGCCTGGCCTGTCGAGACGCCAGAAACAAAGCCCACTACGCAAAACAAAAAGCAGAACGACAAACGAACTAAGGATAGTAGGTATCACGAGGACGATGTAAGGCACCCCAGATGGAAGGAGAACTAATGAGAACCAGGCCAACAGCACAAAACAGGGAGCCATTTGCGGTGAACTTCGACCAAGAACTGTCCTTCACGCACTATGAACATTTAAAGGTGAGGGCTGCTGAGATGGAGATTAGCATTTCGGAATACATGTACGCCTTGATAGAACGTGATATTCAGAATAGAGGCCCAGGGACTTCGGAGAAACGCAGCCAGGCAGCACACACACGTTGGGAGAAAAAATGTTAGAGATTGAAGTGGACGGCTTGTTGCAGAGAAGGGTAATCGAACTGGGTATGCGTAAAGCAGGGGAAGGTATGGCACTACTGAACATGGATATAACTCCAGGACATCAGCCAATTTACAAGGTAAAAACCGTTATCGACCATGTAATGATAGAGCGGTTCAGCAGTCCAGATATATACGATGCCATTGAAAAGTTTTCTGATTGGTCAGAAACTATTGAGCGAATCCAGAGGAAGAAAACTGACTGGGAAGAGGTTGTGGCAGATATCAAAGAAAGAGAGGCATCGAAGTGATATTAAATATAGGCGAGAGGGTAGGAGTGAAGAAGTCTCGGAAGGAACTGTATGCACTTTGTGTGGAACGGTACGGGGAAGCCAACGCCCTCGAAAAAGTGAATGAGGAGATTCTTGAACTGGCATTGGAAATCAGTCGATATGATGACTGGCGGTCTGAGCAAGGTAAACTCGTGGACGAGATGGCCGATGTACTGATTACTATCGAGAAGTACATTGAACTGTACGACCTTGAGGATAGCCTTCGCAGGAAGATACAGTCTAAACTGCATCGACTGGAAAAACGGTTGAGGCCAGTATCAGAGAAGCAGAAAGAAAGAATTAACGAGTTATGCGAGAAACAGGCTGACAAGTCAGGGGCTAAGATCTTTGGAGATAACTACTTCTTCACGCATGCGCAGAAGGAAATAATTAACGAGTTATGCGAGAGACAGGCTGACAAGTTATGGGCTACCCAGTTGATCCGAGAGGCTGACAAGTTGCCGGATAAAATCTGACTAAGAGGGGCCAGGTTTCCAAGCTCTGGCCCCTCTTTTAGTACGACCAGATTCTCGGACGGTTATCCTTCAAATCGTCAAGATGTATGAATCTACCCGATTGCGCCCCTTTCATTTTAACTCCGATCCCAGTAAATCCCAACTTCATTGCAGCAGCGACCAGTATATAAGCATCTGCGTACCAGGAAGCCATCGATATATCTATAGCTCGTCCAGTTGTATGTGGACCTGTAAGTCCAGTCGATGAGACCTTGTCGTTATGCTCAGGCGATCGATAAGCTGAAGTCACTATAAAGGATCTATCCATGGTCACCCTGAGTTGCTCCAATTTCCTCATGAACTCGGAATCCATCTCATGTTTCCCAGTATCGGGAGATGCCAGTTCAGCATCTGAAAAATGTGGGTAGTAGATTACGATCCCTCCTTTATAGATTCTCGATACTTGTAGTATTCTCTCAGCAGGTTGCCGACAATGCCCATTAACGCTGTTATCGCTGCAATGATGGCTGTTATATCGTCTGAGAGCGTAAGTGCCGAGGAAGTGGCACCACCTGCGATTACTCCACCAGTGGCTGCTGCTACCGATCTTTTAACCAGACCCTTCAATCCTCCACCTACTTTAGATAGAAATCCCATTATTACCCCCTTTAATGATGGCCGTTCCTGAGTTTATCAATGGATGCTTCCGCACGATCCACCCTCTGTGCTACCGCCTCCAACCGAGCAACCAGTACCTCAAGTTCCGACCGCCGTGCCATCGCTTTATCCAGATTTGCAACATACAATTTCAGTCCGGCAATATCGGTCTCCTGCTCGATTGATTCGTGGGATAACTTCGTCAACTGGCGATGGAGCCAACCGACTAACGGGATCACAACGAGTGAACAGAATGGGATAAGTTCTGTAAAGTCCATCACTGTCCTCCAGGAGGATCGGGTTCTATAGGACTTAAAATCTGCCATCCGCTATACCTGTCGGAAGGGCCGAATGCATCCGTATATAGGTTCTTTATGCCATCCCCATCTGTGAACACTACTCGCCTTATGTAGCCCACTCCAAGCCGACCAGAGTAGACATGCATAGACACGACATGGGAGGCCCCTACGTTGAAGTCCATAACCTGAATATACTTTCCATCCACAAGTGTCGGTATGGGGATGTTGTCATTCAGGATCTTAATAGCTTGGGCCTTCTCAATATCCGTCATAGTTTGCCCCCCCTTATGGGTACGCAGTTAGGTCATTGTAGGAGGTTATATCGGCTGCTGACAACACTCGATTCCAATGCCCCACCTGATCGAATCTGCCGTCCGCAGTTCTACCTGCAAAATAGGCTCCGATCTCTGTAGGTTGCACGGAAGAGTGAAGACCGGAAAGGTAATCTGAAGACAGGCTATTGGTTGAAGGAGTCCCGTCATTGATGGATACCCCTATCTCTTGCCCCGAATGGTCGTACCAACAGACTATCTTATGCCAACTGCCGGATGTTAGTGTGATGCCACTATTTACGTTGGCTGCACTATATCCATCATAGCTTACAAACAATCTAATAGTCCCACCGTGCAGATATATAAGCCACTCCCTATTCGCTGTTGGGGAATAGCTCCACCGACTAAATATACCAGTATCGCTCGTTACTGTAACGGGGTAGAACATACACGCAATAGTAAAAGATTTAGCACCACCCTTTAGATCGGTCGAGTCTGGGATACTGAAATATTCCGTATTTGTTTTTACCATCAACCTCGCACCGTCCACAAGCCCTGCTGCCGATCCAACAGAGTTTGTGTCTTCCCCATCTTGTCCACCTACAGAATCTAAGGCATCACCGGAATCCTCATCCATCTTCCATAGGGAGGTCACGTCAGAATATAAAGCAGGGATACTCACTGTCGGAGGTGGTGCTTTCGCTTTCAGTGCTGCCCTGTAAAAAGGTTCAAGTGTTAGCATCTTTACCCCTATGTATGCAACAGGTGAAAGTGTACCGTCAGGCCACCTGTAGTCCATGTAGGAGCCGAACCTGTTCTGTCGATGATCCCTACTCTGAGATCCCGTGGGTCAGCAGCACTGCTGTTGGCCCGTAGCAGTTTGTTGATACCGTTAACCTCTGCCTGTTGAGAGTTGATCCAGTCCGTATAATCAGTTGTTTCAACAACAACCTTGGCAACGATGGTCTTAGCGTCAGCATCCGTAATGGACACTGCTAAATCTTCCGTTCCTAAGCTAACCGTCTCAAGCCCGAAGATACATATCTCCAGTTTCACCGCAGCATCGTCCGTTACGATTACATTGATGGCCGTGAGTAATGCCGGTTTACCTGCGTTGGGAAGCATCCGCAACGTCTCACCAGGTACAATGACATCTCCTGCTGTTTTCGCCCCTGCGACTAAGGTTGGGGTCCATTCATAAATACTACCTTTACCGAAAGTATCAGACATTTAGTATCTCCTTTGTGTGTCGATTGATGGGGTGGACGATCCTGAACCCAAGAGTTCCATTATGGGTTGCTTGACTCCGAGTTGTCCTGCAAGTTCAAGATTTCGACTGTCAGGATGCTCCACTGTATTACTAATACCTCTTCGGACGAAGTCTCTGATCGTGTGCCTAACACCTTGTTTCTTCGCTATCTGATTAGGTGCTAAAACTTTTGATATTTGACTACCGAGTAGGTGCTTTCGTATTGCAGCCCAGAAAGCTGCATACTGCATGCCCCCTACCGGTACATTTATTTGTGGGGACACGCCTTCCTCTTGTAACTGCTTTAACGATTTGTCGTTGAAATCGATCTTGTGTTTCGCCATAGCCAACTTATGGACTTTTGATAGTCTCTCCAATTCTTCAGGTTCTAAAAAACTCGCAAACTGCTTGTTGGTGTTCAGATCATCTCCAAACATTATCACGTTTCTCTGATCCGCAGGAAGCTCATTAATGAAACCCCTGACTTTTGACAAGATGTCCTCAGCACTCGCCTTCTTTTTTGTAAAGATACCCATAATATCAATGTCTTCCCCAATGCCCTTGAACTTCTGTCTCAGCAGTTCTGTCCCTCCCTCAGCTTCTACATCGGTCAGCATTTTACTCATCAAATCGTATTCTCTCTTATTTATATCATTCGACCTTAACATAATTGCCATCGAGTTCCTTAACTCGCCCATGCGGTCGGAGATTTTCAAGACATTAGAAAAGTCTCCTTGGAAGGAATCAAAGAAACTTTTCCGAGCTTTCCTGCGTAGCTGTTCTTTTCCGGTTTCTTCTATTAACATTTCTATATCGTTACCGGCTTGAGAACTGAAAACCCCGTCCGTATCATTAAATATTTCCTGCCAAACACCTCCACCCTTTCCTTTCTTGCCCCTTTTCATGTCCTGAATATTCTGCCTCGCCCTGTTCACGTTTAACTCTGACAGGACTTGATTGTCATTCAGGCCAACGGCATCCCGGACAATCCCACTCGATATGTCTCGTCTCTGAGCAGGATCTTTAATAATCCGTTTCATTCCCTGTACATTTTCCTTAGTGGCGAACACCCCACCTCTAAGCATGGAAGGAGTCTTGGTTGCTTCGGCTGTTCTCCATATAGGATTGTCGAGAAAATCCATAGCATCTGAGAAGTCCGCATTGGCCTTTTTGATAACATCTACCAACTCAGGAGCATCTCTTTCGGCTATAGCCATCATATCTTTCCGAATTGCCTTGTACAACTGCTTGCCGAGCTTGTCTGTTTCCGATACCCCCCAAGTTTTCTTCCAGTCTACAGCCTTCCCCAGGTCAGTTGATATCCTTTTCATATTATTATAAGACATAGATCCGACCAATTGTTGTCCGAGGACACCTGCGTCAGGCCAAACTTTATCTACCATTTGTTGTCCTGGTGGTAATGCTGCACCTGTCAGTTCCTGAGCCCCACCACCAAAACCGATTCGTTCCGGCCTGGCTTCCACTGGTCCAAAATGCTTCAAAATCCCTTTCAATCTGTTTACCTCTACCGATGGTGAGACTCCTTCCAAATCCCTTAGGATAGAAAGAACCTCACTGGTAGAGTTGGTTGTCTTACCTGCACTATCTCCAATAGTCTCACCGATGGTGTCGTAATCCCTTCTTATATGGTCAGGAAGTTCTTTTGAAAACCGAATCAGATCCTTCTTTATTTGACCACCGGCCACAACATTATCCATAATTGCGGACATTTTTAATTGCTTGGCTATGACTGCGTCTCCAAACTCTCCAATAGACTCATCGCCCAGGTTGTTCATATACTCGGAGTAACCTTCCATTTTTTTCAGGTCATGATCAAGTATTCTTGGTTTGCCATCTCTTCCAATAAGCAGTGGCTTCCATAGATCATTTGCAGATCGATCAAGTTCATCTTGAATAATGCCTACTGTTTTTACGGTTTCCAGTTTATTCTTTGCTGCGAGGGGCATGGCAGGACGGGCATCCAAAATTAAATCGCCATCCAACCCCAACTCTCTAAAAAACCTTGCCTGTTCATGGGACTCTATGTCACCAGGAGTGTTAGATGGCCGTCTAACACTCCACCGAGTTCCCTTTCTTATTCCTCTGCCGACTGCTTCAGTTAATCCGAAACCGAAGGCGTTAAACAATCCCTGAGCACCTCCCCTCATCATATTTTCCGACATTATCTCACCCGTAGACATCCCATCCTTGCCACCGCCTATAGCTGAAATGCCTTGGAGTGCTGATGCTCCTGCTAACCCTGCCAGGCCGGCAACCGTTGACCTTGCTAATAAAGATTTAACTCCGGTCGCTGATGCTGCTGTTGAAGGAAGACTGACAGTCCCCTTCGGGAACAAACTTTTAATATGTTTAACAACTTCGATTGTTTCCCCTGGGCTTTTTGCCATCTTCACGTCCGTGAATATCTCCAGGGCCAAATTAGCCATTTCAGGGCCAAAGGCTGCAAGATCCATGAATGAAGGACCATCGGCATCAATGGAGACCATTTTCCCTTCAGGGTCCATTAAAACCAGTTCCCCTGTATCGCTAAAAGCGTGACGCAGTCCCTGTCTGCTGATTATGGATATTTTCCCCTCTATCGTAGGCTCTGACTCCAAAGCAAATCGAACAAGAGATGTTGAAGCCTCTTCGGAGGTTAACGGGGAAATGGCTCTTACTGCCGGCATACCAAGTGGTCCTGCCAGAGCTTCTCCGAAAACTCCAGGCTCTATCAGATCTTCCATACCTCTTGTGCGGTCTACATTGTCGGGTTCCCTTGCCCCTGGGCCAAGTCCTGTCACATCTGAAGCCACGGGATCTGCTGTAGAAAAAAGATTCGTTCCCTTATCGACCTCGTTGAACAATCCTGCTGCTTCCTGTCCGTGTAGCCTTGCTGATTCCTGCCTGTCCGCTACATCCCCAATTTGTGAAAAAGCTGAAGGAGAGGAGTTGATTTGAGATAGGAAGTCAGCTTCCACGGAAGCGAGTTTTTCTGGAGAAAGGCTCTTTAATTTCGCTTGCTCTTCAGGTGATAAGTCTGCTACCATTGAGTCGAATTGGCGTTGAATTTCTTGAGGGTCCATTATTCAATATTCTCCAATGCATTTCGCAAGAAATTTGGGCTTTCTTTCTGTTTGGTTCCCTGTTCTACACCCTGTTCTACTGGCGTTCCCTTCTCGAAGATAGCTCTGAAACCCCGAATATATTCTTCATTATCTCGCAACCCTTGAGGCATGAAGGGGATGTAACTTTCGGCAGTAATAGCACCCGAAGTCTGAGACCTTTTCTTGAGCTGTTCTATGCCTTTAATCTTGACACCCTTTTCCTGCCGGACCCATTGATCAAAAGCAGTAAGCGTGTTTAAAATAGTATTAATGTCCATCTTGTTTGAAGGAAATTGGAAGATTTGGTTTTGCACTTCTACCCCTGTCAAGGCTGAACCGAAGATTTCCTTCCTCTTCTCATTGCTTATTCGTTGTAAAAGATTACTGAGTTTTGAGAATTCTTCTACATCTTCAATTCCTGAAACTCTTGGCAGCATCGCTGCTACTTCCAAGATAGGCGTTCCGATTGCGCCAGGCCCAAGCCCCCCCATTCTTCTAATCTTTTCTGCCGATCTTTTAGCAAGGATTATATCCTTGAGAATCGCATCTGACTCATTTATAAAGGCTTCGGCTTTGATCACTTTAGAATTGCTCTCAAACTTAACTTCTTTCCCTGCAAGTACACTTCTCAAGTCTTCGGAGGCGTCTTGCATGATAGACAAGCCTGTAGCGACAAGAGCTTCTTCTTGAACAAGAGCATCCTCCTCACGTTCTTTCTCAAGAACTATCCTGTGCAACGCAGAAATTCCACGGGGATTGGTGTAATAATAATCTGGATCATCAGCTACAATTTCTTCAAGTTCTGGATTGTCCTTCAATATGTCATTTACCCGTCTGGCTAACGCTGCCTCTCTTGGGTCTATTGCGTCCCTTACCCCCGATGGTCTGGAAGCAGCAATTTCTGCTTTTTCTCTAAGCCTTTCTCCCTTTATGTCGCTTACGGCCTGTAACATAGGGGGAGCATCGGGACCAAGGTCTATTCCACCTACATTTGCCCCGAATTTTAACACTTCATATGCCGCTTTAGCGTCAGCAGCTTCTTTTGCTTCCTTCTCATCCAACTGCACCTTCTCAGTGATGTTCTGCCGTAACTGTGAATAAGTCAGATCTAATGGTCCTACTGAGCCTTCGTCCCGTATAAACTGATCACTCTGATCCCCGAAAGGTACTTCCTCTTGTTGTGCTAACCCCGGTTGGAGAGCTTCGGAATTGTCGAAGAAATCCATACCTTCAAAGGCGTGTGGCGGTTCAAGCGACAACTCGTCTGACATATATGGCATTTGTGGCATTGATTGAGTGTTTAACCCCAGTTGCATCGCAGCATTTTGCAGAGCCTCTTTTCGTCTGAGTTCCGCATCTTCTTTAGCCTGTTGTCGCTTGCGATCTTCATCATCTAAAATCTGTTGGCGTTTTCCACGTTCAACCACGCCCCTGTTTAATGCATCGAGAAAACCGAGTACACCTGCTGCTGAACCCATTGTTTACCCCTGTGGTTGTGGTTGTTTTTTATTCCGTTGCCGGTTGTTGTAGATGTCTCCACCCAGTTGCCCTGTAGCACTGAACATTTGCTCCCACTGTGAGGGACCGGCACCTTGATTGTAAAGCCCACCTGCCTGTCCGTATTGCCCCTGTCCCGTATTGTTTATAAAGTTCTGAGCAGCTTGGTTCTGCTGCTGCCCTCGCTGCCAATTTTGTTGGTTGACATTCTGGTTGGTATTGAAGATGTTTTGATTCTGATCGTAAATTGAATTGTTAACCATGTTCCCACCCTGCAAAGCCTGTTGCCGTAGATTGCCTTGCGTTTGTGCGATGTTCAGACCGAGCCGTCCCAGTCCTTCAGACAGTTGGTTCCTGTTGGCCGATCCACCAAAAGCACCTCTGGCAGCGTTGTTCTCATTGATAAGCCCTATGGCGTTGTTCCCAAGTGAACTGAACAGGGAGTCATAGTCAGGTGTATTGTTAAGTCCTTGGTTGGCTACATTCTGAAGGTTGCTTCCAAGGCTTGGATCGAGCGTTCCTGGAACCCCAGGAGGTGAAGTGGAGAGAGAACCAGAATTACCTGGTCCTTGAGAGGGCTCCACCCCCTGGGGATTGTTCGGATCTACATACGTGTCATTCTCGGTCCAGGCGGTCCAAGGTTGTCCATTGTCCTGAAGGTATGGGTTATCATCTCTCGTTCCCAATGCTCCACCCTGCCCACCGGAACCTGCTGTTGGAGAACCAATCTGACCAGTGCCTCCACCAGTGCTTATTAGCCCTGTCGGCCCTTGTTCGTACTGATCTCTCTGAATTTGTTTGTCGGCACCAAGACCCCCGATTTGGGAATCACCTATCAGAGTCTGAAGGTTGTTTTGATCTGGACCTCCACCGCCCGTAAACCCTATTTGAGCTGCGAGGTCAGG
>Ga0209403_10005914_pt1 | contig 12579 bp, 11 predicted proteins | sample ArcticOcean_MG_C_8_FD_187440 | JGI IMG/M metagenome (GOLD analysis project Ga0209403, IMG submission 187440) | Marine microbial communities from western Arctic Ocean - ArcticOcean_MG_CB11_86 (SPAdes) (version 2) | ecosystem: Environmental > Aquatic > Marine > Oceanic | place: Arctic Ocean... | reverse complement strand
GATTCCGACGGCGCGCGCGATGTCATCCAGTGAGGTATTGGCATAGCCCTGACGATGGAACAGATCCTGCGCCGCCCGCAGGATCTCCTCGCGCCGGTTTTCCCGACGTTCCTCGACGACGCTGCGCGTTTTGGTCAAACCGGTTCCCTCCCCGGCTAATCTTTTACGCTCATGTAAAGATTCGCAAGGGCTTCGTAGGCCGTATCGACGGAAAGCCCCGTCATCAGGGTCTGCTGACTTCGATGATCGAAATCCGGCGCGTTCACAAGCTCCGTGTATCCTTCACGGGTGCGCACCACTGCGCAATGCTCACCCCATGGCCGGTACCGCACATCCGGCGACGGCCCGAACAGGCCGAGGGTCGGCGTCCCGGTCGCCGCAGCTATATGCATCAGGCCGGAATCGTTACCGGCAAAAAGCGACGACCGCTCGATACAGGCAGCGGCAACGGATAACGGTTTGCCGATCAGGTCTATCCGTCGGTCCTGCGGCAAGGCGTTCAAAACCGGTTCTGCAAGGGCGCGCTCCAATTCCGCACCGAGAACCGCGACCCGCGCGCCGGGTAAGACGCCGCCGACATCTGTCGCGCGGCGCGCCAATTGCGCAAACCTGTCCGCCTGCCACTGTTTCGCGCCCCAGTTTGCGCTGGGCCCGATTGCAAATATCGTCGTACCGGCCGGCATCAGTTTCGCGGCAGTTGCCCGCGCCTCATCGGAAAGCCATAATTTTGGCGCCGGTGGCGGCAACACCCCGATCAGCCGGCCAAGTTCTTCCACCCGGTGACTGTGATTGTCACGATAGGCACCGATATACCGCTGCCGGGCGCGCAGAAACCGCGACAACTGCGAGCCCCGCAGATCGTATACCCGGTCCCACCGGGTCGTGACGCAGCCTGCCCACAGCGACAGCCAGTGGGCGTGGTATTTCCACTTGTCGATCACGATCAGACGATCCAGTCCGGGCACGGCTTCAAACAGCGGCGCCGCCGGCGCTCCACAGGCTATTGTGAAGCGAGCCTCCGGGTGCTGTTCCAACAGATGCGCTATCAATCCTGACGACAATACGGCGTCGCCGATGCGCGTAGCGGTGATGAACAGGATATTCAACGAACTGGTATTCCGATGTGATCTAAGCCGACTGGACACTGGATGTATCAGGAACCGCGATTCCGCAACAGGGTTCGCATTGAACAGACACGCGCGCTCTGATACGCAGGAGATGTCCCGGGCTGACTGCCGGGTTATCCGGAAAGCCACAAATTTGAAGACCCCTGCCGCCAGCGGCTACACACCGACGCTTAACAATCTGCGCGGCATCCTGTGGATGCTCCTCGCCGTCACGACGCTGACGACGATGTTCGTCATTGTCAAACATATGGCGACCGAACTGCCGGTATTCGTTGTCGCCCTCGCGCGGACGTTTTTCGCGCTCTGCATGCTCATTCCGTGGCTGGTGCGCGCCGGGATGCCGGCGATCCGCACAACCCGCCTGGGTCTGCATTTCGCCCGCGCGCTCTGTGGCATCACGGCGTTTGTCTGCGTAGTGTTCTCGCTCGAACACCTGATCCTCGCCGACGCGATGGTGCTGGCCTTCACCTCTCCGTTCTGGTCGATCCTGATTTCCGCGATTGTTCTCAAGGAAATGATCCAGGGGCGGCGTATGGCGGCAACGGTTGTCGGGTTCTGCGGCGTTCTGATGATCATCAAGCCGCAGGGCGGCATCGAACCCGCCATGCTGCTCGCCCTGTTCAGCGCCCTGCTGACCTCCACAGCAATGATTTCGATGAAGCGGCTGTCGGCCACCGAGCCGCCCACACGGATCGTGTTCTATTTCATGCTGTTCGGCACTCTGGTCATGATACCTCCCGCCGCGGTCACCTGGGAAACGCCGACCCTGTTCCAGACCGGCTGGCTGGTGCTTTCCGGTGTTCTCGGTGCATTTGGTCAGGATTTCCTCGCCCGCGCCTATGACGCCGGCGAGGTTGGCGTCGTCGCGCCGTTCGACTTCATGCGCATGCCGATCGCGATGCTTCTCGGCTATATCGCGTTCTCGGAACTGCCGGATCAGTGGTCGATCATCGGCACCGCCGTAATTATCGCCGCCGCCGTTTATCTGCTGCGCCGCGGTCAGCGCGAAAATCGCGAAGCCCGCGCCCGGTCGGCAGATAGCCCTTAGCGCTTCGCGATCGGCTTTACCTTCCGCTGCTTCGCGCCGCCATAAACGCTCAGCGGACGGATCAGGCTGTTGCTCGCGTTTTGCTCGAAGATGTGCGCGGCCCACCCGGTAATACGGCTCATCACGAAAATCGGCGTGTACATGTCGATCTCAAAACCCATCAGGTAATACGCGGGGCCGGCCGGAAAATCGAGATTGGGATGGATGCCCTTCTCGCCGATCATGATGTTCTGAAGCACGTCCGAAATCTCCAGCCATTTGATATCGCCTTTCCAGGCGGCAAGATCTTCGAGTGCGGCGCGCATTGTCGGGACGCGGGAATCGCCCTGTTTGTAGACCCGGTGGCCGAAGCCCATCACCAGTTCTTTCGCCGCCTGCTTGTCGCGCAGCCATTTCTCGGCACGGGCAGGCGTCCGGATTTCCAGGAGATTGTGCATGACCGCTTCGTTGGCGCCGCCGTGCAGCGGACCTTTCAGCGATCCGATCCCGCCGGTAACGGCGCTATAAATATCCGACCGCGACGACGTGATGACACGGGCGGTGAAGGTCGAGGCATTAAAGCTGTGCTCTGCATAAAGGATCAGCGATATATCGAAGGCACGGATGACCTCCTTCGGTGGCACTTCGCCAAAGCACATGTGGAAGAAATTCTCCGACATGGTCAGGTCCTTGCGCGGCGTAATGCGCCGCAGACCCTTGCGAAACCGGTAATCGGTCGCGATCATTGTCGGTATCTTGGCGAGCATATCCATTGCCCGGTCGAGATCCTTTTCTTTCGGCTCTCCGCCCCACGCGGTTTCCGTCGTGCCGAGATAGCTGACGGACGTCCGCAGCGTGTCCATCGGATGGGCGCGTTTTGGATACTGGCGGATTACCTCGATATGGGCGCGCGAAATGTTCCGGCGGCTGCGTTCATCTTTTTCGAAGGCGCGAAGCTGGGCGCGGGTCGGCAGCTCGCCATGCCACATCAGATAGGCGACTTCCTCGAACCGGCAGTTCTTGGCGAGATCCTGAACCGCATATCCGCGATAGGTCAGCGAATTTGTCTCCGGCATAACCTTGGAGACAGCGGTCGTGTCGACCACGACCCCGGCAAGTCCTTTGTAGATCACGGGTTCCGCCGGCTTCGCCTTCTTCGTGCCCTTTTTAGCTTTCGCAGCCATTATGTTTCTCCCTGACCTTCAAACTTTGAAGTTGAAAATATCCTGATCGAACTGATTGTAATCCTCATAGCGGATCAGTTCATACAAACGCGCGCGCGTTTGCATCCGATCCACAATATCCTTTTGGGTCCCCTGCTGCTTTATAGTCGCAAATCCGTCTTCGACCGCCTTCATCGAGAGCCGAAGCGACGTCACAGGATAAATCGCGATATTGTAACCAAGGTCTTCCAGTTCTTTCTTGGTCAGCAGCGGTGTCTTGCCGAATTCCGTGAGATTGGCGAGCAACGGCACATCCAGCGCCTCGCGGACTTTTTCGTATTCGGACATATCCTGAAGCGCCTCAGGAAAAATCGCGTCGGCGCCCGCGTCGATATAGGCCTTTGCCCGGTCCAGCGCGGAATCGAGGCCTTCGGACGCCCGCGCATCGGTGCGCGCCATCAGCAGAAAGTTCGGATCCCTCTTCGCGCCCGATGCCGCGCGGATTTTCATCGTCATCTCGCGCACCGGAATAATCGATTTATTGTCAAGATGGCCGCACCGTTTCGGATTGACCTGATCTTCCAGATGACAACCTGCGATTCCGAGCTCTTCGAGCTCCTGCACACTGCGCGCGGCGCTCATCGGCTCGCCAAACCCGGTGTCGATATCGATCAGCGCGGGCAGATCGGTCACACGCGCAATCTGTCGCCCCCGCTGGGTCACCTCGGTCAGGGTCGTCAGGCCGATATCAGGCAAACCGAGCTCGGCCGACAATGCCGCGCCCGATATGTACACACCGTCGAAGCCCTGATCCTCGATGGCCAGCGCCACAATCGGCGCATGGGCGCCGGGAAACTGCAAAAGACGGCCGGTGGCGAGTTCCTCGCGAAAGTCGGCGCGCTTTTCGGCGGCGGTTTTCTTGGCAAACAGCATCAGAAAATTCCTCTGTCATCGCGTGTTGCATAATCCAGCGTCACGCCGTCGAGCGTCACATGCAAGCCACCGAGCTCGTCAGCGGACAGATTGGGCAATCGTTGAACCGTATCCAGAAAGCGGTCCCGTTCGCCGTTGCTGACGATGCCGTCGACCAGCGTGTTGAACTTGTTGATGTAGTTTTCGCGGGCGAACGGCCGGGCGCCGGCCGGGTGGGCATCGGCCACGGCGAGTTCGTCTTCCAGGATCGAGCCGTCTTTCATCGTGATCACCACCCGACCGCCAAAGGCACGCTGATTGGGATCTGGATGATGATAGCGCTCTGTCCATTTCGGATCTTCGACCGTGGAAACGCTATGCCACAACCTCACCGTATCGGGGCGCTGTGCGCGTTCCGGTGCGTAGGAATTGACGTGGTGCCACGCCTGATCCTGCAGCGCGACGGCGAAGATATACATGATCGAATGATCCAGCGTTTCGCGGCTCGCGGTCGGATCCATCTTCTGCGGGTCGCCGGCGCCGGTGCCGATCACGTAATGGGTGTGATGGCTGGTCTGGATCACGATATTGTCGATGGCGTCGAAATCGGCGATCCGTCCGCCCATCTTGCGGGCAAGATCGATCAGAGCCTGGCTTTGATATTCCGCCGAATGCTCCTTGGTATAGGTCTCGAGGATCGCCCGCTTGGCTTCACCCGATTCCGGCAGCGGCACGGTGTAATTCGCATCGGGACCGTCGAGCATCCAGGCGATGACGCCGTCCTCGCCTTCATAAATCGGCGACGGCGCGCCTTCGCCCCGCATGCAGCGGTCGACCGCTTCGATGGCGAGCTTGCCGGCATGCGCGGGAGCATAAGCCTTCCAGCTTGAAATCTCACCCTTCCGCGACTGGCGCGTCGTGCAGGTGACGTGAAGCCCCTGCTGTACCGATTGATAGATCGTCTCGGTATCGAGTTTGAGCAGGGTCCCCAAAGCGGCCGCAACCGAGGGGCCGACATGGGCGATGTGGTCGATCTTGTGTTCGTGCAGGCAGATGCCCTTCACCAGATCGACCTGGATTTCGTAACCGGTCGCGATGCCGCGGATCAGGTCGCGGCCGCTCAGGCCCTTCTGCTGGGCGACGGCCACGGTCGGCGGGATATTGTCCCCCGGATGGGAATAATCGGCAGCAAGGAAGGTGTCGTGATAATCGAGTTCACGCACCGCCGTGCCGTTCGCCCAGGCGGCCCATTCCGCGCAGAACCGCTGGTCGGCCGGCATCCCGAAGATCGTCGCACCGCCACTGCGTGCGTGACAGATCGCCATTGCACGGGCGTTCGCCACCGGACCGCGGTTCACCGATGCCATGGCGACCGACGCGTTGTCGATCATCCGGTTGATGATCATGTCGGTCACGTCGGCATCGACCTCTACAGGGTCGGCGGCGACCGCGGCCAATTTCCACGCGAGCTGGTCTTCGCGCTTGAGTTCCTGCTTCGATGGATAGACCTTAACAGTATGATTTTTCACGGGTTTATTGCTCCGGGCGGGAGGTTGAAACGGCGCGACATCATACCTGTGCCCGCGCGCGCGTCAACGAAGCCTCGCGCCCTTCTTGCCGCCCTATCGGTGCTGTGATACCCCGGTTCCGAATAAGGGAGGGTGGCCGACATGGTGGGATATATCCTGCGCCTCTATACGGACGTTCTGACTGAAAAGGCGGCACTGTCCACTCCTTTGCCCGCGGGCAACCGCGCCATTTACGTCACGGACGGTATGGCAACGATCCGCGGTGCCGGCAACGGCGCCACGCTAAGCAAAAATTCAGCCTGGTTTTCGGCGGATGATGTGACCGTCATCGCCGGGAGTGACGGTGCGCGGCTTCTCCGATACGAGTTGGTTGCCAACGGGGCCGCCGATAGTGACGGTCTGGCAACAGGCGATGGCGTCACCTCGGTGCACAAGCTTTCCGCGGCTGTCGATCTGGAACCGGGTAACGGGTATCTCTGGCGCTGCGACCGAGTGGATATCCCGCCGAGCGGAATCGCCTATACCCATGTCCATCAGGGTCCGGGTATTCGCTGCCTGCTCGAAGGCGGGTTCAAGGTCGAGACCGGCGGCGAAACGCATTATATCGCAGCCGGCGAACCATGGTTCGAAGCCGGTCCGGTGCCGGTCCTCGCCTATGCGCCGGACGACAAGCCGGGCAATTTTTCGCGTGTGATGATCCTGCCGCGCGCGCTCAAGGGGAAATCGTCGATTTCCTACGTGAACGACGAAGACAAGGACAAACCCAAGCGCCAGAAATACACCATCTTTCTGGACGAATTCATCGAGATATAGATCATGCCCGATACCGCTTCTTCCAATCTCCGCACCGGCGGACAAATCCTCGTCGACTGCCTGCGGCTTCATGGCGTCGACACGGTTTTCTGCGTGCCCGGCGAAAGCTATCTGGCGACGCTCGACGCTTTCCATGACGTCCAGGACAGCATCAATCTGGTGGTGTGTCGCCAGGAAGGCGGTGTCACCAACATGGCCGATGCCTGGGGCAAGATGACCGGAAAACCGGGGATCGCGTTCGTCACGCGCGGCCCCGGTGCGACCAATGCATCGGTCGGTATTCACACAGCACATCAGGATTCGACGCCGCTGATCCTGTTCGTCGGCCAGGTCGCCCGTGACATGACGGAGCGTGAAGCGTTCCAGGAAGTCGATTACCGCCGAATGTTTGGTGAAATGACCAAATGGGTTGCCCAGATCGACAATCCCGCGCGCATCCCGGAAATGGTCAGCCGCGCCTTCCATGTGGCAACGTCCGGTCGCCCCGGACCGGTGGTGCTCGCCCTGCCCGAAGACATGCAGACCGAACGCGCCGACGCCGTTGACGGCCAGCACTTTCACAGCGCCCAGGCCAATCCCGGCGGCGCCGATATGGAGAAATTCCGCGACATGCTGTCGACGGCGAAGAAACCGCTCGTGCTGGCGGGCGGCGGCGGCTGGACCCAGGAAGCCTGCAACGACCTGACCGCGTTTGCCGAACGGAACGACCTGCCGGTGGCCGTGTCGTTCCGGCGTCAGGATCTGATCGACAACCGGCACCCGAACTATGCCGGCGTCATCGGTCTCGGTCTCAATCCGAAACTCAAGGCGCGGCTGGATGAGACCGATTTGCTGATCGTTCTCGGCCCACAACTCGGTGAGATCGTAACCGGGGGTTATACCTATTTCAGTTTTCCCAAACCCAGGCAGACATTTATCCATATCAGCGCCGGGGTCGACGAGCTGGGAAAGGTTTATCAGGCCGATCTCGGCATCAATTCGGGCATGGCCGAGTTCTGCGCGGCGGCGTCTGCCATGCAACCTGTCAAAGGGTCATGGGCCGGCCAAGCGGCGACTGCCCATGAAGACTACATGGCGTTCTCAACCCCGCCGGGGATGCCGGGCGACGTCAATTATTCCGAGATCGTCGGCTGGCTGAGCGATAATTTGCCGGAGGATTCGGTCATCACCAACGGTGCGGGAAACTACACCGTCTGGGTCCACCGGTTCTTCCGCTACAAGCAGTATGGCACTCAGCTTGCGCCGCAATCGGGCGCCATGGGCTATGGCGTGCCGTCCGGCGTGTCCGCTGGCGTCCGCCACCGGGACCGGGTTGTCGTTTCGTTCAGCGGCGACGGCTGCTTTCAGATGAACGGCCAGGAAATCGGTACCGCCGTCCAGCAGCGCGCGAAGGTGATCTTCGTGGTCGTCAATAACGGCATGTACGGCACCATCCGCATGCATCAGGAAACCTATTACCCGAAGCGGATATCCGGCACCGATCTGGTCAACCCGGATTTCGCCGCCCTGGCCCGCGCCTATGGCGCCCATGGCGAGACGGTGACGAAAACCGCCGATTTTCAGGCCGCGTTCGAACGCTGCCGCGCGGTCGGCGGGCCGTCGCTGATCGAGCTGGTGATCGAGCAGGATGCGGTGCTGCCGACGAATACGCTGTCGGCTATTCAGGCGGCGGCGCTGAAAGCGGATTAGTCTACCCCATCAGGCCGTTCATTTCAGGGTGCAGCATTACGCCTTTTGCCCAGCCATAGGTGCCGTGGTCGCGCAGTTCGTGGCAGGCTTCGCGAATATTCGAATACGCCATTAGCGAAAACAATCCGCCAACGCTGACCCGGGCAACCCCGATTTTCTGCATTTCAGACAGGCTGGGCGCGGCGGCATTGGCGAGAAAATTTACGGGCCCGTCAATCGCATCGACCAGTCTGGCCATCGTTTCGCCGTCGCGGACAAAAGGCACAAAGACGCAGCCGGCCCCGACTTCCAAATACGCATTCCCCCGGCGCACGGCATCCGCGAACACCTCGTCGCTGGCCCCGCCGAAGAAACCGTCGGTGCGCGCATTAATGACAAACGGCACGCCGGCGGCACCGGCTACGGTTTTTGCCGCCACGATACGGGCTACCGACAAATCATAGTCCAGCAACGGGTGACCCGCTGCCTGGGATGAACTGTCTTCGATATTTGCACCGACCGCCCCGGCCTCAAGCGTCGCCGTAATGGTATGGGCGACCGCTTCCGGCGACTCGCCGTAGCCCGCCTCCATATCGGCGGTCACCGGCAGATCGACCGCCGCGGCGATCCTGGCGACCATGAACAGCATATCGCCGCGGCTGATCTTCTCACCGTCAGGATATCCAAGCGACCAGGCTATGCCGGCGCTCGACGTCGCTATTACGGGAAACCCTGCTTCGGCAACGATGCGCGCGCCCGCCACATCCCATACGTTGGGCAGAACGAGCGTTTCGTCCGCTTCGATAAGTGCCTGAAGCTTCTCGGCCTTTGCGGTAAGTGCGGCCTTGTCCATCATCTTCTCCTTAGGTGTCCTGTAGAAGGAGTATAATACAAGCGAGGGTGCTGCCACCTGAATATTGCGGACCGAGAGCGTCAGCGAATCAGCAGCTCACCGGGACCAACTGAAAACCGCGCTAGGCAAGACCGAGTTTGACCGCCAGGGTTGGGCCAACGAACGAGACTCCGTGTTTTTCCCTCATCTGCACCATTTTGGCGGGGTCCAGAGCCTCGTCACCCATCATGGTAATGTCGTGGAACTGCTGATCGAGGCCCGCCGGCGTCATCATGTTGCACACCCGGACCGGCGTATTTTCATCGCGCACGTTTGCGAAGGTGTGCGGCACGCCCGGCGGGACGGTGGCAAAGTCGCCCGGTTCGAGATCGAACAATTCGTCTTCAACCTGTACCGTGAGCACCCCGTCGAGGACGAAGAACGTGTCGTCCTGTTCGTCGTGAACATGAAGCGGCGGTCCGACCAGATAGGCAATTTCGCAAATCAGGAAATCGAACCTGCTGTCGTTGAGGGCGCCATGCTTGAAAATCCATGGCGGGACGTTCGGACCGAAGGTTTTGCCCTCGGCACTTCTGACAATCCGCGCTTCTGCCATTTTCGTTCTCCCGCCCGAGGCCGCTGCGGACCGCCCCACATAAGAGGTCCGGCATCAAAATCAGAGCGTTATGTCGGGCACCGGTCCGCCATTGGCCATGCCGAGGATTGCATCGACGATCGCATCGACATCGTTCAGCGCGGCGAATGTCAGTAGCTCCCGCGCCTTTGTAATCATCTCGTCGCGGGTCAACGCGAGCTCGGGGTCGCCCCTGCACGCGGTTCGCGCCGCGGTGACCGAGCCTCTGCTTTTCAGTTGCACAGTAACTTCGCCGCCCCAATCGGTCGGGTAGGCCTTGCTATAGCTTTCCCCGGCACGCACGGAAATAACTTTACGGAGTTCCGCCGCGCGGTCGCGGGACGCGGAATCGAACGATGCGAAAACGCATTTACCGTCCATCAGGCTGATCGCCACACAATGCTGTAACGAGAACTTCGCTTCGTATTGGCTCTCCGGTACGGAGCGGTCGCACACGTCTATCGACGCCTGGTAGACCGCGACATCGATGCTATCGATATCGTCGATATCGATCTTGCCGGACAGTTCCAGCGCCGCATCGATAACCGGATGGGTGTGACGACAGGACGGCCACGGCTTGATCGAGGTCTGGTGGACCTGCCACGGCGCATCCGGGTCGCGCAGCACGGCGTCCGGGTCGGGGTCCGGACATGCTCCGGCATAGAGACCCTGCGGTCCTTCAAGGATAGCCGGCGGGCCGGTAAATCCGAGCTGCGCCAATTCAGCCGACACGACGCCCGCCTCGGCGCCGCGGCCCGCATGCAGATGCTTGCTCATCGCGCCGGTGTTCAGAAATTCCCATAACCCTGCCGATTGCGTACCGGCATTGCCGAGCGCGTGTACGGTTTCTTCGTCGCTAAGCCCCAGCAGGGTCGCCGCCGTCATCGCGCCGCCGAACGTGCCGCAGGTCGCGGTGTTATGCCAGATTTTGTAGTGCGCCCGGCCGACCGACATGCCGATCCGCGTGCATGCCTCGAAGCCGAACAGGATCGCCTTCAGAAAGTTCTCGCCGGACGGTCGATTGTCCCCGGCGATAGCAAGCGCCGCCGGGATGGTCACGCAGGCCGGATGCACCACCGACGCCTTGTGCAGATCGTCGACTTCCAAAATATGGGTTAATCCGCCCATCACCAGCGCTCGGCGCCCGGTATCGCCTTCCCGGCCCTTCAGAAAGGCCAGCAGTTTCTCCCCGGGCACCGTCTGGCGGCCGGCCAGCATGTTGGCCACCCCATCCAGCGTGAACAGCGCCATGGCGTCAAGATCGGCCTGGTCGACCGGCTTGTTCCGGATCAGCGAGACAAGCCCCTCCGTCAAAGTGCCGTCGAATTGCGGGTCGATTATCTGGCGAGGGTCGGTGTTCATAAAAATGCCTCGTGAATTACCCAGGCATTATGCCACGCAATCGCCCGTTACATAAAGTTGGCATCCGTCCGCAGTTGCTCAGACTTCAGCACATCGATGGTGGCAAATAGTCCTTTTCGCCGAGCGCTTCGAACCGGTAGGTATCGGTGGTGGACGCCCAACGCAGCATGCAGGCCTCTTCGGATACCTTGCGCGCGCGGTCGTGCAACTGGGGATCTATAAGATGCGCAGCACACAGATTGAGCTGGCGCTTTGCGTGCTCGAGATCTGCCGATTCATGCTCGACGAAAAACTTTATTTCCTTGGAATCGCGGGCATAGCCGTAATGCGCGGCGAATGCCGGAATCGTAATCTCGGCATTAAGTTCCGGCTGCTGACCTTCCTGCGTCGACAGCATCGCGAGCGCGACGCCGACGGGTTCGGTCTCGCACACGTGGCGGTAATGGAGCGACCGCGCCCACCACGCCGGTGTCGGTTCGACGTTCAGCACTTCATCCCGGCTTAATCCCGCGGCATCGCAAAAATCGAAAATCATCTGCGAGTGATTATGCGCTTCGCCGTCCGGCCCGGCGAGCAGGCCTTGTTCTTCGGCCAGATTCTCGATCATCATGGCCTGCACGTCCTTCGAGGCGCGTACGATCATCAGGGCAAACGCCTCATAGGCGAATTTCACAAATTTCCCGTGCTGTGCCATGTAGATGCCGAGGACCCGAAGATCGAGTTTTCCGGCCGCCAGATCGGCGAACATAGGGTGGTGTTTCGTATGCCAACGGTCGCGGATCGCCACGATATCGTCGACGATGGCACCTGAAACGGCGCCTGTTCCCTCAGGGGACATAGTTTTCTCCTGTGTTTCGTGGCTGATTGATCAATGCAGTATTTTTAGTCCGGCCGCCGCGTTCCCTATACCGGTGGCTGATAATTCGGGAACCGCTCCGACACGTCTACTCCCAGCAGCCGGCGGGCATTTTCCCCGAGGATGTTTTTCTTCGCCCGATCGCTGAGAAACGGCAAATCCTGGATCACGCTGGGCAAATCCATATCCCAGTGCGGATAATCCGAACACCAGCATAGCTGGGTTTCCGCTTTGATCATCTTGAAGGTCATTTCCAGGATATCGAGATCGTGCGGTACTTCCATCGGCTGCGAGGAATAAAACATGTCCTGCATGTATTCGCTCGGCAGCTTTTTCAGCATCGGCGCTTCTGACGACCGCATCCGGTAATCGTTGTCGAGCCGCTGCATGATCCACGGCACCCAGGCAAGGCCGGATTCGATCCAGATCACGTCAAGCTTGGGGAAACGTTCCGGCAGACCGTTGATGATCCAGTTGCACATGTGAACGGCGTTATAGATCGTGAAGCCCAGCGCATGGGTGACGAGAAACCGGTTGGTATTGCCGAGTAGCCGATCATTCCAGCTATACGAACCATGAAACGCCAGCGGCTTGCCCATTTCCTCAATCAGCGAATAGGTCTTCATATAGGCGTTGTCATAGACCGGCTTGTAGCG
>Ga0209403_10005913_pt1 | contig 12579 bp, 14 predicted proteins | sample ArcticOcean_MG_C_8_FD_187440 | JGI IMG/M metagenome (GOLD analysis project Ga0209403, IMG submission 187440) | Marine microbial communities from western Arctic Ocean - ArcticOcean_MG_CB11_86 (SPAdes) (version 2) | ecosystem: Environmental > Aquatic > Marine > Oceanic | place: Arctic Ocean... | reverse complement strand
CAAACTCGCCGGGTGGGAGCTCTCCTTCACCAAACTCGCCGGGTGGGAGCTCTCCTTCACCAAACTCGCCGCGTGCGAGCTCTCCTTCAGGTCCAAAACCCTCGCCGGGCAACAACTCTTCGCCGGGCTCAAGCTCACCTTCAGGTCTAGGCCCCGAGTCCTCCTGCCCACCCGAAGGCACCGCCGCTGCATCTCCGTCCGGCGCAGCCTCATCTCTGCTGCCCGCGTCTCTGCTGCCCGCTTCGTCACCGGTTCGAACGGCCGGCGACGTCGACGATAAAAGCAGGCTATTCACGGCGCCGTAAAGGGTGCTGGCCTGTGCCGACGTCAAAGTGATCGCCGCCGCTGGCGCCTCAAAAACGCTTGAAACCGCCGTCGTCTGCCAAGCGGTATTGAGGGTGATTGAGGAGGTTTGTGTGCTCACTGTGATCGAGCCCGTCACGACACCATCGCTTTCAGGCATCATGGTCACTGTGTTGAGCGCTCCCTCAGCCGCCGCCTTGCCGGCGACTTTGGTGCCACGAATACCGAGCGTGGCCACCGGCGTACGGACGATCATTTCATCAGGATTGTTCGCTGCGACCTCACCGCTGACGAAAACGAACACGCCCTGGATAACCGAGAAGGTGGAGGAGCCCTCCAGCGAGATCGGGTCAAAAATCAGTTCATCAAGCACCATACGGCCATCTTCGCCGAGCGAAAATTCTGTCTCGTCGATGAACACCACGGCCACCGCGCCGCCGGCGCCCGTCTCAAGGATGTCGCCCTGAAATACCGATGAATCCTTGTTTAGCGCCACCGTCGTGCCGTCGACTCGGGTTGCCGTGACTTCTCCGACAGATTCATCGACGCGCCCGATCGGCACATCTTCGATGCTGTCTTCAGATTGTGCATACTGACCGGGCGATGCGGGGCCGGCTAATGCCGATACCAGATCGAACGGCAACAACGAGCCACTCTCGGTCATCAGGCCGGCTGCCGTCATGGTGTTGAAATATTCTACGATTACGTATTGCGTACCATCCGGCGCGGTGATCAGCAGATCTGCGCCAGCTCGTGTAAAATCTGCGTGCAGCAGCATATCTCCGCCCGGCACGATGATTTCAGCCGCACCGTGAGTTAGAATCGGGATTGGCGCGCTGCTCGCCGCACTGGACATTGCCGGCGACGCAGAAGCAAAAATATACTTGCTCTGCTCAATACTCACGCTTTTCTCCTGGGACTACGGCCGAAACTTCGGCGGGGCAGTCTCTCTGAAATTTTTGGCGATAATGCTAAAACATTACCAAATTGAAACACATTTCAAAGAAACTTTGTGGAACTATAGAACGTATTTGAAATCATTTGTAGCCCTCGTAATTTTTGTCAAGGAAGATGCGCATCTCTTACAAAAATTTACAACTGCGATGGGCTTGAAAATATAGGTGTTGCAGCCCACTTCCCGTACCCGCTCCTCATCGCCATGCAAATCAGGCGTCTTGACTCTGACATTCGGAATAGCGCAAAGATTCGAATCCCCTTTGAGTTTTCAGGTTACGTCGAGGCCGGAAACATCCGGTAGCTGAATATCCAATTCCAGACATAGCAATAATTTAAACTGTTAAACCTCTGCCACGCGCATAGTTTTCCATTTGCTTCCTAAAATTTAGAGTTAGCTCATAGGACATTATCGAAATATACTTTAGAATTAACGAATGATCTATGGCTGTCCCATGACCTTACCAGGAGTTGTGGCATGGCGAACGTCCTCAGGCATTTCGAAGATAAAACCGTGATCAGCATCGCCGATGCGTTCAAGAAAATTGGTGATTGGCGCGCTATATAGGGACACGGTACCGCCAGCGCCCGGAGGAGACAAAACGGATAAGAGAGGTGTTATGAAAATCGGCTTTATGCTTCCGGTGATGGGTGCGATGGCTACCCGAGAAAACATGGTTGGGATGGCAGAGATGGCGGAGGCGCGTGGCTTCGAATCAATCTGGGTACCGGATCATGTGATCATGCCGACGCGGATCGAATCGACATATCCCTACACAAAGTCTGGCGGTTTTATCGCCGACCCGAAGGGTGACCATCTCGAGCCTTTTACCAGCTTGGCTTTCGTCGCCGCCTGCACCGAGCGCGTCCGTCTCGGCTTTTCTGTCATGGTGGCACCCTATCGGCATCCCGTGGTAACCGGCAAGATGATGGCCGCGATCGATGTATTGTCGAACGGCAGGCTCGACGTTGGCGTCGGCGCGGGATGGCTCAACGAAGAGTTCAAAGCGCTCGGCGTGGCGCCGGAGAGAAAGTGGGTGCGCACGGAGGAATATATAAGAATTTGGAAGGAGTTATGGACCGCGGAAGAGCCCGAATATGATGGCGAATTTCATAGCTTTTCCCACGTTCAGTGCCGACCTCAGCCGATGCAGAAGCCGCATCCACCGATCACCATTGGCGGTAACGGCAACGCCTGCTTCCAGCGGGTTGTCGCCCTGGCAGACGGCTGGCAAGTCGTGTCAGAAGCGCCAAACGACGTCTACAGCCTGGGGGGAGATCTGACGACGGCGCTAGCGGAGCTCCACCGGGTCGCCGAATCGGCGGGCCGGGATCCGCACACGATTGAGGTGAGTGCCGTGATCATTGCCGGCACCGCTGAAGGCGTGCTCAGAGACCTTCCCCAATATGAGCGCATCGGTGTGACGCGCCTCATTTTGGATTTTCCATCTTTCGTGTCGGACATTGACGAGATGATTGAAATCCTCGAAAAAATTGCAGCCGAGGCGGCGATGGAACGTCCTGACACCGGGCCCGCCTGATTGCCATACCCTTTCGTTAGGGGCGTATTCTTGCCCCGGTCTCGTTTTCAAATAGATATGCCGCCGCACTTATACTGGCGCCGTGGCCAAATTAGGCGATCGTGCGGTTGAGAATTTTCTGCGCCACTTTGATACCTAGCTTCATATCGAGATCGTACATCGCGCCGACCTTGAGTGCCAGGCTGCTGTCCTTCTCGGTCATGGCGGTACCAAAGTCCGGGTTAATCTAAAAATATTTTTTCTAGGAGGCCCCCGAGCTTAAGAAGTTGATGACATTAATTGTCAGAAGCCCGGTCTGATGCTGAGGAGTGTGAGAGACATCTGTTCGTGTAAGAGGGTTTTAGGGTAAACAAAAATAAGCATTGCTTAGCATTCCGCGCTACTATTAGTGATTGAAACCTTGGAGGAGGGTAGTGCATGACGGTGATATTATCACGACTAGGCGAGTTCAATGTGAACGACGAACCAACTGGCGAATTGTGGCTCGAGCCGGAGCAGGCGGCAGTGGCAAGTGGTTGGGAATTGCGGCCGGAGGGATTTTGCCGAGGTGATATCTGTGTGCCAGTACCGCTGAATAAGGCAGAGATACTAATCGCTGACGGCAAAGTTAACCTATCGGCGTTCTGGAATCACATGGGAATGCCAGCGGCAACCAGTATCGACGGCGATGTGTGGGCCTTGGGTGAAGGCGCCGAGAGCCGAGCAGTCGAGTTACAATCCCTTGATGCACCCGATTTTACACTACCCGATTTGGCCGGAGTCCAGCACAGCCTCTCGGACTATCACGGCAAGAAAATTTTACTGGCGACCTGGGCATCCTGGTGAGGCTGTCGTAACGATTTGTCCGTGTGGCAAAAATTATACGACGAAATAAAGAAACAAAACTTCATCATCATCGCCATTGCTATGGATAGCGAGGCGTGTGCGGCGCGGCCTTGGATTGAGGCGGCAGAGCTTGATTATCCAGCCTTAATTGATCGCGATCACCGAGTAGCAGAACTATACAATATGGTAAATGTTCCGCAAGCTGTGTGGATTGATGAGTCGGGAATCATCGTGCGTCCAGCGGAAAATGCAGGCGCTTATGAAGGCTTTCGGGCGATGGATTTAGAAACCTGGACAATGCCAGAAGATGAACTTGCTACCACCGTTAACGCCCAGACCACATATTTTTCAGCGGTCCGCGATTGGGCGCGCCTAGGCGTGGACTGCGGCCATTTATATAGTGCCGCTCAGGCCAAAGCTCGGACTGCGGTACCAAGCAAGGAGACTGCACTGGCGCATTGCCATTTCCATCTCGGTCAGTATCTGCTGCGTAACGGCCGTAAGGCCGAAGCGCAGGAACATTTAGCGAAAGCCTCTCGGCTTCATCCAACCTCATGGAACATCTGGCGCCAGGCCGCCGAAAAAAATGAAACTGGCCTTAACAACGACGCCGCATTTTGGAATCGTGTAAAATCCTTGGGCGGCGATTATTACTACCCGCCGGTAGATATTGCTGGCATGCCAAAATAGTAAGGGTTGGGGTTGTGTTGCTAAAGCAATTGGGCGACGGTGCGCAGTCAGACCGGCGAGGTAAATGGCAAAGCTCTTCAGTGTGAAGTAGAACAGTTTAATTTGGTAGATCGTGAGAGGAACATCGAGGAAAAAGCATGAGTAAAAACTTTGATAAAATTTGATGATGGTGGGATTTATCAATACCACGCCCCATGAAACTCATTACCACCACCAGGATTTCAAAAAACTACTATCTGTAAAGGCAAGAAACAGGTTGAGGTCTCATGACCAAGGCAGTTTGGTATTTCGATTTTATTTCTCCCTTTTGCTATCTGCAATTGCAGGACATGGGACGATTTCCCGAAAGTCTAAAAATCTCATATCGCCCGGTATTGTTCACTGGCTTGCCTAATCATTGGGGTCACCTGGACCTTGCGGAAATACCCGCCAAACTGTTTGACGTCAGTGCCTATGGAACAAACTAGAACGCAGCCAGTTTTCCCAGTTCTGGAACTATGTAACGCGAGCTTTGAATCTCAATTAGCTCCTGGGCACTCCCTTAGAGGCGCGGCTAGGAGCAGAATGAGATTGACCATGGCCCGGCCGAGGGCGCGGCGGTGGACAGGGTGACTACGCCTTTTTTTAGCCCCTGCCTCCTCCATCGCTCAGTCCCCCCATTCGCTCAAAATTCTACGCAACCGCTAGCAGCACGACAGGTGCGAGCGCAGACAAGCGCTATTAATTGAACACAATGTTGGGCATGTAGCACGACACGACCCAGTTCGGCTGATCGACAATCTCGCTGATCCGCAAATCAGCACAGACACTACACAACATATAAGCCTGATCGGCATTCAACCCTTTGGTTTTCGCCAGCCGTTCGATCATGCCGCGCACCGCGTTCTGGCTCGCTTCCATCAGATCGGGGCCGATTCCGGTGGTGACGTCGTAGCCCGCGCCGTCGAGATGCCGTGATACCGGTCCAGCTGTCTCGAAGCGCGGAAATCTCAAATTCTCGCCCTTCACCAGGTCAAGCCGCGCAGTCACCCCCATCGGCGATTCAATTGCCGTACCGCACACTTCGCCGTCACCCTGGGCGCAATGCGGATCGCCGATAGAAAAGAGGGCACCCGGCACCTGCACTGGCAGATAGAGATGAACGCCCAGCGTCAAATCTCGGATATCCATATTACCGCCGGTATTATAGGGTGGTATGGTGCTGTGCCCGCCGGGCTCAGCCCGAGCAACGCCGGTGGTGCCACAAAATGGCTTCAACGGCACCCGCGCGAAATCAGACATCGCTGCTGCCTCGCCCCAGCCTTTGTCATAGTGCCAAATATTCAGCGCCGCTTCCGGAAAATCATCAGCCAGCAACCCAAAGCCGGGCACAATCGCCGTCCACGCCCAGCCCGACGGGCTGAAATCTAACAGTGTCACTTTCAATGAATCGCCAGGCTCGGCGCCATCGACATAGACCGGCCCAGCAACCGGATTGATGCGTGCAAAATCAAGATTAGTGATCACCTCGACACCCGAATCCGGCGTGATTTGGCCGCACGCCGCATCAATTTCCTCAAACACTACCACCTCGCCCGGCGCCACTGTCAGCGCCGCCGGCGTCGCATTATCCCACGTCATATGCTGGTGCTGGCCGTGGATGGTATGCTTGTTACCCAACCCCTTGTTCATTCCTTACGCTCCCTTTATCGCAATTGCGTTGGCGGCAGCGTAGCACTAGAGTGCGCCACTTTGTAAGATGCCTCAATAGGGATAAGCGGCGGAGCCTGGAGCACCCGATGGCCAAGATTTCCATTTTGCCCAAGGACGACCGCACCAATGGCTGGAGTGCCATCCTACCCAAGCGACTGATCACCCCAGCATTGAAGGGCGCACAGCATGCCGATTGGGTGGTCATTGGAGCGGGCTTCGCCGGCCTGGCTGCGGCCCGCCGACTGGGGCAGAACCGGCCCAACGACAAAGTCATCCTCATCGAGGCTCATGAAGTCGGCGAAGGCGCGTCCGGCCGCAATTCCGGCTTCGCCATCGATCTTCCGCATAATGTCGGCTCATCGCTGCAAGAGCTTGAGGGCTCGCACCGCTTCATCCGCCTCAGCCGCGCAGCGATCAAATATCACGAAAACGCGGTGGCGGCGGGCAACATCCAGTGCAATTGGGCCGAACGCGGCAAATACCACGCCGCCGTTCATGAAAGCGGGCGTGAGAACACCCTTGTCCCCTATTCCAAGGAGCTGGATGAGCTAGGCGAGGAATATCGCTGGCTCGACCGTGACCAGCTCAAAAAGGAAATTGGCACCGATTACCATCACTCTGCGCTCTACACCAGGGGCGGCTATTTGGTGAATCCCGCGGCCCTCACCCGGGGCCTCGCTGACACTCTGCCAGAAAATGTTAGCCTGCACGAACACACACCCGTCACCGAATCTGAATTCTCCAACGGCGCGCATCTAACCACGCCGGGCGGCAGCATCACCGCGCCAACCGCCATCCTCGCGGTCAACGGCTTCGCCACCCAATTCGGCTTTTACCAGCGCGCGATCATGAGCTTTGTCGCGTACGCTAGCCTCACCCGTCAGCTCACTATAGCCGAACGTGCGGAGCTCGGCGGCGTTGACGATTGGGGACTGACCCCTGTCAACGCAATTTCGGGTGTCACTATGCGCCTCACCCAAGATCATCGCATTCTGATGCGCCAGAGCTTCCGCTACGCGCCGACCTTCCGCCGCCCCGCTGCAGAAGTGTTGCAGTCGCGCGCCGATCACGAAAAGCTGTTTCAAAAGCGGTTCCCAATGCTGCCGGAGGTACGCATGGAGCACACCTGGCGCGGATTTGTCTGCCTCTCACGCAACCACGCGCCGGGCTTCGGCCGCCTCGGCCCCAATGTCTTGGGCGCCGTTTGTCAAAACGCCGTCGGCGTCACCAAGGGCACAATCGGTGGCGTGCTGGCTGCCGACATGGCCTGCGGCGAAGATAATCCCCTCATCGCCGACATGGAAAGCCAAGGCAAGCCTCAAAGCCTGCCGCCCCGCCCTTTCCTCGATCTCGGCGTCCACGCCCGCTTCGCCATGGAAATGTGGCGCGGCCGCAAAGAAAAATGACGCGGTCGCGTCACGTTCCAAAACTTAACGTCCCGCGTAACATCACCGAATATTGATCCCCCGTCCGGAAATATTAACGGCACCTTGACCCTGTGCTCCGTCAACGCCTATGAGACAGCATGAGGGTATTGAATAAGGGAGGATTTGAACCTCCAGCCCCTGCCTCCCGAAGGCGCAGCAGTTATATATTTATCACCACTAAATCAATGACTTCCGGGGTTTAGAGCCGCGCCGAGTAGCGCTCAGTCGTGCCCCATTCGTACCCCATCGACAATTTCGGCACTATTTTGGGGCGAGATCTGTTCAAATAGTGCCAAGGCGTTTCAAACTGGCATACACATCATCAAGCGCGCCAATTTATACCTCGGCGTATACACCGCACTCTTATTTAGAAGCGACTTGGAACAGTTTGCGGGGTTATTTTGCTTCGTGTTAACCTGACCGAACATTCGCCACTTTGTGACCTTGGATTCACAGATCCCCATGTAAAGAACGTCATGCATAAATTTATCCTCCTAGCGGCAGCTCTTTCGGTCAGCTTCATCGCAGCCCCCGCATTTTCAAATACCTTAGAGCTTGGATGTCGATTGGCTGAAGACAATAACAAACCGGATATTTGGTTTTCTGGGGTAACTGGAGGAAATTTTGATCCAGGTGACTATGCCTAAACTGGTAATATGTCTGTGACTGCAGTTGTCAGTGGCAACGGGCAAACTGCAGAATTTTTAAAACAACTTAACTATAAGAAAGTTGGCAACCGTTTAGAAACAGATCAAGTCTGGATTACGCTTCCTGTAACAATGGAAGAGTTCAAGACGCATTTTGGATTATTCCCCACACTTACCTGCACATCTCCCTAGCGGGAAACCGCATACACATCATTGAACTCATTAAACCCAAGCGGCAAAGCCAATATCCCGACACGTCATAGCTCGCTGTATAACTTTACCTAATTGATTGCGTTGCAATCGAAGACGTAAACATTGACCACGACCAATTTTAATTGGCGACCTATGTCGCGCGGCGAGTGTATAATTCCGAAAGATTTCAAGGTCACGGAGCTAACCGATGTCTGATGATTCGAACAACCAGAAATCGACCGAAACGCGCTTGACGCCGCCAAGCCCATCACCCAAGTCTCCACCGACGACCCATTGGAAGGGGTCGAGATTCGACTACGACGAGGCAGCGAATCATACGCATGGATTTTTAGTATTTCGCGACATGAATCGAAAAAGTTAAATAGAAGGGGGTACGCCTATCATGGCAGTCAAAAAGGGTTATGTAGATATCTCGGCGGGGCAAATTCATTACGCTTGGCGCGGCGGTTCAGGCACGCCGATCGTCTGCTTTCATCAAACCGCCTCGTCCAGTAACTCCTACCACCGCATCATGGAGAATTCCGGTCTATCCCAACCAATTTACGCTCTCGATACGCCCGGATTCGGCAACTCATTCGATCCGGAGGAAATGCCGACGTTCGAGCAATACGCTGCTTGGCTCTACGAGGCTATCAAGGCACTAGGCTTGGTTGATTTCCATACTTTGGGCCATCATACCGGCGCTGGCGTTTGCGTCGAGCTTTCGGCTAGTCATACGGACAGCGTCAAGAGCATGATGCTAGTTGGTCCCTTTCCCCTGACAGCGGAAGAACGCGAGGAATTCAGGCCGCATTTCTCCACTCCGATCTCGCCCACCGAGGACGGTGAATATCTTCTCACAACATGGAGATATTTGCGCGACCTGGGCGCGCACGGCGAACTAGAGGTGCATCACCGCGAGCTTCTTAATCATGTGCGCGCCCATTTCAGTCGGTTTCAAACTTACTCGTCCGTATGGGATTACGACTTTACCACGCCCTACAAGAAGGCCTCCTGCCCCATTCTGTTGATGGCAGCGGAAGATGATGTGCTTTACCCCTATTTAGAGCGTTCGAAGGAATTACAGCCCAGCGCCACATTGGTAAAGCTAACGGGCGCCAATTTCGAACCTGAATTAGACGCCGACGGGATCGTAGCGGCGATCAATGATTTTCTCGCCTAGAGGAGAATCGCATGGCCGATTCGCCACCAGCTATTTGCCTTCGCTGCGGCTCACAAGTGCGGGAGGAACAGGCCCATATTCGCTGCCCACAATGCGGTGTCATAGAGGCCTGTTGTGAGGGTGCCGCGCCTCCTATACCTCAACAATCGGAAAGCTAATCACGCAGCTTATCCGCGCGTCCCATCCATTCCCAAAATGCTGGAAATTGAGTGGTAACCACGAGGTATGCTACACAGATGTTAAAATATTGCTGATCGCTTAGGGAAACAGCTAATGAGCTTTATAGAACTACGTCAGTATGAAATTTTCCCAGGGAAAATGAACGATTGGGTGTCCTTAATGGAGGAAGAGATTATACCGTTTCAAACCTCTAAAGGGATGAGCATCCTTGGTCGGTACAAAGGGGAAGATGACGATAGCAAATACGTGTGGCTAAGGGAGTTTGAGAGCGAGGATCAACGCAAATCACTTTATGAGGCCGTATATGAAAGTGATCACTGGAAAAATGACTTGTCGCCCCGAGTTTCCAAATTAATAAACCGAGAGACAGTAGAGGTCACTCGGTTGATACCTTTAGCGTAGCGTCAACACGCTAAAAGCTGATCACGCAGCTTATCCGCGCGTCCCATCCATTTCCAAAACGCCGGAAATCGATCAGCGGGCATCGTGCCCCGCTCCACCTCCTATGCCACTAATGGTCCGGCCTCGGGCCATGTTGGACAACTGCCGGCCTCTAAGGCCGCGCTTCCGCATCCGGTCAAGAATATCGCTAGGGTGGTGATGAGCGCGAGCCGTAATGTCCGCCTGATCAGTCTTTGAGGGGGCAAGACACTAGAAGACTAATTCCAGTTTCATGCCGCAGCGAAGCACCCTCATAAATTCTATTACTGCAAAGATGGTGCGATCGCGCATGACTAGCCATACTCGTTAATAAACAATGGCGCACCAAGAACACGGAGAAAATACAGATCATGGAATTCGGTTTTAACGTTCCCACTGCCGGGCCACTGGCCACGCCCGAAGCAATCAAACAATTAGTCGAACGCGGCGAAGCGCTGGGCTTTACGATTTTTGCTATTGCTGATCATATTGTTATCCCACGTAACTTCCGCCCTGCGTACCCTTACACGCCAACTGGCGAGGTGCCGGACTCTTTCGCCAGTGGCGAGGCGCTGGAGCCACTTTCTCTCATGGCATCGCTCGCCATGATGACCCAAAAAGCCCGGCTACTAACCTCGGTCTTAGTGCTGCCTTACCGCGAGCCGGTTCTTACAGCGAAGATGTTTGCCACCATAGATGTGATGTCGGGCGGGCGCGTGATCGCGGGCTGTGGTTCCGGTTGGATGGAAGAGGAATTCGAGGCCGTATCAGCACCGCCCTTCGCGATGCGCGGCGAAGTAACGGACGAGTATATTGAGGCTTTCCTAGCCATGTGGACGAGTGAAGAGCCCAGTTACAGCGGCCAACATGTCAATATTTCGGATATATATTTTCGCCCGCAGCCGGTGCAGAAACCGCACCCACCAATCTGGATAGGCGGCGATAGCATGGCCGCGCTTCGCCGCACCGCGCGTCACGGCGATGGTTGGTATCCGGTTGGCATCAGCCCCAAACATCCGCTCAATACAGTGCCACGCTTTGCCGCGCGGGCCAAGAAATTGCGCGACATGACGGAACAGGCGGAGCGCGATCCGGATTCTATCGAGGTATCCTTTTGGGCGGTGTGGTACCGAGAGGATGACCCGGTGACGGTAGATGACGGCAGTCGCCATATCCTGCTCGGCAGCTCGGAACAAACGGCTGAAGATGTCGCGCAGATGGCGGAAATCGGGGTCAGGAGTATGGTGTTCAATTTTATGCGGCCATCACTTTCGCAATCTCTCGACGCGATGGAGCGCTTTGCCGCCGAGGTGATGCCGGTCGTAAAGGGCTGAGCCCGGCGTGGTATCTTGAAAGACTAGCCCTCCGACTACACCAACGGTATAAACATCGTCGGTCACATTGCCCTGTGTGTGGCAAAATACACCAGCTCAAATAAATTTTTAGAATGGCTTTGTTTATGAGTATATAAAATACCCCACGGCATGATTCCTAGCCTAGTCTTTTAGCTAATGATGAATCTGAAATTTTTGGGAACTGTCTTTTTCGGAACCATTGCCACCCAGTGGCATATTTGCCCTAATCTTGGTCACGGTATTGATCAAGCAGGCTTAGAGATCGGCGTCGCTTCGGTAATCAAACCCACGTTCCCATTTCCCGACCGTGCCTCAGATTGCTAGTCGCATAATGTGCTGCGGCCCCGACGGCCCATCCAGCTTCAATTCACCCGTATCGGTGAAGCCGCCATATTCATACAATCGCTTCGCTTTTTTGTTTCGGCAATTGACAGTCAGGCACACACCGCGCCAATCGGGATACTCCGCATTCAAGAGCCGTGGCAGCATTTCTACGAATGCTTTTCCATACTTCTTTCCTTGATGGCGCCAGTCGATGGTTACCTCGTGTAGCTCCAAGTGAACTTCGACGCTTCGCGTCGCTGATGCATGGTCAATTTGGAAGAAGCCGACTGGCTCGCCATCGGCTTCGATGACGAAACAGTCTCGATGCGCTCCCATCTCCAATGTCTCTTGCAAGGGTTCCACGAACGCAGCTTGGGCGCTCGTGACCTCGAACTGCTCGACAGTGGGTTTGTCGACGCCTGTATACCGGCGAAGCTGAACGCTCATGAGGAATTCTTCTTTGCAGGAAACGAACTCAACGAATCGGATCGTGGCGTGAACGGCTGAGGCATGTTTCTCCTGGCATCGGTATGATGGAGTGCCACTCCTTCACAGGCTCCCCACACTGAAGTTAAAGTTTATGTGCGGAGCGTAGGCGGGGTTACTCTGCGAATCCAAGCATGAATTACCTTATCAGGCGCGCCGAACAAAATTCCTGACTCTAGCGACGCTGGCCTTAGGCCGAAGGTGACTGTCCGTCGTCATATAATTTGGAACAATCTACGGCCTGATCTAAAGAAGGGTTTCGCCCACCTGGTTCAAGATATGAAGCGGCGTATTTGCGGTATTGCAAGCGCCGGTTCTCCATCGTTTTCAGTTTGATCCTTTCTCGTTGTTTTAGAATTG